>ENA-OQDE01000490-OQDE01000490.1-human-gut-metagenome-genome-assembly--contig:-NODE-490-length-23492-cov-2.844040_pt1 | contig 23492 bp, 26 predicted proteins | sample MGYA00242768_ERZ504595 | MGnify/ENA primary metagenome ERZ504595 (study PRJEB26092, sample SAMD00036307) | human gut metagenome | host: Homo sapiens | study: EMG produced TPA metagenomics assembly of... | reverse complement strand
GGCTTGACCACAAGATTTCTTTGGTCAGCTGTGTAGTATATACTTTAACCCGATTGGTCATTCCAATATGAATTTAACTAATCTTTCTTCTTAATCTTCTTTCCTTTATTCAGTTTTCAGGGTGTTTGAAAGAACACAGAGATGCACCATTAGCTCAGTTGGTAGAGCACCTGACTCTTAATCAGGGTGTCCCGGGTTCGAGCCCCTGATGGTGCACCAAGAGAAGTTGCAGGGGCTAATGAGAGCAAAGACCATTAGCCTTTGTGACGAAAGACAAGGCTCGTTGGTCAAGCGGTTAAGACTCCGGCCTCTCACGCCGGCAACGCGGGTTCGATTCCCGCACGAGTCACCAAAAGGTAAAAAGCTGAAAGGCTTTTAAATACAAAAGAATAGTTGGTGTTGATGACGCTGAGGGTCCACCTGTTCCCATACCGAACACAGAAGTTAAGCTCAGTGGTGCCGAAAATACTTGGCTGGTGACGGCCCGGGAAGATAGGGAGATGCCAACACAAAGCATACACCAAACGGGTGTTTTGCTCTATATTCCTCCATAGCTCAGTCGGTAGAGCGCATGACTGTTAATCATGATGTCACTGGTTCGAGCCCAGTTGGGGGAGCCACAACAGAGTAGTCTTTTGACTACTCTGTTTTCTTTTTTAGGCTCTATGTCAATAGTTGGTGTAACCCGAAAAAACAGAATATATGATAATTACAAGCGACAGAAATTAAGCTGTCGCTTGTTTTGTTGTAGAATTAATATGTTTATGAACATACGCCTGACTATAAATCTTAAAATATCACCGCAGGCATTGTGCCAAACTTTTTAATCTATCTTTTATTACATTGACAATTTCAACCATACAATAGACAATAATACATATATATGTTATGATAATCATATAACTAATTTTAAATGAGGAATACATAATGGTAAAACGTTCATATTATTCAAATGACATTCAAAGTTTCCTAAATCAAGATAATTACAGTATATTTGGCGAAATAACAACGAATGACCAGTTTTCTGCTGAGGACTTACAAAAGAATACTTGGAATAGAGAAATTGAAATTTTGAAGCGAGAGTTATCTCAGTTTTAGATGGACATATTATATTTGAATATACCATTCCACGAATAGGTAATCGCATTGATAATATTGTTATTTATAAAGGAATAATTTTTTTGTTAGAATTTAAAGTCGGTGAAAAGAAATACCCTTCATATGCTATTGAACAAGTAACTGACTATGCTTTTGATTTAAGTTGTTTTCACAAAGAAAGTCATAACAGACTTTAGTTCCAATTTTAATTTCTACTAAGGCTCACAGCGTAAAACAAGAAATTCGGATTTCAAAAGATAATGTTTTAGAAACGATTTGTTGCAACGAATACGAAATTGCCAAATACATAACAGAAGTTTCTTTAAAATTTATTCAGGATGAAATAATACCTGATGATTGGATTAACTCACTTTATATGCCAACACCGACGATTATAGAGCTGCACAGGCCTTGTATCTCGGTCACAATGTTGAAGATATTTCGAGAAATGATGCAAGTGCGAAAAATCTTAATCAAACTACTAAAGCAATCAATAAAATTATAGATTATAGCAAAGCTCATAACAGAAAATCAATTTGTTTTATTACAGGTGTTCCGGGTGCAGGAAAAACTCTTGCAGGTCTTAATATAGCTGTTGAAAGGCAGAAAATAGCTGAAGATGAGCATGCTGTATTTCTCTCGGGCAATGGACCGCTTGTTGATGTTTTACAAGAAGCACTTGCTCGTGATGATGCAAAGAGAAATAATATTTCAAGAAAAGAAGCCTCCAGAAAGGTAAAAGAATTTATACAAATTATTCATCATTTAGGGATGATGCAATATCTGTTGATACTCCTCCTGTTGAAAAAGTTGCAATTTTCGATGAAGCTCAACGAGCTTGGGACGAACAAAATTTGACTGATTTTATGAAAAAGAAGAAACATATTGAAGATTTTAATATGTCAGAACCTGAATTCCTGATTAGTATATTAAACCGTCACAATGACTGGGCAACAATAATATGTTTAATCGGTGGCGGTCAAGAAATCAATAAGGGTGAATCGGCCGGTATTTATGGATGGTTTGATTCATTGAGAAATAATTATCCAAACTGGGACATTTATGTTTCAGATAAAATCACTGATGATGAATATTCCAAAGGGCATAATTTTGCCGAAATGACGAAAAATATGCATGTAAACATAATTGAAGGTTTGCACTTAGCCGTTTCGTTACGTTCATTCAGAAGTGAAAATGTTTCAAATTTTGTAAAGGCTCTTCTTGATGTGGATATTGATACTGCTAAAAGATTGTATGAGCAGTTTAACAATGATTATCCTGTCTTTGTGACTCGAAATCTACACAAAGCAAAACTATGGGTTAGAAGTCAGGCAAAAGGATCGCAAAGATATGGTCTTACTGCAAGCTCCGGAGCCAAAAGACTCAGAAAATACGGTATATGGGTTCAAAATAAAATTGAAGCCACGAATTGGTTTTTAAACGGTAAAAACGATGTTCGTTCATCATTTCATTTAGAGGAAACCGCAACAGAATTCGACATTCAAGGTCTTGAACTTGATTGGACAATTGTTTGTTGGGATGCAGATTTAAGATTTGAAAACGGTGATTTTAAACATCTGAAATTTGTTGGCACAAAATGGCAAAATATAAAATCTGCAGATAATATTCTTTATTTAAAAAACGCTTATAGAGTCCTCTTGACGAGGGCAAGACAGGGATTTGTTATTTTTGTACCGACAGGTGATGAAACTGACATGACCGCAAAACCGGAATATTATGACGGAATTTACCGGTATTTGAAAAGTGTGGGAATCAAAGAATTGGAATAACATTATCGTTCAGAAGCTGAATTTGAAGTAAATAATATAAGATACTCACGAAAAAGGAATGTTTAGGCGCTACTTTATCATACTGACCTGCTGAGATTACTACGGGAGTCGCCTGACAATTTAAATCAAGGAGACCGCCGAGAATTTTGTGTTTTGAGAATAGTCCGGCCCGTGCCTGCTTTACCTTATCCTGCCAGTCGGGGTCATAACCCTCAAGATTTGCGTTTGCACTTGCAAGCTGATTTGATACATCATCGTACTTGTCCTTTTCGACATACTGACCGCCTGCAAGGTTGCCGAGCTTAACATCTGCCGCATTGTTTACCTTTTCTGCAAACTGTTCAAATGTTAACGCTTCGCCGCCAAACAGGGCTTTTAAAATTTCCATTAAGTCCATTTGTTTGCTCCTTTCAATTTATTAGCAATTGTGTGTATGCTCAGATATTTGAGCAATATTAAAAGCCCCCGAAATTCGGGACCTTATAACCATAATTTGTAATTTTAAAGGTAAAAGTAAAAGGGATGTTTCAAACACCCCTTTAATACCCTTTTAAATTCGTTTAATTTTGTTTTTATTCAATCAACTAACTCTACCTTTTAGCAACAAAAACTGATACAAGGCAAATACGGTACAATTTACAGTTTGCTGATTATATACCGGGAATAAAGTCCTTTATACCTTTAGCAAGTTTGTAGAAACGCTGCATAATTGAATTTTCAGTTAAATATTCCAGCCCCTTGAGAGTAATGCTGATATTTGTACAATCAACACTGACATCACCCAAAAGATATTTTGAAGTTTTGACTCCTTTAACATAGCCTGAGTCGGAAAGTATTTCAATATATCTGTTCCAACGCTCCTTGCTTATTTCCTGTCGGTTGTGATCAATCTGAGAAACATCAAAATCAGAATAATCCATAGCAGCTTCGAGTGTACTCAGAATTTTGTATATACACTTAAAATTATCATTCATATACTGTAATCATCCTTAATATTGCACATTCATAAAATTTGTTTTTATTCAAACTCATAAGGTAGTAAAAATACTTGCAAGAGGGCAATAAACCGCTTGTAGTTTGAGAATAGTGTAAATCTAATTAGGGTACAAATTTTACTCGTGGACTGTGAAAAAACAGCATTGCAAAAAACAATAAGGCACATAACCGTTATCACTTTCGGTTATGTGCCTTTTGTAGTTTAATAAGTTTGTTAAGAATACCACGATTGATTACAGTCCAAAACAAGGAAGATTTCAGTGCGTTAATTTCCAAAGTAAGTTCCACCATGAAAGTTACTTTGGGGATTAACTATTTACTTTTTTGTTTAAGTTTGCGGTAAATATGAATTGTATAATCCGTTTTATTGTGTTATTATGTAGTAAAATGGTGTGCAACATTGGTGTTTTGAAAAAATTATGTTGCTGAAATTAAACTTGATATAACTGACGGGTGGCATATGGTTCGCAAAGTTGACAAAACAAAGCTTCTGACTGTTGTGGGATAATTATATTCCTGTTCGGAGGTGCGGTGAGAATTTTTTCTCATCTTACTTCCTCGGCGGACAATTATATTGAAAATTTTGATGTTATTATCTTTTCGGGGCTTATTATAGGCTGGGGTGTGTCTGTTGCATATCGCATTGTTCAGAAGAATATACGAATCTGCCTTGTGATATCTGCGGCGCTTATGCTCTTGTGGATGGCTCTTCGTGCCATAAAATACAACAGTCCTGCCGACATCAACACATACGGACGGTATCTTTGGTATTCATATTACATAGCAATGGTGTTTTTGCCGCTTATGATGTTTTTTGCAATGCTGAATATCGGTAAGCCCGAAAATACAAATAACCGAAAATATCTTTTGATTATACCTGCCGCCGTTCTTGTGCTGCTTGTTATGACGAACGATTTTCATCAGCTTGCTTTTGTATTTGAACCCGATTTTCACAATTGGAACAAACAATACAGTTACGGTCCTGTTTACTATGTAATTGCAGTGTGGATTTTTATACTTGTACTTTCGTCAATTGTGCTTTCAATCAATCGATGCAGAATTTCCGCAACACGCAAAAAGCTGTGGATTCCGATTGTAATTATTCTTGTTGCAATAATTTACACGCTCTGGAATAATCTGAATCACGGATATTCGGGACTTAGAATTTACAATGTTCCCGAGGTGTTCTGTTTTGCCTCAATTGCTTTATGGGAAAGCCTTATTCAGATAGGTCTTGTGCCGTCAAATACGGGTTACGGCGATTTTTTCAATGCGTCAAATCTTAACACTCTCATATTTGACAATGAGGGCAATGTGAAATACCGCTCAAAAAACGCAACAAATGTTTCAAAAGATGTTGTTCTGCAAAACGGTAACAGTGTTGTGATTGATGAAAATATAATTCTTAAAAAGCATAATATAAAAGGCGGTAAGGTAGTTTGGACGGAAGACATATCGGCAATTAACCGAATTAACAGAGAACTTTCGGAAGTAAAAGAGCAGATTTCGGAATACAATGTAATCTTAAAATCAGAGGCAGAGCTGAAAAAACGAAGAGCGGTAGTAACCGAACAGAACAAGCTCTATGACAGTATAACCGAATTTATCCGTCCTCAGCTTTGTGACCTTGAAAATATACTCAAAAATATTGAAAACAACAGGGAAGATATTTCGGTTAATTATGCCGGTGCCTGTGTTGTTAATGTCTACATCAAGAGAATAAGCAATCTGCTCATTATGGCAAAAAGCAGAAAAATGCTGAATGCTTTTGAGCTTGAAAACAGTATCCGAGAACTTGCCGAGTACATTTCTGTTTACGGAATTTCGTGTTCGTTTTTCAGTAATGTTTCGGGAGAAATTTCAGCCGAAAAAACGATTGCACTTTTTAAATTCATCGGGATTTTTATAAGGCATATAATGAACTGCACAGATGCGTTGCTGTTTAATTTAAAAGTCCATGAGAGATTTATTGATTTAAAAATCAACTGTGACAGCAAAAATGAAATGAAAATTCCCGATGATTTACTTGACGATATTACAAAACTCGGCGGAAATGTCACCACGGAATATGACGCTGACACGCTGTTTGTGTTTGTTCGTATGCAAAGCGGAGGTGATGACATATGACATCCATCCTTGAAATGCGTTCGTTTGTTTGTGTTATATTGATGAGTGTGCAATTTGTTGTTGCCTGTGCGGCAATATACAACGCAACGCAATCTTTTCTTTATAAAATCAGGTTGTGGAAACCGATTTCAGCGGTTATAATTGCAGTAATCTCTTTGACAATGTTTTTGGTAAGCACTCAGGTCTTGGGTAAAATATATTACGATAACCAAATTAATAAAATGGCTGAATTTTTTGGCAGAATGCCGTTTGCTCTGTCTGTCGGCATAACGGCATATTGTGCTGTAATGTCTGTGTACATAACGGTAAGGCTTCATCATTGCAGGAATACCGATATTACCGCAATGTCAATTAAAGAAAGCTTTGACGGCTTGCCGACAGGACTTTGCTATTTTGACGAAAACGGACTTGTTGTATTGAAAAATAACCTTATGGAAAGCATATGCCTTGAACTTACGGGTAAATCGCTTAATGTTGCAATGCCCTTCAGAGAGAAGATAAAAGAGGCTTCTCAATATGAAAATGACGGGGCATTTACAGTCAGATTAAAGGACGGCAGGGTTTTCAGCTTTTCGTTGTCGGAAACGGAAATTTTTTCAAAACCGTATTTTCAGCTTGCGGCAACCGATATAACAGAGTTTACAAAGCTTACATCGACCTTGGAATATGAAATAGGCGAGTTAAAAAAGGTTAATGCTCATCTGAAAAAATACAATGAAATGGTCTATGATCTGACAAGAGAAGAAGAAATTTTTCGCACAAAAGAGATAATTCATGACAGGCTCGGCAGTACGCTGATAACAACAAGAAGATATCTTGAAAACGGCACTCTGTCTGAAAATAACAGTAAATTACTTGAAATGTGGAAAAACAATATTTCTGTTCTGAATACCGCAGAGAATGATTGCAAAGACGAAAACTTTGCTAAGGATATTGAAAATGCCGCAAAGCTTGTCGGAATAACGCTTGAAACAGTCGGAAATCTTCCGACTGATAACAATGCGGTTGCACGGGTTCTGACTTTTGCAACAATGCAATGCCTTAACAATGCCGCAAGACACGCAAAAGCAGATAAAATGATTCTTGAAAGTCTTGACGACGGTGAAAAATATATTTTTAAATTTGCAAATAACGGCAGAAAACCGCCTCAAAAAATCAATGAGGGCGGCGGACTTTCTTCCGTAAGAAAAAAGGCGGAGCAAATCGGCGGAAGCATGAAAATATCGACTTCCGAAATTTTTGTTCTTGAAATCACAATACCGAAAAGCGAGGTGCTGCAGTATGACAAGAGTGCTGATAGTTGAAGATCAGTCAATGCCGAGAACTTTATTTGAAATGTATGTAAACCAAAGCGAAAACTATACGCTTGCGGGCTCAATAAGTAATGCCGATATGACGGATTATCATTGTGAAAATTCCGATGTTGACCTGATTTTAATGGATATATGCACTTCAATGGGAGCAAACGGTCTTGAGGCGGCTGAAAGAATAAAAGCAAAGTTCCCGAAAATTAAGATAATCATTGTTACATCAATGCCCGAATATTCCTATCTAAAGCGTGCCAAGGATGCAGGAGTTGACAGCTTTTGGTACAAAGAGGTAAGTTCCGAACCTATTATTGAACTTATGGACAGAACAATGAACGGTGAGCGTGTGTTTCCCGACACAACTCCCAAAATTAAATTCGGCAACGCAATGAGTACGGATTTTACCGAAAGGGAGCTTGAGGTTTTGCGTGAACTGACAAGCGGTGATACAAACACGGAAATTGCCAAAAGACTTTACATTGCTCCGGGCACTGTCAAGAACTATATACAGTATATGCTTGAAAAACAGGCTTTAAGTCAAGAACAGAGCTTGCCGTAAAGGCAAGAGAGGCGGGACTTGTAATCCTTGACGATAGAATTAACGACAAATAAATACTTTTTTCTGAATATGTGCCGTTTGGCACATATTTTTTTGCTGTTAAAACAGTATAATACAATTACAGGATATAAACTGCTCAGACGGTGAATATCTTTTGTGCAAAACGCTATCTTTGTCCGATTAATAATCAAAGACAAAGGTGCATAAAATTTATTATTTAATGACAGGAGGAAAAACTATGGAGGCAAAAGGTTCAACTTTTCTTAAAGTAACGGGAATCCTTATGATTGTATTCGGTGCTATTGCATTGATTGTATCAATCATCGCCATTCTCGGTATCGCCGCACTTGCAGCTTTTAACGACGGTACATACGATATGACTATGCTTTATGTAGGCGGCGTTTTCGCACTTATCAGTGCGGTTGCTGAGTTTGTTGCAGGTATTATCGGCGTTATCAACGCAAAACTTCCGCACAAGGCAAATACATGTATTGTATGGGGCGTTGTTGTTGCGGTTATGTGTATTGCAGGCGAAATTATCAGCATGATAGGCGGATCACAGTTCAATGTATTCTCTCTTATCTGCGGTCTTGCTATCCCTGTACTTTACATTATAGGCGCTGTTAAGAACAAAGCATAATTATTTTATTATTTACCCCCCTTTTAATTACCCACCGTAAATATTTTTAGCACAAGGTCACAGCTGTCCGAACAATCGGGCGGCTGTGCTTTTTTGTTTATGTTGTGAAATATGCCGTTTGGCACATTCATATTCTATCGCAAAATTGTACAATATAAGTGAAAGATATAGGTGAAAAGGGGTGATGTCCGTTGAAGAAAATTTTGCTCAGTGTTCAGAATAATTTGCTCAGTGAGGCTATTCAAAATGCCCTTGTAAAGAAGGGAAGATTTTGTATTGAAAATGTTTCACCGAATCAATACGGGAAAATTCTTGATTTGTGCATTGCAGAAAGAGTTGATGTTTTACTTATGGATGTCACAAGACTTGCCGATTCAACTATTGAGAAACGGCTTGAGCTGTGTGGAAAAGTAAAGGAATATTTGCCAAGCTGTAAAACGGCTCTGCTCTGTGACGAACAGGCATATCCCGACCTTGCGACAGGGTTAAACAGGCAAAACAATTCGGAAAAATAAGCTCGTTTTTTTATTCATCCGTAACGGCAGATTATCTTGCCGCCGCACTTGACGCACTTTAAAAAGGAGGTACTGTTTATGGGTATATTTGACAGCTTAAAAAATATGACAAATCAGGCTGTAAAAAACAATGTTTCAAAGGCCGTTTCGGGAGCGGTAAATAATGCGATGCACAAAAGCAAAACATTTGTATTTGCCGATTATCCGAAAAATGCAGATGAACTCAAAAAAATGCCGGAGCTTGACTTTTCGTCACCTCTTTCAACAGCGGCATTTGCAATGCTTGTGTTGCTTGAATATGACGAAAGTCCGGAAAACACAATAGAAATGCTTAATGTATTAAAAGGACCTCAGCCGATGAACGGGATGGATATTCAGTTTTTGCGTGACAGAATCAAGGGCAGGGGATATATTCCTCGCTCATATTTTGAGGGTTCATCCGTGAAGAACGATTATACACCGAATGTTCCGTACAAAATAACCGTTTCCGAGTATGCATATACCTATCAGAGCGAGGGTTATGCAAAGGTTCAGGTTCAGTCGTCGGGAGCAGACTCACCTCGTCCGATTGAGCTTCGCAGAAAGGGCAATCAATGGTTCTTATGGCGTAATCTTGCACTCTCTGATATACGAACTCCGGCTTCGGTTGATCCTTGGGCATGAAGGAGGGATTTTTATGAAAATCAAGAAAAAAGCAAAGCGTATTTCGAGTGTTGTTTTATGCTTTCTCATGCTGTTGACAACACTTCCTATGACAGCCATAACCGCAAATGCGGCGGCTCAGGCTTATATCAAATATATCGACACCGAGGTTTACATAGGAGATGTCCTTAACATTATCGTGGGAGTAAACGGCGGCAGTACAGGCGAAACCTTTACCTATCAATGGCAGGCAAAGTATCCGAGCATAAGCTGGGTTAACCTCTCCGATAAAACCAACAACCCCGACTCGAAATTTTCGGGTGTTTTTACAGACCATCTTAAATTTCAGACCTACGCAGAACTTGTAGGACCTGACTCAGGGTGGAAAGATGTTGTCTTTAGATGTAAAGTAACGGGTTCAAAGAGCGGTACTTTTTATTCGGGAAAATGTAACTTTCCGGGACTTCTTGAAAAAACCAAAATTACTGCAATTGGATTTTTAGGTTTGGAAAAACCTAAACAGGGAAAAATCCCCTCAACAACGGCAACTCCGATAAACAGCACTTATTACAGCTTTGATTATATTGAGTGGTATAAGTACGAAAACAACAAAATTAGCAGAAAGCTCGACAGCGGAGAAACTTTTGACAGCGGTATGTATTGTTGTCAGCTATACTTTAATATGAACAGAGGATATGCGGTTGCCAAGAACGCAGTATGTGGTTTGTACAATGGCGACAGTCAGGCGACAATTCTTCAGGATGAAACCACAGGTCAATATTATATTTGGGCATATTACATTGTTCCATATGAATCGCCATCATTTACACATCAGTTCCCTGAGGCAGAAATTATGATTATGAAAGGCAAAGAAGAAATTATATGGGTTGCTGCCAAAAATGCCGCAAGCTATCAGTGGCAGATGAAAGTAAAGAGAAGAACACCCACCGGTATAATAAGAATGTGGAAAAACATAGATGACGACTCATCTACATTAAACCAGTTTTCCTTCAAGGGTACAAAATCAAATACTTTGAGAATCAGACCGAATACGGATTTTGATGAAACTCAGTTCAGATGTGCTGTTACGGGTAAAAACGGTGATGTTATTTACAGTGAATCGGTTAAAGTTACGCAAAAGTTTAATGCATGCATTATAATAGATTTCAGAACGGGCGGCTCACCGGATGACACTATTACTGTTAAGTTTGATAAATACACTCCTGGTGGCGTTTATAAGAGTAGCTTTACAGATGAAATAGTGCACAAAAATGCAACTCTGTATTATTATCAAACAGGTACAGGTAAATATGTCATTACCGTAAGCAAGCCACAATGCGTGACACGGGTATATGAAGTGAATGTTGATAAGAAAGATGTTAACCTTGATGTAAACATTACTGTTCCGTATGATGTCAATATGGACGGTGTTATTAATATCGTGGATGCAACCTTGGTTCAAAAATACATTGTCGGGCTTGAAGACTTTGACGATTACACTTTTAAAATTGCAGACACAAACGGTGACGGCACAATATCAATTGTTGACGCTACAAATATTCAGAAGAAAATCGTGAATCTTTTGTAAAGGAGAAAGTTTATGGGATTATTTGAAAAGAAATATTGTGACCTTTGCGGTGACAAGGTTAATGCCCTCACAAGGCAAAAGCTTTCAGACGGTTATCTTTGCAGTGACTGTAAGCACAAGCTCAGCTCGCTTTCATCAGGCTGGAAAAACAGAACATTAGATGATGTTAAAACTCATCTTGAACAGCGTGAGCAGAACAAACAGAAATATTCGGCATTTGTTCAGTCGGCAAGTGCCGGTACAAACGAAAAGCTTGTTGTAGATTTTAATAACAGAAAATTCTATTTTACAATAGGCAGAGATTTCAAAAACAGCAATCCTGAAATTTTTGATTTTTCACAGCTGCAGGACTTTTGGCTTGAGCTTGGATATACAACTCTGCAGGATTCCGACCGTGACGGAATTCCTGATGAGTATGACCACTATGATAACCGTCAGGGCAGGAACAGCGGTTTTGGCAGTCAGTTTGATACAACAAACTCATTTTCGGGGCAAAACGGTATGCTTGATGTTCCGCTTGCACTTCAGCCGTATGTTCGTGATACAAACACATCGTCATCACCGCAAAGAATATCTTCTTTAAAAGCAAAATTCATCGTAAATCATCCGTTCATAACCGATATATCAATGTATGTTGATTCGTCAATCGGTACTGTAAGGAATGAGCTTATGAGAGCGTTTGATGACGGAATGCAGTTAATGAGACTGTGTGAACAAATAAGGAACGGTATGCAGAACAATATGGGCTATCAGCAGAACGGAATGCCTATGCAGAACAATATGGGCTATCAGCAGAACGGAATGCCCATGCAGAACAATATGGGATATCAGCAAAGCGGAATGCCCATGCAGAACAATATGGGTTATCAGCAGAACGGAATGCCTATGCAGAGCAACACAGTAAATCAGCAAGTTTCACAGCCGTTTACTCCGCAAAATGCTGCGGCAATTGTTTGCTCGGCTTGCGGATATAAGCCTGACGGCAATCCGCCGAAATTCTGTCCGTTCTGCGGGGCTGCCATGACATAACCGATATGACTTTACGGTCGTTATTTCATAATATTTCCAAACGAAAAATGCGTGTAAAAAAAGAAATTGTATCCGTGAGCTATTCAAAAAATCATTCAAATTTTGACTACTGCTGTTCTTTTTATGTGCGAAAAAAAGGTGTAAATTTCCTTTTTGACGCTATCTGCAAATGCGGTTATATCGCTTTTGAAAATGTTTTGATCGACGAAACGGATATGAGACTGCTGTGCGACACCGCCGAAGACGCATTGGAAATTCTGAAAAAATATAATCCAAAAAACAAAGGACTGACAGTCGATGACGCCACGGTTACAATCGTTGAAATCATATTTTCCGACAAAAACAGTATGTCGGTCAGTATGACGGAACAAACCTTGGATTCGCTCGAAAAAGCGTTCTTTGCCCTTGCTGAAAAATATTGCAAAGATGTTTAATATCTAAAAATAATTGAAAAGCAACCCTATGAAAACAACCCCACGGTAAAATAATCGTGGGGTTGTTTTTTCTGTAACAGAAAATGAGTGCATTTTTTCTTGCCATTACCGTAGTAATTGTTTATAATTAAGTTATGACAATAAAAGAAGGCATAAACGATGCAAACAATAGATGAGGCACTTGATAAACTGAAAAAGTCGGATTTTCGCAGTCGGTTTCATTTAAAGCAAAAGGACATTGACTATATTAATGAAAAGGGAATGAATAAAATCCGTTCCCATGCAGAAGATTTTGTCAGAACACGGCTTGCACCAAAATATATTCCGAATGACGGAAAGCAAACGCCTATGAGGGGACACCCTGTTTTTATCGCACAGCACGCCTGTGCCTGTTGTTGCAGAGGGTGTCTTAACAAGTGGTACAGAGTTGCAAAGGACAAACAGCTTAACGAGGTCGAACAGCAGAAAATTGTAAATCTGCTTATGGCTTGGATTGAAAGGGAATACAATGATTATAATTCCAATAAAGAATGATAGATAAGGGCAAAAAGATGAGTGATAAATTAAGCGTGTTAAAAGATTACTTCGGACACGATTCTTTCAGAGACGGACAGGAACAGATAGTTGACGCTTTGCTTGACGGCAGAGATGCACTTTGCATTATGCCCACAGGTGCGGGCAAGTCTATGTGCTATCAGATTCCCGCATTACTTTTTGACGGGATGACAATTGTTGTGTCACCTCTGATTTCGCTTATGAAGGATCAGTCGGCTCGCTCGTTCAGTCGGGAGTTCCTGCGGCATACATAAACAGCTCGCTTTCATATCCGCAATTTCTCCGAGTGCTTTCAAATGTTGAACACGGAAAATACAAAATCATCTATGTTGCACCCGAAAGGCTGTTGACTGACGGATTTCTTGACACCTGTAAAAAGATAAAAATCTCAATGGTTGCAGTTGACGAGGCTCATTGCGTTTCACAATGGGGACAGGATTTCAGACCGAGTTACCTCAAAATTATTTCATTTGTTGAAAGCCTTGCAAATCGTCCGATTGTCGGAGCATTTACCGCAACGGCTACGAATGATGTAAAAGAAGATATAAAGAAAATTCTCAGGCTTGAAAATCCGTTTGAAATTACAACGGGATTTGACCGCCCCAACCTTTTCTTCGGTGTAATAAAGTCATCGTCAAAGGACGAAAAGCTTATTGACCTCATTCGGGAGCGTGGCGACAGGTCGGGAATTGTCTATTGTGCAACCCGAAAAAATGTTGAATCTGTCTGCGAATTGCTCTGCGATAACGGCTTTTCGGCGGCAAGATACCATGCAGGTCTTGATGAGTACGAACGCAGGAAAAATCAGGAGGATTTTGTTTTTGACCGAAAAAATATTATGGTCGCAACCAATGCTTTCGGTATGGGAATTGACAAGTCAAATGTTACATATGTAATCCATTACAATATGCCGAAAAACATTGAAAGCTACTATCAAGAGGCAGGACGGCAGGTCGTGACGGCGGTGAGGCAGATTGTATTTTGCTCTACAGTCCTAAGGATGTTCGCCTAAATCGCTTTATGATTGAAAATTCCGAGGGCAACGATGAGCTTACAATTGAAGAAAACGAGCAAATTCGTGAGCGTGATTTTGAACGCTTAAAGTATATGACCTTTTACAGCACAACAAACGATTGTCTGCGTGGATTTATTCTGCGGTATTTCGGCGGTGAAAAAAAGGCTTACTGCGGAAAATGCTCCAACTGTCTTTCAGTTCACAAGCTTGTTGATGTCACAATTGATGCTCAAAAAATTATGTCGTGTATTGCAAGAACAGGACAAAGGTACGGCAAAACCGTGATTTGTGATGTGTTAAAGGGCAGTAAAAGCGAGAAAATTCTAAAAGCTGAGCTTAACAATCAGTCAACCTACGGAATAATGAAAGAGGTTACGGCAAGGCATATTTTCGGCACAATTGACTTTCTTGCCGAAAAGGAGTATATTTCATCCGACAATGAAACCGAGGTTCTAAAACTTTTGCCAAAGAGTCGAGATGTGCTTTTCGGACGAGAACGGCTTGTGATGAAGAAGTTGAAAACTCCGAAAAGGTTGTCAAAACGCACCGCCCCGAAGTGCCTGTCAATTCCGAATTACTTGACGCACTCAAGGCTTTGCGAAAAGGCATTGCATCCAAAAAGAGCGTTCCTGCCTATGTTATTTTTACCGATGCAACGCTGATTGATATGTGCAAAAAATGCCCCGAAACACCCGATGAAATGCTTGAAGTTTCGGGTGTGGGCAGAACAAAGCTTGAAAAATTCGGAAAACAATTTCTTGAAGAAATCGCAAAATTCAGATAACTTCATATACTGTTAAAGGATGAACGAATTCGTTTGTCCTTTTCTTTTTCAATTTTTAAAATTGCATTGAAATAATTAGTACAAAGTGATACAATAATTACAGAGAGAAAACAGATTGGAGGCATTTGTATGGCTGACATATTTGATTACATAAGCTGGCGCGGCGATTTGACATTTGAACAGGATGGTTTTAACGAGCTTGACGCACTTGTGCTTTCACGGCTTTCATATCTTCCTTTTGACGGTGCGGTATCGTCCTGTCTGTTTGATGAAATTACCCTTGAACAGGCGGCAATGCGTGTGTTTGCAACCGATGATTACGAGAAAAATCTATTGTGGAAGGGTGACGCCGACCTTTTGAAAGCAACGGCAGAGAGCAAGAGATTCGGCAAAATTCTTGTTTCGGGGTATGTAAACGAGGTTGAGTCCGATGTGAGTATGCAGTTTTCCGCAATCACTTTTGAATTTCTCAAAAAGAATTATTTTATTTCATACAGAGGAACGGACTTTTCTCTTGTCGGCTGGCAGGAGGACTTCAATATGTTCTTCACATTTCCGTTGCCGTCACAGAAAAAGGCTCTTGATTATTTTGAAAAGGCAGTCCGTATGCTCAACGGAAAATTCATTCTGGGCGGTCACTCAAAGGGCGGAAACCTTGCGGTTTATGCCGGTGCTTTTACCGATGAAAATTCAAGAAATCACATTGATTATATTTACAATTTTGACGGACCGGGGTTTTCTCTTGACAAAATCAGGGACAGCGGATTTTATGAAGTCGACGACAGAATCTACACCTTTGTTCCGCAGTCAAGCATTTTCGGCATGATGTTTGAGCATGAGGAGAGCTACACAATTGTAAAGAGCAATCAAAAAGGTTTTCTCCAACACGATGTCTATTCGTGGGAGATTGAGCAGAACAGGCTTGTCAGGCTGAAAAGCACTACAAATTTCAGCGTTTTCTTTGACCACACGCTGAAAGAATTTGTTGAATCGCTGACAATTGCTCAAAGACGGGAGTTCACAAAAGAGGTTTTTGCCCTTTTGTCGCTGACCGAAACCGCAACCTTTAATGAGATGCTGAAAATCCGCTTAAAAACACGGGAACAATTCTAAAATCCTTTGCAGGTCTTGACAGCAAAACAAGAAATATGCTTTTGAAAACAATCTTCGCATTCGTAAAAAGTGCCAAAAATAATTTTTCCGACATAACAGGCGGTCAGAACAAAATTACCGTCAGTTAATTATAAAAAAGCTCATATATGCTCCGATACTTTTTAGCGTCGGAGCATTTTCTTTGCAAAAAAATCATTTGTCAAGACGAAATTCCCGTTTTGTCAATTGGCACTTTTGGAATTTGTATTGTCAGTCTTGAAAATTTTTCATAATATACAAAAAACCCGACACGGTGTATGCTGTGTCGGGTTTTTATTTTGCTTTTAAATGTCAATCGTCAGTTCAACGGGGCAATGGTCAGAACCTAAAATTTCGGTATGGATTTTTGCACCGTCAAGCTTGCTTTCAAGAGCTTTTGAAACGATAAAATAGTCAATACGCCAGCCCGCATTTTTTTCACGAGCCTTGAATCTGTATGACCACCACGAATACACGCCCTCTGTATCGGGATAGAAATAGCGGTAGGTGTCGATAAAGCCGTCATCGAGCAACGCTGTCATCTTTGAACGCTCTTCATCGGTAAAGCCTGCATTTTTACGGTTGGTTTTCGGATTCTTCAAATCAATTTCATTGTGTGCAACATTCAAATCACCGCACATAATAACCGGCTTTTTTTCTTCAAGTTTTTTCAGATATGCCTTGAATCATCTTCCCATTTCATTCGGTAATCAAGCCTTTTCAGCTCACTTTGCGAGTTTGGAGTGTAGCAGGTGACAACAAAGCAATTGTCAAATTCTGCCGTGATAACTCTGCCCTCATGGTCGTGTTCGTCAATGCCGATTCCGTAACTTACATTTAACGGCTCTTCCTTTGTGAACATAGCCGTCCCCGAATAGCCTTTTTTGTCGGCATAGCACCAATACTGATGATATCCTTCAAGCAAGAGGTCAATCTGTCCCTCTTGAAGTTTTGTTTCCTGAAGACAGAAAATATCTGCGTCAACATTTTTAAAAAAGTTCTCAAAGCCCTTTGTAACACAGGCACGAAGTCCGTTTACATTCCACGAAATTAATTTTTCATAATTTACTCCCGTACACACAAAAGAGCAAGCATTGCCTGCTCCCAAATTGCCAATTTGTTAATTATTCTTCTGCGGAAAATTCGTCTTTGCCTACACCACAGAGAGGGCATACCCAATCCTCGGTACATCTTCCCATGCTGTGCCTGCATCAACGCCGTTATCGGGATCGCCGATTTCAGGATCGTAAACATATCCGCAAACATCGCATACATATTTCATACTATCAAATCTCCTGTTCAAAGTCTGTTGTGTAATCGGTTAGTTGTTGGTCATACGATTATCAAGCTGACTTTTTTGATTTTTTATTGTTTTAATGATTACTTAAAGTATCTGTTAAGAAGACCTCTAAAGCCTGCGCCGTGTCTTGCTTCATCCTTTGCCATCTCGTGAACTGTGTCATGAATAGCGTCAAGGTTCTGAGCCTTTGCACGCTTTGCAAGGTCAAACTTACCTTCGCAAGCACCTGTTTCTGCATCTACACGCATCTGAAGATTCTTCTTTGTGCTGTCTGTAAGAACTTCGCCTAAAAGCTCTGCAAACTTGGCAGCGTGTTCAGCCTCTTCAAAAGCATACTTTGTAAATGCGGCAGAAACCTCGGGATAGCCTTCTCTGTCTGCAACTCTTGCCATTGCAAGATACATACCGACTTCGCTGCATTCTCCCTCAAAGTTAGCTCTGAGATCCTTGAGAATATCTTCGCTTACGCCCTGAGCAACGCCAACCTCGTGAACTGTTGCGAAAGATGCCTCCTCGTCCATCTGCTTAAATTTTTCCTTCGGTGCCTTACAAACAGGGCAAGCCTCGGGAGCTTCGGGACCTTCATAAACATAACCGCATACTGTGCAATACCATTTCATAATTACTTCTCCTTTGTAATAAATATTAGTGTACTTCTGCCGAACATTTAGGACATATGCCGTAGTAGATAACAAATCTGTTTTCTATCTTAAATCCCTCTTCGGCAAGCTGTGACTCAAGGTCATCAGCATTTTGATTGTCTTCAACATCAATAACTGCTTTGCATTTGTTGCAGACAAAGTGGGGGTGTGGCTCTGTGTTGCCGTCAATACGCTCCTCACCGTTTACATTGCATATAACGCTGACCTTTCCTTCATCCTTAAAAAGAGCAATGTTTCTGTAAACCGTGCCAAGACTAAGGTCGGGAATTTCGGGCTTTAATTTGTCATAAACCCAGCGTGCGCTCGGATGAGTGTCCGTACCGCACACAGCGTTGTAAATTGCATTGCGTTTTGAGCTGAAATTTCTTTTTGCCATAATTCATAAATCCTTATGCAATATTAGTCAGTACCGATTGGCCAAAATCAGTAATCAGTATTAACTTTGGCTATATTCTATCACGCAGATGTTTAATTATATTTACAATAAAGAATTATAGATGAAAAATCTTGCACAAAGAATTGGGAGGAAATATAGTGAAATCAAACAAAACAGTAAAAATTATCATTTTTACCGCATTCTTCCTGTCTGCGGTAATTTTAATATCGGTAATGACAGGTGCGGTAAAAGAAACAACGGCTGATACCGACAGCGTAAAACTGCCCGTAATAATGTATCACTCACTTTTAAAGGACGAAAAACTGCAAAATGACTACACCGTTTCACCGACTCTTTTTGAAAACGATTTAAAATATCTTACCGAAAACGGCTACACAACCGTTGTTGTAAAAGACCTTACCGATTATGTTTACGGCAAAAAATCATTGCCCGAAAAATGCATTATGCTCACCTTTGACGACGGCTATTATAATAATTATTATTATGCACTCCCTTTGCTCGAAAAATACAACTGCAAGGCGGTCATATCTCCGATTGCGTCAGTGTCCGAAAAATTCACCGAAACCAAGGACATTTCCGTGACCTACGGTCATATAACTTTTGACGATATGAAAGAAATGTCCGATTCGGGCTATGTTGAAATTCAGAATCATTCGTACGATATGCATTCTTTGAAATCACGAAAGGGTGTTTTGCCAAAAGCGGGGGAGAGTGACGAAGCATATAAATCTATTCTTACGGAAGATGTTGTCAAAGCTCAAGCCTTGCTTGAAAATGCAACAGGGAAAAAACCGACCTGCTTTGTATATCCGTTCGGTGCAAAAAATGACCTGACCGAAAAGCTGATAAAAGAAATGGGCTTTTCGTGTACACTAACCTGTACGGAAAAGCCCAATATAATTACTAAAAATCCCGACAGCCTCTACGAGCTGGGACGATACCGCCGTGACCGCAACGAGTCAATGCAGAATCTTCTTATCCGAATTGAAATGCAGTCATAATATTTATACGGCAGATACGGCAGATTTTTCAGCTTGGCGTTTCTTACAAAAGCCTCGCACAAAGCTATGAAGATGAAAAACAGCGGAGTTGTAATCGGCTGATAAAGGTTTACAACAGACTGAACAGCATAGCAGATAACAGCCGAAACGCACGCAATCAGCATCGGATTTTCCTTTGCATACTTAACTGCGTTCTTAATCGTACCGCACACAATGGCAAGATAGGAGAGAAGTCCCGTAATTCCGATTGTGATAAGGTAGTTTAGATATTCATTATGGGCGGCATTTGTTGAGCTGTCACCGTATTTTGAAAGGTCGTCAAAGTACGGACTGAATGCGGAGTAGAACATATCCGGACCTACGCCGAACAGCTTTTCAATGAATGAAGCGTCGCCGAAAATCCATATCGACCTTATCCACATAAAGCCTCTGTGCGTACCCCATATATCGTTAAAGCGGATAATTCTTTCAAAACTGCCGAGGTCGGTTTTGGTGTCAATACAGCTGAAATAAACCATAATTCCTATCATGCAACAGCACAAAGTCCGAATACAACGGTAAGAGCAATCGGCACGGCTTTTGAAATTGTGATGTTTGGTTTTTTGTAATCAATAAGATACAAAATCCCTGTAATAACGGCACAAGCTGCAAGCAATATCCAGCCGATGCCTGAGAAAACGAAAATTTCCTGAAACTTATCAAAGCCCTTGCTTTTGTCGTCAAAGCAGAGCGAGAACAATCTGAGCAGCTTTGCAAACAACAGCATAACAGTTGCCGAAAGGAAAAATCTTTTCAGTCTGACAAGACTGTTTGAGAACCAAATAAGGTAAATAACCATAAATACAGCCATGCCGAGAATGCCTGAATCGCTGTCGGCAGTCATAAGAGCCGCAAAGCCAAATCCTGTTGCAATAAGATAAATTGCCCTGAGCAAGGTTTTCTCCGTGATAACCGACATTGCAATCATAACAGGCATAGCGATGCAGATGTAGCTTGAAAGCAGATTTTTGTTGCCGATTGTTGAAGTGAAGTCGGTAATAGTCTGTTGGTCGGTGAGAAGAGTAAACATCCCGAGAGGATCAATATAGAATGAGTTAAGCACCGCAAGTGCATAAACTATCATTGAACCGAACGCAAGCGCAACGAATATGTATTCAAAATATTTAAAGCACCTTGTAATCATAAAATATGCTGCGGTGTAAAATGCCATGAGCACAAGACCGTTGTTTCGTCCCTGAGTACCATAAGTGCATCCAAAGGGTTTGCAGACAACAGCGTTGAAATGACATTTATCCCGAGGAATACAATAAATGCCCAGTCCATAAACGAAAGCTCTTCATACAAATGCTTTGGTTTAGGCTTTTCAAGCTTTGAGTCTTCCGGCGGTTTATCAACGCTTGCGGTCATAATAATAAGAAATTCCGCAATAACGAGAATACCTGTCAATATAATGAAAAAGTAATACTTATCGTGCCTGATGTTAAAATATGCGTCCGTGAAAAACAACGGAAAAAGCGTGAACATAATAAGCAGATAATAGTTTGTGAGCGCCTGCTGTACCGAATATTTTTCTTTGGGTTTGGCAGGCGGATTTTTATGCTTTGCAGAAGTCATAATAAAATAACCTTTCAATATAATGTATTTCAATTTTATAACGCACACACGATGTTGTCAAGAAATAAAGTAAGTTGAAAGCTCTGGTTTTCGACTTGTTTCGATTGGCATATGCTTGCAAAAGAACAATAATTGCATATTTTTCGGCATTTTTATTCCCAAATTAATACTTGTGGAGAAATTAGTATTGTATTTATCTCCGTAAAATGGTATAATTCCCCTTGAGATGTATTTCCATATTTGCAGGACAAAGACTTTTGTAAAAAATTGTTTATGAATTTATCTATTTGCAGATTGGGTGGTTTTATGAAAAAATTAGTTGTTTTTGGCTTTGACGGCACTCTTGCCGACACAGCCCCCGGAATTTTATATTGTTTCAATACAACAGCAGTCGCAATGGGCTATGAGCCTGTTGAACACAGCGCACTCTACGGAGTAATCGGCGCACCGCTTGAATACGGATTTAAAACGCTCTTTAATATGAGTGATGACGAAATTGAATATGCCGTAAAGAATTACAGCAAGCTTTATTCCCAGAAAGGAAAAGAGATGTTCACCGTCTATGACGGAATTTATGACGCTCTTCGTGAACTCAAGAAAAGCGGTTTTAAGCTTGCAATAGCAACTCAAAAGCACAGAATGTTCACAACGGATATACTTGAAACCTACGAGGCGTCGGATGTTTTCGACGCAGTATGTGCAACAGATGTCGGTACAAACCTCACAAAGAGTCATCTGCTTTTGCAGGCGTGTGAGCAGACAGGAGTTTCCGTTGAAGAAGTATCCTTGTCGGCGACAGCACAATCGAGGCAAAGGGTGCGGAAGAAATAGGTATGGACTTCCTCGCTGTGCTATACGGCTGGGGCTTTAGAACCAAGGAAGAAACCGAAGAGTACAAGTGCGTCGGCACAGTGTCATCTCCGGCAGAAATCTCTCAAAAAGTCATGGCACTTTGATTACGGTTAGTGCGTGTAAAACAGTGCATAAATAGGATTAAAATTGTAAATTTTCCAAAAACAAATCGGGCAGTCATAACGATTGCCTGATTTTTTTATGCAAATTTAATTCTGTATAATAACAATGATACAACGATATACTTTTGCTTGTAAACGGGATGTTTGATAAACAGAAATATGATAGTACGGAATTGATATTGTTAAATTCTTTTACATAAATTTTAAAAGCTAATTTAAAATAATATTGAATTTTCACATATTGTATGCTAAAATAAAAACGCCAAACAAAAATTTAATTTTAAGTTCACCTAAGTGTGTATTTTTATTTCGGTAAAAATACAGGCTTTACTTTTCACACCTTACAAGTGAAATATTGTGTCGCAACAATCAAAGCTATGTATTTTTCGTGCGTAGCTTCAGCTACGCACTTTTTGTTTTATGCGAAAAATATTTGCTTTTTTGAAAAAATCGAAAAAATTTTAAAATTTTTCGGATTTTATAAAATCAAAAGCCGTTTTAAATTGTCTATATTATGAAAGGAAATGAGAGGAGGTCATTTTATGAACATTTCCCACTTAGTAGAGAAAATTAAGAAGGGAGATAACAAATCATTTGAAAAGCTCTACAAGCTTACAGAGCGTGAAGTGTGGTTTACTTGTATCAGCTTTTTAAAGAACGAAACAACCGCACAGGACATTATGCAGGAAACTTACATAACGGCTTTTTTAAAAATCCAATCTTTGGAAAAATCATCACAAATCAGAAGTTGGCTTAACAGAATTGCCGTTAATAAGTGCAAAAATTATTTGAAAGGTAAAGGTGAAATCCAACTGGACGATGAAATTTTTGAAAATCAGGCAATAGTTGACGAGCGTATATCAATTCCCGAAGAATACATTTCAGACAAGGCAAAGAGAGAAATTATTCTTTCGATTATGCAGGAAGTACTGTCCGATGTTCAGTATCAGACAGTGATTATGCACTATTTTAATGAAATGACTGTTGATGAAATCGCAGAAGTCTTTGAATGTTCAAGGGGTACTGTGCTTTCAAGGCTCAATTATTCAAGGGCAAAGATGAAAACTGCAATTGAAGATTACGAAAATAAAAGCGGTGACAAGCTTCACGGTGTTGTATTTGTGCCGTTCTTTACAACAATTTTCAGAGAGCAGGCAAAGAGCCTTTGCGTTCCGAGCATAAAAATCACACTTCCAAACGGAGAAAGCCTTGTAACTGCGGCTTCAAGGGTGTTTCAACAGCGGTAAAATCGAGTACCGCAACTGCGGTTAAGAGAGGTGCAGTTACAGCGGTTAAGACAAAAGTCATAGCTATGGCTTGCGGTATGACCTTAC
>ENA-OQDE01000489-OQDE01000489.1-human-gut-metagenome-genome-assembly--contig:-NODE-489-length-23514-cov-4.662505_pt1 | contig 23514 bp, 28 predicted proteins | sample MGYA00242768_ERZ504595 | MGnify/ENA primary metagenome ERZ504595 (study PRJEB26092, sample SAMD00036307) | human gut metagenome | host: Homo sapiens | study: EMG produced TPA metagenomics assembly of... | reverse complement strand
CGTCTGCAAAATATGTTGCTATCAGTAAATTATCAGAAACAGAGTTAAAAGTCCGGATGACGAAAATATGAGTAGAGAAAGGCGTGAGTTACAGAACTGAGAGTCCATCACATGAAGGCTGATAAGACTGATTGCTGAAAGAGTTTTCTCTGAGATTGAGCTATTGACATAGAATAAGAGAAGGTGCAAATCATAGAAATGTGGTTTGCACCTTCTTTTTTGCGTTCACCCACTGCAGAATTAATTGGATTAAGATGCATTATTTACGAGGATTGCTATAAGCAAATTATTTTTGAGGGTTGCCATGGATTTTACGGAAGGCAGCAGTACTCTTACGTTCGATGATATCATAAGGAAATAATATTTTTAAATGCTTTTCATGACCGCCCTCAATACGGTCAATCAGTATTTTGGCTGCCATTTTTCCCATTTCATCAAGAGGAATGTGTGCTGTTGTTAATGAGGGAATCAGATATTGTGCTGTATCGATATCATCAATGCTGGCAACGGATACATCTTCGGGAATGCGAAGACCGTATTCCTTGATAGCTTTCATTGCACCGATTGCCGTAATATCATCAGCACAGAAGAAAGCAGTTGCATCACAGCCGCTTTTAAGAAGATGGCAGACACCTTTGTATCCCTCTTCTGTGGAATGAACAATGTTAGAGACGTATTTGGGACTGACAGAAATATCTGCATCTGTCAATGCAGAACAGTATCCAACATACCGGTTTTCATTCTGTGTTTCGCCGATGTAAGCGATTTTTCTATGACCCTGTTCTATAAGGCGGGTTACGACATCATAACTGATTTGTGTTCCATCACAGATAATCTGATCATATTTTGCATCCAGATTATTCAGACCGGAATAAACAACATACTGGAAATGTTTTTTCAGAAATTTCAAAAGCTCTTTATCACAACGACCCAAAACGGCAATGCCGTCAATATCATTGCTGGCAATTAACTGTAGAGTAAAAGGATCATCGATATCAAAAGCAGAAAATGTGTACTTTAAAATATAGTTATGACGGAATGCTTCCTGTTCAATATTTTTGGCCAATGTAGAGAAGAAATAATCAGATGCTCCATCCGGAACCCGTGCAAAGAGACAGGCAATAGAACGAAATGGTTCTGTGGAAGATGAATCAGGTTCTACAGTATTTTTTTTGAATGTCTTGGAATATATTGGTACGTTTGGCTATTTCCCATATACGGTCTTGAACTTCCCTGCTCACGGGGCTATTAGCACTTTGATTGATTACACGTGAGACTGTTGAAATCGATACGCCTGCTTCTGCTGCAATTTCTCTCAACGTCATAGGAGACCTCCTTTCTTGGGGCGCAGTGTTTTATGATACTTATGTCAGAACCAGGATGTCAGATTGCTGTATGAATTACAGCTATATTGTTAACACAAGTATAGTTGATTCAAAGACAAAAATACAGATGCAATATAAGAAATGTATGAAAATATAAAGCAAACGTTTGCTGATAAATGAAGTGAATTTTTTTAGTACATGATAAGATAAAATATAGAATCTATAGAATGTATTAATGGGGGAAGTAAAATGAATGCATATTTGTATGTGATTTTTCTGGGGGTTAGTTTCTGTGCTTCTGTTGTGGGAGCAATCTGTGGAATTGGGGGAGGAGTACTGATAAAACCACTGCTGGATGCGTTTGGCGTTTTAAGTGTTGCATCTATCAGCTTTTTGTCGGGCTGTACTGTTTTGTCGATGTCCTGCTATTCTGTAGTTAAGGCCAAAAAAAGCGGAGATTCCCTTGTAGATATGAAAACGGGAACGCCGCTTGCCATAGGTGCTGCACTGGGAGGCGTGGCAGGAAAGATGATGTTCCAGTTCCTTTCGGATCTTTCAAGCAATAAAGACAAGGTAGGCGCTATTCAGGGAATCTGTCTTCTTGTTATTACTTTTGGAACTATGGTTTATACATTAAAGAAGGATAAAATAAAAACGCATCATGTACAGAATGCCTTTGCATGTATCCTGATTGGTGTCGCGTTGGGAGTTTGTTCTTCTTTTCTTGGAATAGGCGGGGGTCCTATTAATCTGGTAGTTCTGTTTTTCTTTTTTTCTATGGATACCAAGACAGCAGCGCAGAATTCACTGTATATCATTTTGTTTTCACAGATTACCAGTCTTATTAATACAATAGTGACAGGAACGGTTCCGGAATTTACAGCAGAGCTTTTGATATTAATGGTAGCCGGCGGAATTTTAGGGGGTATGGTTGGCCGGAAGATTAATAAAAAGATTGATGGTGAAACAGTAAATAAATTGTTCATTGGGTTAATGGCGATCATTATGCTGATCTGTGTATATAACATTTATCGTTTATGGTAAATCAAACGTTTGCGTAATATTGAATTGTAAATATATCAAAATTACTATATTATTGAGTTAAATTGATAAAGCAAAAAAATAATCGGAAAACAAAGAGGTTGAAAAGATTAGTATCTTTTTGACCTCTTTGTTTTTATACGAAAGCAAAAATCAGTGAAAATCCTGTGAAAGAGAAAAAAATGGAAAAAAGCACAAAAAAATACACAAAAATTGAAATGACAAATTATACAAAATATCCAGATAACGTTTTCATTAATTGTGCTTTTGTTTTTGTGAAAATATGTTAAGATAAGAGTACAAAGTGAAATTGAATAAAACATATTCAAGAAAAATAAAAAGTTTATTGTAAGATGCACAATAAACAGTGGAAAGGAAAGCGGAATATGTCACAAAATGTATTAGTGGTACATGGAGGTGGGCCTACAGCAGTCATCAATGCATCCCTTTACGGTGTGATCGAAGAAGCAAAACGAAATTCGGAGGTTGGAAAAGTTTACGGAGCGATTGGTGGAACCGGAGCAATTTTTTCAGAAACTTTCATAGATTTGACTTCGTTTGATGATGAAAAATTGAAACTTCTTTTGCATACACCTGCTTCGGCAATTGGATCTTCCAGATATCCTCTATATGAAAAAGATTATGAAAAAATGGTGGATATCTTTAAAAAACATGATATTAAATATGTTCTTCTGAATGGCGGAAACGGAACTATGGATGCATGCGGACATATTTATGAGGTCTGTAAGGATCAGGATATCAAAGTTGTTGGAATTCCAAAAACGATTGACAATGATATCGCAATGACAGATCACTCACCAGGATATGGAAGTGCGGCAAGATTTATTGCAGCTTCTACCCAGGAAGTTGGTGAAGATGTAAAATCTCTTCCCATTCATGTATGTATTATGGAAGCCATGGGAAGAAATGCAGGATGGATCACAGCAGCTTCCGCACTTGCAAGAAGGAAACAGGGAGATGCTCCTCACCTGATCTATCTGCCGGAACGAAACTTTAATGAAGATGAGTTTCTTGAGGATGTATCCAGACTTCAGAAAAAGCAGGGTGGAGTAGTAGTTCTGGTAAGTGAGGGACTTCATGATGCAAATGGAGAATCTATTGTTCCTCCGATCTTTAAATCAGAAAGAGCTGTTTATTATGGAGATGTAAGTTCACATCTTGCGAATCTGGTAGTTAAGAAACTTGGCGTAAAAGCAAGAAGCGAAAAACCCGGACTTTGCGGAAGAGCTTCTGTAGCACTTCAGTCACCGGTGGACAGAGAAGAAGCAAGACAGGCCGGCACAGTTGCACTGAGGAGTGCTGTTGAAGGAAACAGCGGAGTGATGGTAGGTTTTGAACGGGTCCCGGGAACGGTGTATCAGATGAAAACAAAGCTTGTTCCTATCAAAGAAGTTATGCTTTATGAACGGAAGATGCCTGACAATTTTATAAATGAAAGAGGTAACGATGTAACACAGGAATTTGTTGACTGGTGTCGCCCGCTGATCGGAGATCCACTTCCGGAATTCCTGAATTTCAAGGATTATCTTTAAAACGAAAAATATACAAAACAAAAATGAAAACGTTCCATTGAAAGGAGAGTAACTATGGAAAAAAAGAAAAAAGGAGTAATGCAGTCTATCCCGGGATGGGCATGGGTACTGATTTCCCTTGCAGCAGCAATCCTGTTATGGTATGCATTATCCATTAATCCAAAAACAGCACGAAGCTTCCCATTTATTCCGGCTATTCTTGAGGCAGCCAAACGAATGATTGATAATGGGGCACTGGGACAGGATTTTTGTAGTTCAATGATTTCAATCCTGGCCGGATTTGCACTCGGCTTTATAACCGCAGTACCGGTTGCATTTCTTATGGCATGGTACCTGCCGGTCAGAGGAGTTCTGGAACCATGGATTCAGTTTATTCGTAACATCCCACCTCTGGCATATGTACCGTTGGTAGTTATTACAGCTGGTGTTGGTAGAAAACCACAGATCATCGTTATCTGGATCGCAACATTCCTGATCATGACAGTTACAATCTATCAGGGTGTAAGAAACATTGATAATACTTTAGTAAAAGCAGCCAGAGTTCTTGGCGCAAAAGACAGAGATATATTTGTAAAAGTTATTTTCCCGGCAACAACCCCGTTTATTTTAACAGCTGTTCGACTTGGTATTTCCGTTGCACTGACAACATTGATCGCAGCAGAAACAACAGGAGCTACTGCCGGACTTGGAATGAGAATCCGTTCTCTGGCAAACAGTTTTGAAACAGCAGGCATGCTGATGTATATCATCATCATTGGTATCATCGGACTGGTAATGGAAAAAATCATTAAATTCTTAGAAGGAAGGTTAACAGGATGGCAGGAGAAGAGAGAGTGACAAAACTTAAGATTGATAACGTTAAAAAGATTTATCAGACCCGTAAGGGCGAGATGACTGCATTAAACGGAGTTAATCTTGATATTAAAGAAAATGAATTTATCTGTGTGGTAGGACCTTCCGGATGCGGTAAATCTACATTGTTGAATATTATCGCAGGACTGGATACTCCAACCAGTGGAGCTGTATATATTGACGGCAAAAAGATCGAGGGAACAGGTACAGAGAGAGGCGTTGTATTTCAGCAGTATGCATTGTTCCCATGGCTGACAGTTCTGAAAAATGTTATGTTTGGATTGAAACTGCAGGGCAAGAGCGATGCTGAAGCAAAAGAAATCGCAATGAAATATATCAAGATGGTACAGCTTGAAGATTTCGTAAATCATTATCCGAAGGAACTTTCCGGTGGTATGAAACAGCGTGTTGCAATTGCAAGAGCCTATGCTGTAAAACCTGAAGTTCTTCTTATGGATGAGCCATTCGGAGCTCTGGATGCCCAGACAAGAACCCAGCTGCAGACAGAACTTCTGAAAACATGGGAAAGTGAAAGAAAAACATGTTTCTTCATCACACATGATGTAGATGAGGCGATCATTCTGGCTCAGAGAGTTATCGTTATGAGTGCCAGACCTGGACGTATCAAAGATATCGTAGATATCGATATTCCGTATCCACGTGATCAGGAAACTAAGATGAGTCCGAGATTTATGGAGTTGAAAAATCATATCTGGAGTCAGGTATATCAGGAGTATCTGGAAGTAAGAAAATAATGAATTTTGGCTGTTGCCGGTACGGAACAGTTCAGAATAAAGAGAAAATATTAAATACTACCCTAAAAAATGGAAAAGAAAGGAAGTAGAACTATGAGAAAAACATGGAAAAAGTTAGCAGCAATGGCAGTAACCGCATCTATGGTCATTTGTGGCGGAGCAATGGGCGTAAGTGCAGCAACAGAGGAAGAACCGGAAAAAGTAACTGTAAATGTAGCTTATATGCCTGATTATGCAAGTTTAAATGGTCTTATCTCTGCAATTGAACTTGGATATTTTGATGATGAGAATATTGATGTACAGCTTACAGAGTTCTCCGATGGACCGACAATCATTCAGGCTATGGAATCTGGATCTATTGATGTTGGATACATCGGACAGGGAGCCCACAAACTTTGCATCAACGGTAAAGCTGATATCTTTGCACTTGCACATGTATCTAATGGTGATGCTGTAATCGGAAGTAAGGAAAAAGGAACAGATACAATTGAAGGATTAAAAGGAAAAACAATTGCTTATTCTTCAGGAACATCCAGTGAAGATATCCTGAATAAAACCCTTGCAAAAGGAGGTATGACGATGGATGATATCACAGCAATGGATATGGATGCAACAAACATTGTAACAGCAATGCTTTCTGGCAGTGTTGATGCGTGTGCAACATGGGTACCGAACTCTTTGAAAGTTCTTGAGGAACTTGGAGATGATGGTGTACAGCTGACAGATAACAAAACATTTATTGATCAAACTGTATCTCTTGCAAGTTGGATTGCAATGCCGAAATATGCTGAAGAAAATCATGACGTACTTGTAAGATTTGCAAGAGCTCTTTACAAAGGATTTGACTATCGTGCAGACCACAGCCATGATGATGAAGTGTGCGGCTGGATTGCTGACAAGATTAAACTTGAAAAAAATGCCCTTCTTGATCAGGTAGAAGTAGCAGACTGGACAACAAGTGAATTCATCAGGGATCATATGGATGATGTCAAAGGCTATTATGAACTGCAGCAGAAATCATTTGTTGAGAGCGGTGACTGTGAAGAAACACCAGTTGATAATTATGTTCTTTTCGATGTAATGGAAGAAGCTTGCGCAGAATAATAAGAAAGATTACACAGGCAGAGATGTCTGTGTAATCTTTGAAAAAAATATACACTCGTGTGTACTCAGGGAGGAAAAAATGAAAAACACATGGAAAAAATTAGCAGCAATGGCAATGACTGCGTCTATGGCAATCTGTGGCGGAGCATGAATGTAAGTGCAACAGCAGAAGAAACACCGGAAAAAGTAACGGTAAATGTAGCTTATATGCCGGATTATTCAAGTTTAAATGGTCTGATCTCAGCAGTTGAGCTTGGTTACTTTGAAGATGAAAATATTGATGTAGAACTTACAGAATTTGCAGATGGCCCGACAGTCATTCAGGCTATGGAGTCCGGCTCTATTGATATTGGCTATATCGGACAGGGCGCTCATAAACTCTGCATCAATGGCAGAGCAGATATCTTTGCACTTGCACATGTATCCAACAGTGATGCTGTGATCGGAAGTAAAGAAAAAGGAACAGATACAATCGAAGGTCTGAAAGGTAAAAAAATTGCATATTCTTCAGGAACATCCAGTGAAGACATCCTGAATAAGACCCTTGCCAAGGGTGGTATGACAATGGATGATATTACAGCTATTGATATGGATGCTACCAATATTGTAACAGCCATGATTTCCGGAAGTGTTGATGCCTGTGCAACATGGGTACCAAACTCTCTGAAAGTTCTTCAGGAAGTTGATGATGCTATACAGCTGACAGATAACAAAACATTCAGTGCAGAAACAGTATCTCTTGACAGCTGGATCGTAATGAAAAAATATTCAGAGGAAAATCGTGACCTGCTTGTGAGATTTGCAAGAGCTCTTTATAAGGGATTTGACTATCGTGCAGATCACAGTCATGACGATGAAGTTTGCGGATGGATCGCAGATAAGATCAAACTTGATAAACAGACTCTTCTTGAGCAGGTAAATGTAGCTGACTGGACAACAAGTGATTTTATAAGAGAGCATTTGGATGAAGTTAAAGGCTACTATGAACTGCAGCAGAAATCTTTTGTTGAAAGCGGTGATTGTGAAGAAACTCCGGTTGAGGATTATGTTCTCTTTGATGTGATGAAAGAAGCTTGTGCTGAATAATTGATATGTTTTTTGATTACACAGGCAGTAATGTCTGTGTAATCTTTAGAAGATATATACACACGTGTGTATATTAAAGGAAGAAACTTCCATGAAAGGAAGAAATCAGTGGGGAATGGACGACAGAAAGTAACGAGAAAAGATGTTGCAAAAGAAGCCGGAGTATCAGAAACGATAGTTTCTTATGTGCTTAACAAAAACCGTTATGTAAAAGAAGAGAAAAGACAGCGAGTTCTTGAAGCTGTGGAAAAACTTCAGTATCAGCCTAATAATATAGCAAGAGCTCTTCATGGAAAAGGCAGCCGTCAGATTCTTTTTATTGCAGAAGAACTGAGCAGTGGTTATTTTTCTGAATTGGTGAGCCAGATGAGCCGCGATGTTTACAAGCAGGGATATATGATTTCTCTTTGTGAAAGTCGAGAGGAAGAAGAGTTTGTAAGTCAGATTTTATGCAGGCAGTTTGATGGCTTATTTGTAAGTACATCGGGTGTGACAGACAGAGAACTGAAGCTTCTGGTGAAATCGGGAATTCCAATGGTATTGTTTTTGAACCGTGAGATAGGAGTCGAACTTCATAATGCTGTTCTGGTAGATACAGGGCTTTATGAAGGCAGCAGGGAGTGCGTAAAATATCTTGCAAAAAACGGATGCAGAAAGTTTGTTTATCTAGATAAGATCGGAAAACCCTGTGACAGAGATATTCATCTGAAGGGATTTCTGGATCAGATAAAAGAATCAGGTCTTGTTTTTGAACCGGAACAGAGAATTTCCGGGTGCGAAGATATAAAAGAACTGGAGGAGAGACTTCAGTTGATGTTAGAAAAAAATCCTTCATTTGATGCAATAGTAGCAAGATATGATGATCTGGCTGCAGTGGCACTTTCGGTGGCGCGAAGAATAGGAAGAAAAGTTCCGGATGATCTGGTGGTGACTGGGTTTGATAATGACTTCATAAGTAATTATGTAAGTCCGGCCCTTACTACAGTGGAGATTCAGAAAGAAGAAGTGGCAAAATCTGCGATGGAAGCACTTCTGACGTTGATTCAAAATGAAAAGCCGGATAAAAACATAAATTTTACAGCTAGGCTGATCATTCGGGAAAGTACCAAAAATAACGTAACTGTTCAGTACCCTCACAGTTACAAAATTACAAATAGAACCTGCTGAAGCAGGAGAAAGAAGTGAAAATATGTTAGTTACAAGTAAGGAAATGCTTGAAAAGGCACGAAGAGAACATTATGCAGTGCCTGCAATGAACACACAGGGTGGAAACTATGATATTATCTGGGCGATCTGCAGAGCAGCGGAAGAAATGCATTCACCTGCGATTCTGGCTCATTATGTGGCTACAGGAGCATATTCCGGAGATGACTGGTTTGTAGAAGTATGTAAATGGTGTGCAAATAAAGTAAGTGTACCGATCGCGATCCATCTGGACCATGGTGACAGCTTTGATATCTGCATGAAATCATTAAAGAATGGATTTACGTCCCTGATGATCGATGGTTCCACAAAACCGATCGAAGAAAATGCCAGACTTACAAATGAAGTGATCAAAGTGGCAAAATGTTTCGACGTTCCTGTAGAAGCAGAAATCGGAGAACTTTTAAGATTAGATGAAGCCGGTGCTCAGATGGAGAATAAAAATGTAGCAAATCCGGAGCAGGTCCGTCAGTTCCTGGATCTGTGCCAGCCGGATTCCCTGGCTATCGGAATCGGAAATGCTCATGGATATTATAAGGGTGAACCGGATATTAAACTGGAAGTTCTGGAAGAAGTAAGGAAATTTACAGATATTCCATTTGTTCTTCATGGATGTACAGGTATGAGAGAAGATATCATCAAAGAAGCTATTAAGCTTGGTGTTGCGAAGATCAACTTTGGTACAGAAATCCGTTATAAATATGTAGAACATTATGAAGAAGCATTGAAGACAAATCATCAGGGACATTCATGGAAACTGTCACAGCTTGCAAATGATGCTCTGACAGAAGACATCAAAAAGATCATCCGTCTTGCAGGTTCAGAAGGAAAGGCCTGAGAAGATAAAAGCAATTAAAATAAAATCACAAGGGAAAATTAAATTCAGGAGGAAATATAAATGAAAAAAAACAGTGAACTGACCTATAAAGAAATGTACCGGCAGCCGGCTTCTTTTCAGGCTGTCAATGATACTCTGGAGGATATTTTCAAAACTCTGGACAAGGTATTCTTCAGTGAGAAAAAATATGATGAGCTGATCTTTACAGGATGTGGAACTTCTCTTTATCTGGCACAGGCTTCAGCAGCAGCATTTTCCACTTATACAGGAATTACGTCAAAGGGAGTTCCATGCTCTGAGCTGTATTATTTCCCGGAAACTTATGTAAAAGAAGGAAGAAATGTGCTGATCCTTCCGATCACCAGAAAAAGCTATACTACAGAAGTAAGAATGGCTATTGATAAAGTTCGTACTTATCCTCAGGTTACTACACTGGCTATTACCTGTGACAAAGACAGTGAAAAATATAATGACTATTACATTCTTTCACCGGATACAGCTGAAGACAGTGTTATCATGACACGTTCTTTTACAAGTATGTTATATATGGCTGTTATCATGGCTATGTATGTAGGCGGTAAGAAAGATGAAATTGCTGCAATGAAAGATTATGCTCCATATTCTGAAAAGGTTCTGAAAGAAATGGATGAACTTTCTACAAAAATCATGAATGAGCATAAAAACCTGAATCTCTACATTATTCTTGGACAGGGTATTTATTATGGTGTCGCCAATGAATGTATGAATAAGATGAAAGAAATGGGACTCAGCAATTCTGAAGGATATTATGATCTGGAATACCGTCATGGACCAATGAGTCTTGTAGATGAAAATACACTGATCGTGTGCTTGAGCAATAAAGCCTGCAGAGATGGTGACAAAGCACTTATGGAGCAGATGAAGAGTTACGGTGCAACAGTTGCAGTTCTTGGCGGAGAACTGGGAGATACCTTTGATCAGATCGCTGATTATGTATATTCCATGGATAAAGGATGGAATGATATGCAGTACAGTGCGATCATCGGATTTATCGGACAGCTTCTGGGATATTATATTGCAGACAGCAAGAATCTGGATGCAGATTCACCGAGACACCTGACACAGGCTATTGTATTGAAATAATTAAAGAAAAGACTCCCGCAGGAAGAAGTGCTGCCGGGAGTCTTTTCTATTACTGAGGAGGAAGACTTGCAAAAGTCTTACGTCTTCTGTTAAGTTTTCCGCAACTGTCTCTTTTGGCAATGTAAAATGGAAGAGAGATACGCATGGGAAGGCGATGTCCGCCGTTAATACGGTCGATCAGGGTTTTTGCAGTTATTCTTCCAAGTTCCTCCAGAGGAATATGTACTGTGGTCAGCATGGGTGAAAGATACTGAGCTGTCTCTATATCATCTACGCTGATAACAGAAATATCTTCCGGTATTCGAAAATTTTTTTCCTTTAATGCGTGAATGACTCCGAGGGCAGTGGTATCGTTTGCACAGAAAATTGCAGAGATATCTGCCTTATTGTGCATCAGGATATTAGCACCTTTGTAACCGCCATCTGCAGAAAGATGTACATTACTGGTATTTTTCTGCAAAAACGGAAGCCCAAGTTTGGCAAGTGCATCTTTATAACCGCTGAAACGTACTTCATTATTCTGTTCACCTACATAACCGATTTTCGTATGTCCGAGCTCCACAAGATAGGAAAGAGCACTATAGGAAATATCACTTCCGTCACAAACTACCTGGTCATATTGGGTTCCCATTGGATTCAGACCTGTATAAATCACATTTTTATAATTTTGAGTAAAGAAGCGTAACAGCTGTTTCTCATATCGTCCCAGAATTACGATTCCGTCTACAGGAAATTGAGCAAGCTGTCGTGCCATATCGGGATTTGCAATATCCATGGCTGTAAATGACTGACGGATAAAATAGTTGCTCTTGAAGGCCTCCTGTTCAATCGCTTTTGCAATCTGTGAGAAGAATGGATCGGAAACAGCGGAATTACTTCTTGCATAAATACAGGCAATGGATTTGGGCGTTGTATTCTGAATTTGAGCTTTTTGTCCTAATTTGAGGCTTCGGGCTGTTGCATTGGGAGTATAACCGCTTTTGCGTACGATTTCCCATATACGTTCCTGAACTTCCGGACTTGCCGCTTTTGTATTTTTCTGGTTTATTACTCTGGAAACCGTAGAAACAGAGACATTTGCCTGCCTGGCAATTTCTTTTAATGTCATAATAACTCCCCGCAATCTTTTATACGACTATTTTCTAAAACTATGTGCAAAACAGAAAATCAGAGTCTTCTGTTTTAAAAAAGTCGTTCAGAACCCCGTCGGGGGGTTCTGAACGACTTTAATTATACAGTAAAATTTATAAAAAAAACAATAAAAAGAAAGAAAACGTTTGCGTACTTTGAATGCAAAATCAACTCAAAGTTATTGATAAAAAAGTAAAAACTTATATAATTTTTGATAGAGTACATAAAACTAAAGTGGAGGTGCTTAAATTTATGGGGAAAACATTGTATTTAGAGTGCTATTCAGGGATTAGTGGTGATATGACTGTCGGTGCACTTCTTGATCTGGGGGCGGATAAGGCAGTTTTGGACAGGGTACTGCAAAGTCTTCCTGTATCAGGGTTTCAGATAAAAACCGGCAAAGTGGTAAAATCCGGAATTGCAGCCTGTGATTTTGACGTTATGTTAGATAAAGATCATGAAAATCATGATCATGATATGAAGTATCTGCATGGTCATAATGAGAATACTGCGGGAGAGTCTGAGATTCATATACATGAACATATTGCTGCAGACCATGTATGTGCACATGAGACAGAATCTGCGCATTGTCATCATCACCATGAACATAGAGGGGTGAAAGAAATTGCACATATTATAGAACATAGTGCAATGACTGACAATGCAAAAAAGATTGCTTTGAGAATATTTGAGATTCTTGCAAAAGCAGAGAGCAAGGCACATGATGTGCCTGTGGAGCAGGTACATTTTCATGAAGTCGGGGCAGTTGATTCCATTGTAGATATTGTATCTGTGGCAGTCTGTCTGGATAATCTGGATATTACGGATGTAGTTGTACCTGTACTTTATGAAGGCTGCGGAACTGTCCGCTGTCAGCATGGAATTTTACCAATTCCTGTTCCTGCAGTTGCGAATGTGATAAGCGAAAATCATTTGTGTATAAAGGTGACAGCTGTTGAGGGGGAACTTGTAACACCTACAGGTGCTGCTATTGTGGCAGCAATAAGAACGAAAGATAAGCTTCCGGAGGAATTTGAAATAAAGAAAATAGGGATTGGAGCCGGAAAACGTCAGTATGAATGTCCCGGAATCCTCAGAGCAATGATTATTTCTTAGAAAACGTTTGCGCAGATTCCAGGCAAATTTGCATGGAATTCGTTGATTAAAAAAATTTTATCTACTATAATAAATACAACAATAAAGGTAACGAGCTGGATAATAAATGAAAGGAAGTAAAGCAATATGGGACATAGTTATTATAGCTATACAAAGGAAGAGTTAGTGGGTAATGGACCGAAGCTTCCAGTAATTGTTATGGAAGACAATGCAGAAGTATTTCATTCTATGGCAGTTGAAATGGTGGATGAGATCAGAAAACATAACGAAAATGGAGAAAAAACAGTATTTATCTGTCCTGTAGGTCCTGTAGGACAGTATCCATATTTTGTAGATATGGTTAATGAGCAGAATATCAGCCTGAAAAATGTATGGTTTATTAACATGGATGAATATCTGGATGATGAGAAACAATGGATTTCAAAAGATCATCCGTTAAGCTTCAGAGGCTTCATGCAACGTACAGTTTATGATAAAGTTCGCCCGGAACTGGTAATGCCGGAAGATCAGAGAGTATTTCCGGATCCGAATCATCCGGAATATATTTCTGAACTGATTGAAAAACTGGGGGGCGTTGATATCTGTTTCGGTGGAATTGGAATTAATGGTCATGTAGCATTTAATGAAGCAGATCCATCCCTTACAAATGAAGAATTTCTTGCTCAGAAAACCCGTGTTCTTAAGATTACAAAAGAAACAAGAACAGCTAATGCGATTGGTGATTTTAATGGAGCTCTGGAAGACATGCCTCATTATTGTATTACCATTGGAATTAATGAGATTTCACATGCAAGGAAGATTCGTCTGGGATGTTTCAGAAACTGGCACCGGGCAGTAGTACGAAGAGCAGCATATGGAGAAGCAACTTCTGATTTCCCGGTATCTCTTCTTACATCACATCCAGACATCAATCTGAAGATCACAGAGTTTGTTGCAGCACTTGATTGATAAGATAAGTAACAGACAACAGAAAGAAGGAAGAACATGAGCGTTCGAATCATAAATGGAAAAGTATATAAAAATGGAGCTTTTTCAGAAGAAGAGCTTGTTCTGAAAAAGAGAAAAATCGTTTCTGCTCAAGATGGAGATGCAGAAGAAGTCTATGATGCAAAAGGAAACTATGTAGTACCGGGGTTTATAGATGTACATACTCATGGTGGCGCAGGGGTAGATGTGAATGCGGCTGATCAGCAGGGATTCGAAAAGATCGGACATTTTTTTGCCACACAGGGAACCACATCATGGCTTTCATCTATACTGACAGACACAAAAGAACAGACTTTGAAGACCATAAAAGAGGCTGTGAAACATCAGGAGGCACAGAAGAACGGACATGAAAATTGTGCAGATCTTCTTGGTATTCATCTGGAAGGACCATTCCTTTCACCGGAATATAAAGGGCTATGCCGGAACATTTACTGATTTCTCCTGATCTGGATCTTCTGAAAGAATATCAGGAAGCAGCAGGTGGAAATATCCGTTATATTACTGTTTCACCAGAAGTAAAAGGAGTGCCGGAATCAATTAAAGGAATGATTGATCTTGGTATGAAAGTTGCGATCGGTCATTCTGGTGCGGACTATGAGACTGCATGGAAATGTATCAATGAGGGTGCCGTATCAGCTACGCATACATTTAATGCCATGAAACTTCTTCATCAGCATTTTCCGGCTATTATGGGAGCAGTTCTGGAATCTGATATCTATTGTGAAGCATCTGCGATGGACGCCATCTGCATCCAGGAACCGTTCGTTTCCTTCTGAAGATGAAAGGCCTGGATAAAGTGATCGCCATAACAGATTCTATTATGGCAGCTGGACTTCCGGATGGAGAATACATGCTGGGAGTCAATCCGGTTATTGTAAAAGATGGAGACGCAAAACTGAAATATGGAGATTCCAGAGCAGGAAGTACACTTACGACAGGATGTGCACTTAAGAATCTGATTAAATTTACAGGAAGACCTCTTGAAGAGATATTACCGCTTCTTACATGCAATCCGGCTAAGATGCTGGATGTATATGACAGGATTGGAAGTCTTGATACCGGAAAAGATGCGGATGTGGTTATTCTGGATAAAGAGTATTCCGTCGTTGATACATTTGTAAAAGGTAGAAAAATAGAATTATAAGGAGAAAAGATTATGCCATTAATACCATTAAGACCATTACTGGAAACTGTAGATAAATATCACTTTGCTCAGGGCGCTTTTAATGTAAATGCAGTAGCTCAGGCAAAAGCAGCGATTGAAGTTCATGAGATGTTCCGTTCCGCAGCGATTCTTCAGGGTGCAGACCTTGCAAATGGATTTATGGGCGGAAGAACAGATTTCCAGAATGCTACTTTGGAAGATAAAAAAGTCGGTGCAAAAAATATTGCAGATGCTGTAAAGAAATATGCAGAAAATTCTCCGATTCCGGTTGTTCTTCATCTGGATCATGGTAAAAATTTTGATTCCTGCAAAGCGGCTATTGAAGGTGGTTATACTTCTGTTATGATTGATGGATCCAGTCTTCCATTTGATGAAAACGTGGAACTGACCCGTGAAGTTGTTAAATATGCACATGAGAGAGGTGTTTCCGTAGAAGGTGAACTCGGTGTTCTGGCCGGCGTGGAAGATCATGTATTTTCAACTACTTCTACTTATACCAATCCTCTGAAAGCTATCGAGTTCTTTAAGAAAACAGGTGTTGATGCACTTGCAATTTCTTATGGAACCATGCATGGTGCATCCAAAGGAAAAAATGTCAAATTACGAAAAGAGATCGCTATTGCCATCAAGGAATGTATGATGCATGAAGGCATTTTCGGGGTACTGGTATCTCATGGATCTTCAACTGTACCAAAATATATTGTAGATGAGATCAATGCACTGGGTGGAAATATCCAGAATGCTTACGGAATTTCTATTGACGAACTGAAAGCTGCAATTCCATGCGGAATCGGCAAGATCAATGTAGATACAGATATCCGTCTTGCTGTTACAAGAAATATGAAAGAATTCTTTGCAAATCATCCTGAAAAGAGAGAAAGCCAGTCTATTGGCGAGGTATATCGTCTTCTGGAGGCAAAGAAAGAACAGTTTGATCCACGTGCATTCCTGACTCCTATTATGGATACAGTTATGTATGGCGTTATTCCGGATGAAGATGTTGCTGCTCTTATGGCTGTTGTTGAAAAGGGCGTAAAAGAAGCAATCGGTACTCTGATCGTAGAATTTGGCTCTTATGGAAAGGCTCCTCTGGTAGAGATGGCAAGCCTGGATGAAATGGCAGAACGCTATCGTAAGGGACTTTGATCAAAAAGGGTATGTAAATGTATATATTGACTGCACTGGTGGCCTTTGCGGGAAGTTTTGTACAGAGCAGCAGTGGATTCGGTTATGCGATCATCTGTATGGCTATATGGCCCATGTTCATGCCTTTTTATACAGCCTCCATACTGGAAGCCATTGCAGCTTTCTTTATGGTAATTTACATTGCTGTAAGGCTGTGGAAGTTTATTGACTGGAAACTCCTTCTGCGCCTGTGATCATGGCTACAGTAACCAGTTTTCTGGGTGTGAATACGCTGATGGCTCTGGATGAAGATGTTCTGTCGAAAATCATGGGAACAGTACTTCTGATTCTGGCTGTATATTTTATCTTCTTCAGCAGTAAAGTTCATCTGAAGGCCAGCCTTGTTTCCGGTCTGGCTGCCGGTGCGATCAGTGGTTTTTGTGGAGGACTTTTTAACATCGGAGGTCCGCCCATGGTAGCATATTTTCTTTCTGTAACAGATGATAAAGAAAAATATAATGCTACACTTCAGATGTTTTTTACAATCAATACGATCAGTATTTTTCTGATTCATGTATTTCAGGGTCATGTATCGGGATCTATGCTGCCTTTAGTTGGAGCAGCACTGGCAGGAACAGCGGTTGGGACAGCAGGCGGAATGTTTTTGTTTCGACGACTTACTATGGCCGGAATCAAAAAAACAGTATATATTTTTATGATATGTGCTGGAAGCTATCTCCTTTTGTCGTGAGTTTTTATGGAGAGTATGAGCAGACAGCGAAAACGGATGGCAGATATTCGCTTGTTAATATTGTTAAAGAGAAAGGTAAGAATCTTATGAAACATATTTATCTGAATTTAAAAAGATTTGATGTCCCAGTGGAATTCGGAGGTGTAAACCGTCTGGCTCCAGTTGCTGACTGGGCATCCTGTATCGTAAAAAATACACAGGAGGAATTAAAAACATATGATCCTACTGAAGTAGAATTTGGTATGTATTTTCCAGAGGTGCATCTTCTGAATGCAGTGGCTGCAAAAACAGAAGGAAGCCCTGTTCAGATTGGATGCCAGAGTGTATTCAGAGCAGATACTGCAGTTGGTGGAAATTTTGGTGCATTTACTACAAACAGACCGGCTTCAGCTATGGTTGCTGCGGGATGTGAGACTACTATTATCGGACATTGCGAAGAAAGAAATGACAAAGCAGGAATTCTCGCAGAAGCAGGTGTTACAGATACAGATGCTGTAAATCGTCTTCTGAATCAGGAAATCAAATGTGCGATTGAAAGAGGAATGAAAGTTCTTTACTGCATTGGTGAAAAGAGTGAGGAACAGGAGCAGTGGCAGGAAGTTCTTGGAAAACAGCTTGAAATTGGTCTCAAAGATGTAGATACTTCAAAAGTTGTGATTGCATATGAACCAATCTGGTCCATAGGACCGGGAAAAACACCGGCAGGTAAAGAATACATTACCAAAATTGCAAAATTTGTAAAAGAAAAGACAAATGGTATGGACATTGTATATGGCGGTGGTCTGAAACAGGATAACGCAGAAATGCTTGCTTCCATTGATGAGATTGATGGTGGTCTGATCGCACTGACAAGATTCCAGGGTGAGATTGGATACTATCCGGAAGAGTACCTTGAAATTATCCGTCTCTATATGGGTAGAGAAAATAATAAATAAGCATATATAATGAAGGGAGATTTACTATGAAACTTAATTTTGAGTATGGACAGGGAACCATGGCGGCTGAGCTGCCGGACAATACTGATGTATTTATTCCAGGAGAGACTGTAAAAGATCCGGCTTACATTCCGGAAGATCAGCTTGAGGCTGCTTATCTGGAAAGCCTGGCTCATCCTATTGGAATGCCTACTTTAACAGAACTGGCAGGACCTGGAAAAACAGTTACTATCGTTGTTCCGGACCGTGTAAAAGGCGGAGAGCAGGCTACCAGCCACAGAAAATTAAGTATTAAATATATTTTAAAAGAATTATATGCTGCAGGTATTGAAAAGAAAGATATTCTTTTTATTATTTCCAATGGACTTCATCCAAGAAGTACAGAAGCAGATGCAAAAGCTATCTTTGGCGAAGAATTATTCAATGAATTCTGGCATACAGGACAGATTATCAGCATGACAGTGAAGATCAGGAACATATGATATATCTTGGAACCACTCACAGAGGTGATCCGGTGTACATGAATAAATATGTATTTGAATGTGATATTCCAATTCTTATCGGTCATGTACAGGGAAATCCTTATGGCGGATATTCAGGTGGATACAAACACAGTGCAACAGGTATTACAAACTGGAAATGTATTGCAAGCCATCATGTACCGTCTGTTATGCACAGAGATGATTTTACACCGGTTAACGGCGGAAGTCTGATGCGTAATAAATTTGATGAGATCAGTATGCATATGGAAGAAAAAATGGGACATCCTTTCTTCTGCTGTGACGCAGTACTGGACACACAGTCCAGACAGATCGCAATCTACTCAGGCTATGCAAAGGAAATGATGCCGATCAGCTGGAAGCTTGCTGATAAGAGAACCTATGTACATTGGGCAGAGAAGAAATATGATGTACTTGTATTTGGTATGCCTCAGAAATTCCACTATGGTGATGGAATGGGGACCAATCCTATCATGATGATGCAGGCTTTAAGTGCACAGGTACTTCGATTCAAGAGAGTTATGAGTGATAACTGTGTAATCATCTGCGCATCTACATGTAATGGTTATTTCCATGATGAGCGTTGGCCATATTTAAGAGAATTATATGACCTGTTCCAGCATGATCATATGAATACGCTGCCGGATATGAACCGTCTTGGTGAGTATTTTGCTACAAATGAAGAATATATCCGTAAATATCGTTATACAAATGCATTCCATCCATTCCATGGCTTTTCTATGATGTCCTGCGGACATATTGCAGAAATGAATACCAGTGCAATCTATATCGTAGGCGCTGAGGAACCGGGTTATGCAAGAGGAATGGGCTTAAAAACAAGAGCTACATTTGAAGAAGCACTGGAAGATGCCAAGAAGAAATATGTTGGTCAGGAACCAAATATTCTGGCACTGCCAATGACATTCAAAAAAGCAGCTGTACATCTTTGCATGAAAGATCCTGCACAGGATTGTATGGATGAATATGGACATCGTCATCCATGTTGCTGTTGATGTAGCATCATTAATTAGTAGGGTATAGTATTTATAATATAAGCATCCCTGTCCAGAGCTGTTTTGTGTTTCTGACAGGGATGTTTTGTTATATCACTGGCATTTTTATACTGAAAGAGAGAATTTGGGATATGAAAGAAAATACAGCTTTAAGAAAAAGAATTTTAGCAGCATTGTTTCTTGCGATCGGACTGATCCTTCCATTTATCACAATGCAGATACCGGCAGTAGGGAAAATGCTTTGCCCGATGCACATACCGGTGTTATTATGTGGATATATCTGCGGATGGCCATATGGTTTACTTATTGGGATTATTACACCTCTTTTAAGAGGAGTGGTGTTCGGAATGCCGGCAATTTTTCCGAATGCCTTCTGTATGGCGTTTGAACTTGCCACTTATGGGCTGGTGGCAGGAATTTTATCAGAAAAAATGAAAAAAGATATAAAATCCCTGTATATTTCACTCATAGCAGCAATGCTGTGTGGACGGATCGTATGGGGACTGGTTTCGGCAGCAGTATATGCATTTACAGGAGGGATCTTTACCTGGGAACTGTTTCTGATGGGAGGATTTATAAATGCGTTGCCGGGAATTCTGATTCAGCTTGTTCTGATCCCGTCTCTGGTAGAACGTTTGTATAATATGGAAGGAACAGTAGAATGGAATTAAAGGCATGCTGCAAAGAAAGATTTGAACCGGTAGTTCAGGCAATCAGAAAATTGCAGAAAGAGAAGGAAGGACTGGATGAGCCTCTGATCGTTGCAATTGATGGCAGGTGTGGAAGTGGGAAAACTACATTGGGAGAATATCTGGAGCAGGTATTCGACTGTAATCTGTTCAGAATGGATGACTTTTTTCTGCGCATGGAACAGCGTACGCCACAGCGTCTGAAAGAAACAGGAGGAAATGTGGATTATGAGCGGTTTGAGGAAACGGTATTAAGACCAATCTTTCAGAAGCAGACTGTTTTTATCAGCCGTTCAGCTGCCAGAAATGGAATCTGCTGGAGGGATATCCTGTTCCTTATAAAAAACTCAATATTATAGAGGGTTCTTACAGTATGCATCCATATTTTAAGAACCCTTATCAACTTCGTGTATTTTTAAATATTTCTCCCAAAGATCAGATGGAAAATATAAAAAAGCGCAATGGCCCGGAAAAGGCAAAACAATTTCAGAATATGTGGATCCCAAAGGAGGAAGCCTATTTTAAAAAATTCCATGTGATGGATGGTGCAATACAGGTCATGTGGAATCTGAAAACTGAAGAATAAAAGATTATTCTATCAGAGAAATCTCAAGATGATATGCTTTTTCTTTTCCGGATTCCAGTGTGAGGATTCCATGCTTATGCGCAAAATATCATCATCCTGATGAAAAATGCCGGAACCGTTCCATGGCTCCAGACAGAGAAACGGAGCCTTTCCTCCGGCCGGTGTCCAGATCGCAAGGGATTCAAAATCAGGATAATATACGGAAACACCTTTCCTGTAACTGCATTTACGAAAGAAACATGGTGTGAATTCGTGTGTTCAAAGAAAACAGCATCCTGATCAAACATGGAAATTGTGAGAGGAAGTGTGTTGCCTTCTGCTTTCTGGGATACTTTGTGATCAAAATTAAATTCCAGATTCTTTATATCATATTCATAAGAAATAAAATTCTCTTCTTTTTCAAATCTTAAAATACAATTTTCAATATTTTCTCCATTATTGACCGGACACATGAAACCGGGATGTGCACCAATGTGATAATACATAAGGTCGGAATCTTTGTTTATTACTCTATAGTCCATAGACAGGGTACTGCCATTCAGATGATATGACAGGTAAGTTCGAAATCATAAGGATAATGTTTTAATGTTTCTTCATTTGCTTTAAGTAAAAAAGTGACGGAATCTTCAGTCTGTTCTGTTACTTCAAATTCAGATTCTTTACAAAAACCATGCTTGGGCATCTGGTATATATGATCCTTGATAACAGTTTCTCCGTTGCGGACATTTCCCACAGTCGGAAAAAGAAGCGGAGAAGATCGAAGCCAGTAAGCGGGATCAGAATTCCATACGTATTCATTCCCGGATGGATTGGAATAGGAATTTAATTCGGCACCAAGTGTGTTTAAAAGTACATGATAATTGTCAGATTGTAATTTAATCTGCATAGTAAAACCCTCCCTGATAAATACATAATAGTAATATGCTGCATAAAACAAGCGTATCATAAAAACACTGTAATGGAATAGAAATTTGGACAAACGTTTGGGGATGAAAGATAGAGGGTGGAGTTGATTTATGTTTAAATGCAAAACTTTTGTTCCTACAAAAACACAAAAATCAATAGTTTTGGGATTATAATCAAAAACTATTGATTTTTATATCGCTTTTGGAATATAATTAGTAAAAAAGAAGGGAGCATTATTATGATTATAGAAAGAAAAGAATATTTAGAAAAACTGATAGCCTGGAAAGATAAGCAGTTGATTAAAATTGTTACAGGTGTACGACGTTGTGGAAAATCTATGCTTCTGGAAATTTATCGCAATTATTTAAAAGAGCATGGGATTGAGGAAGAACAGATTATTTCTATTAATTTTGAAGATCTTGATTATGAAGAACTGACAGATTACAGGAAATTATATAAATATTTAAAGGAACGTCTGATTGATGGAAAATGACATATATTTTCCTTGATGAAATTCAGAATGTAACAGATTTTCCGAAAGTGCTGGACAGTCTTTATATTAAAAAAAACATAGATATTTATGTGACTGGTTCCAATGCATATATGTTGTCCAGTGAGATTGCAACTATGATTTCAGGAAGATATATTCAGATTGAAATGTTGCCGTTGTCTTTTAAGGAATATATGGAGAGCACTGGCAGTATGAATGACAGAGGAATCAAATATGCTGAGTATTTGCAGAATAGTTCATTTCCGTTTACACTGGAATTAAAAAATCAGCCAGATGAGATCAGAGATTATCTGGAAGGAATCTATAATACGATTGTTGTAAAGGATATTATAAACAGGAAAAAAATCACAGATACTATGATGCTTAAGAGTGTCTTAAGATTTGTGTTTGATAATATAGGAAATCCATTGTCATCAAAAAAATTGCAGATACGATGACTTCAGAAGGGCGAAAAATTGATACAAAAACGGTGGAAAAATATCTAGAGGCTTTTAGCGAGAGCTATATTATATATCAGGCAAAACGTTATAATATAAAGGGAAAACAATATTTAAAAACTCTTGAAAAATATTATATAGTTGATATTGGAATGAGGTATATGCTTTTAGGGTCGAGGCAGGCAGATGCAGGACATGTTCTGGAAAATATAGTCTATCTGGAATTGTTACGTCGAGGATATGATGTGTATGTTGGAAAAATCAATTCATATGAAGTGGATTTTGTGGCACAGAATAAAAAGGGAACAGTATATTTCCAGGTGGCACTGACTGTACGAGATGAAAATACACTTTTGAGAGAATTAAGACCATTACAGGCGATACGAGATCATTATCCAAAGATTATCTTAACAATGGATGAAGAACCAGAAGAACAATATGAGGGAATTCGACGTATTAATGCCAGAGACTGGTTATTGGGGATTGTAGACTGAACAATGCAAATTCATGGTAATAATATATAAAAACAGAAGATAATCATATTGCAGAGAAGTTTCATGTGGAGAATAAGATGTCTAAAATGAACCTGCCAGAAACTGTGACTGCTGTGGTATAAACTTTTGTCATTTTGCATGGCTCGTAGCGTTCACAAATTCTGGTTGAATGAAAAAGTAACTTCCACCGTGTATTGTTGCAGATAGAATAAGGCTTTTTGCAGGACTAACTTCCATATAGTTCTGGATTATTCGTAAAACCTGACATATAATAAAGGCAGAAAACAGC
>ENA-OQDE01000488-OQDE01000488.1-human-gut-metagenome-genome-assembly--contig:-NODE-488-length-23556-cov-4.029280_pt1 | contig 23556 bp, 31 predicted proteins | sample MGYA00242768_ERZ504595 | MGnify/ENA primary metagenome ERZ504595 (study PRJEB26092, sample SAMD00036307) | human gut metagenome | host: Homo sapiens | study: EMG produced TPA metagenomics assembly of... | reverse complement strand
CGGCGGCCGAAGAAGAAGCGCCGTCGCCTGGCAGTGCTTCTGGGTCGTCCTCGCCCTGGTGCTGGTCCTGGTCGGTCTTCCCCGTGATCGCAATCTGGTGTACGCGCACATGATCGACGAGAACATCGCGATGCGCAACGCGGAGGCCGAGGCGGCACTGTCCGGGCCCGAGCCGAACTCGGACGGCGCGTTCTACGCGCTGCTCATGGGCTCCGACAGGCGCAGCAACAAGGAGAGCGGCCGCAGCGACAGCATCATGCTGGTCCGCGTCGACCCGAAACGTGCGCAGGCCGATATCATCTCTATTCCGCGAGACATGATGGTCAGCATCAGCGGTGGTGTCAGCAAGATCAACGCCGCATACTCATATGACGGCGCGGCTGGCGCCATCCGCGCGGTATCTAAGTTTGCGGGAGTGCCGATCACGCACTACATGGAGGTCGATTTCAGTCAGATGGTGGCACTGGTGGACGAGTTGGGCGGCATCACGGTGAACGTGCCGGAATCGTTCTCCGGCGGCAACGGCGGCGGGTCCCTGAAGGCCGGTACGCAGACGCTGAACGGCGAGCAGACACTCGTCTTCACGCGTGAACGCTACAAGGTCCAGGGCGGCGATTTCTCGAGAGCCCAGGCGCAGCGCATCGTGCTGACGGCCATCATCAACAAAATCCTGGATCAGCCGGTCACCAAGTGGCCTGATTTGGTACGTCAGTTCTCGAAGGGCCTGTCGACCGATATGTCCGTGACGGACTTCCTGTCCATCGGGCAGAAGTTCTATGGCAAGAGCGTGACGCTGAACACCGCCGGCTGCCCCTCGTACGCATTCGAGCAGGACGGCGTGAGCTACGTCGGCGTGGAATACGAGGAGTGGCAGGACATGATGCGCCGCACGGATGCCGGCCTCGGGCCGAAGAGCACCATCGACATTCCCGAGCCGCAGGCATCCAACAAGAAACTGGGTGCCGCGTCCAACGCCGAGTCGCCGAAGGACTACAAGGAGCTGGTGAACAAGTCGTTGAACTCAAACAGTGTCATCGGCAACGAGTGACGACGCCCCCCCCCCCGAAGAAATCAGCCCCTCGAAACCGCTATCTGCATTTCGAGGGTTGATTTTTGCGTCACCGGACATCTATCTGCGTTTCGAGGGGGTGCCGAAACGCGATATTCGAAGTATGACGGCCCGATGGCCATTGGAATCATGCGGTTTTCACGCCCCGGCTACTTTGCCACCAGCCCCTTGAAACGCAGATAGATGTCTGGAACCCGCCGAATCAACCTCACGAAGCACAGATACCGCCTTCTGCGACCCGGCCCAAGCGAAGGACGGCCAGCTGCCATCGACTACGAACCAGCTGGAGGGAGGGGCCGACACCGCGGTCAAACGCATGCTCGACTGACCAACACAGGAGCCTATCCGAAGAGCACATGAAACGATGCTGCGAATGAGCGATCTACATGCTCACCGATCACCCCGACCCTGTGTCGTCCGTCATCCCCAATCATTGGAGGATGAGGAGGGAAAGGAGCGGCGAGGCCACGGAGCCGGAGCCAATGTGTTTATGGTCAAATAACGTGTACGGCGTCACCACCAAATCTGAACGGCGTAAGCGTTCATATTGGACGCGGACGGCGGCTGGAAACGGCATCGGCGGAAGAAAAGCGCCGGTGCCGTATGGTTCCTGATGGATTCCCGAGTGCCAGAAACCAGCACATGGTCCTCGGGATGAAAGGAATGACGACGCCGGTGCGTGTCCGGCAGAGTATCAGGCAGCTCGAGACGAAAGGTTGGATTGGCAACGGCGTGTTGGACGGTTTCTTAGAGGACGAGTCCTTGTTCGGTGAATTCCTTCGGGCTCCGGTATGCGAGGGTGGAGTGGAGTCTTTGGTTGTCGGACCACCACACATAGTCGTCGGGGTCGGAGCGTAGTTGTTCCGGGCTGGTGTAGTGGTTCCGGTATATGAGCTCCTTCTTCAGGAGCCTGTCGGTGGATTCGACCACGGCGTTGTCGTACGGGTCGCCCTTCCCTGACGGCGATCTTCTGATGTCGAACACGTCGAGCAGCTCGTCGATTCTCGCGTTGTCGAACCCGCCGCCCCGGTCCGTGCGGAACACCTCCACCCCGGTCAGGGGGAAGTCGAGCGTGGCGAACGCGGCCATGACCAGGTCGGCGGCGCGGCCCGTGTCGGCGCTGTGGCCGGCGATGCCCCTGTTCGCCAGGTCGATGAGCGGGCACGCGTACGCCCACTTGCCGCCGACGCGCACGTACGTCAGGTCACTGGCCAGGTGGGCGCGCGGCCCGTAGCCGTCGAACTCGCGGTCGAGGATGTTCGCGAGCCCGGCCTCGTCGGCCCGCGTCTTGTGCGGTTCGGACGTTCTGCGCGCGTACGCGCCCGCCATGCCCCGCCGTTTCATGATGTTGACGATGCGCCTTCCGGAGGCGGTGACGCCCTCCGCTCCAGCGCGGCCTTGATCTTCCCGGCGCCGCAGCGCTCATGGCCGTCGGAGCTTGTCAAGTTGTTTGTGTTTGGGGTGTGTTTTATAAATAGGGTTCCATTCGTTCGGGGTATGCGGTCGCGAGTTGGGCGAGGGCCTGTTTCCAGTTGGTCGTCATGCGCCCCTCGATGAGCCTTCCCTCGCTTTCGCGCCTGGTTGTGTTGCCGTTTTCGGCGCGTCTGAGACTGCGTTTGTCCTCGATGTCGCAGATCGCCAGCCAGAACAGCTTGACCACGGCCTGGTCGTTGGGGGAACCGGCCGCGGTCGCGGCTGACCTTGCGCAGCCGGTAGTTGAGCGATTCGATGCTGTTGGTGGTGTACACCACCCGGCGGAGCATGGGCGGGAACCGCAGGAACGGGACGAACCGGTCCCACGAGCGTTTCCACGTGGCGGCCACCGACGGGTATCTCCGGCCGAGCCCGCTTTCCGCGAACTCGCCGAGCGCCTTTTCCGCGGCCTGCCCGTTGGGCGCGCAGTACACGCTCCCGAGCGCCGCGCACACCCTCTTCCTGTCGTGGTCGGCGACGAACCTGTTGGCCGCGCGTATCAGGCGCACCACGCAGGTCTGCACGATCGCCTTGGGCCACGTGGCCTCCACGGCCTCGGGCAGGCCCTTGAGCCCGTCGCAGCACACGATCAGCGCGTCGGCCATGCCCCGGTTGGCCATCTCGGCGCACACGTGCGCCCAGAAGGAGGCGCCCCCGTCGTCCTGGACCCATACGCCAGGCACATGCTTGAACCCGTCCATGTCGACGCCGATGGCGATGTGCGCCGCCTTGGGCGGCACCCTGCCGTTGTCGCGCACCTTGACCCTGACGCGTCCAGGTACAAGACCGGACAGAACTCGTCCAGCGGCCGCTCCTGCCATTCGAGCACGGCGTCGCTCACCGCGTCGGTGATGTTGGATATCGTCTCGGGGCTCAGGTCCGCGCCGATCGTCTTCTCAAGGTGGTGCTGGATGCCGCGCACCGTCATGCCGCCCGCGTACAGGGATATGATCATCTCGTCCAGTCCGCCCAGCCTCCCGGAACGCCTGGGCACCAACCTCGGGGCGAACGAGCCGTCCCTGCCGTGGGGAACCTGCACGGCCGCCTCTCCCACCGGCGTGGACAGCGTCTTGGGACACGAACCGTTGCGCAAGTTCGCATGCCCGCCGCTCGCCTTCGACCCCCCGTCGCCGGGCGCGTAGCCCAGATGCGACGTCGTCTCGGCCTGCAGGCCGCGTTCCAGGGCGACCCTCGTGAGCTCGCCCGGCAGACCGCCGTCGCCGGTGAGCTCGATCCGCCCGCCGTCTATCCGTTCGAACAGGGGATCCAGCGCTCCCGACGCGACCAGCGAGTCCACCAGGGACCGCGAATCCGTCACGGCGCCATTGTCATTCCCGGCCACATCGCCGGCCATAGGCTTCACTGCCTCGGTCACCATGATCGTTTCCTTTCCATCAGATGATCCCATACACAAACAATTAGACACCCTCGTCTGTCGCGCCGGACCGCGTGCACGTCGCCGGCGATCGGGTCCACCCGCCCGGCTTCGGGATGTTCGATCATCCAGCAGCAGGCGGAGCGGGGAACGCCCGGCATCCTGCACTGCGCCGATATCGGACAGCGGGAGGCGTCGGCCCGTATCACTGCTACCTTCGTGCGAATACCGGCGCCGCCTGTTCTGAAACGTCCACCTCCATCTCCGACTGTCCGTTGCGCTTGCGCAGCTCGACCGGCTCGTTCCGCTCAGGGGTGCGGTTGTCGGCGGCTTTCGCGGAGCCGCTGTCGCGGATGCCCTGGACCCAACGGTGCAGCGTGGAACGCGAGATGTCGTACTCGTCCTTGATCTCGCGCGCCGGCCTGCCGTTCTCGTAAAGCCGCACGATCCGCCGCTTGAACGACTCCTCGCAGTGGCGGGGATGCCTCGGGTCGGCCATCGTCGGCCTCCAACCTCATGTCGATCGTCCCCCATCGAACTGTCTAACACAATGTAGCCAATCCAGAAGCCGGACCGGAGTGGGATGGGGAATCCGCCTGCACGACCGATTCCGCGCCGGCGCCTCCTCCGCCTTTGGGATGCCAGTAGGAAATGCCGGCAGGAGGATGGGACGCGCTGAACGAGCGCGTGGCGACCTTGCCCCACCCTGTCCCGTCTTCGCTCGTGTGGACCGTGTCCCCGTTCACCTGTTCCACGACGGCCACATGACCGTACACGCTACTGGAACCGCCGGCGCCCGGATTGAACACGATAATGCCACCCGCCTGTGCGCCCTGCTCCCAGCCAGCGTTCCTGGCGCTCGTGTCCCATTCGCCGCCATTACCCCAATACTGGCCGATGTCATGTCCCAATGACTTCTGCCGCATGCACGCCCACCAGGTGCATTGGAACCCATAATCGTATGGTGCGCAGAAACTCACCTGCCCAGGCCACATCTGCTTGATCTGATCCTGGTGCCTGCCCACCAGGCCCGTCCATTCGCCTGATGCCTGTGACGCCTGTACCGTGCTGGAACCGCCCGTGTTCTTGCACCCGCCCAGGAAGGCGAGCATATCCAACGGGGAACATGCTGTCAACGTGACCAGCATGCACGCAACGGATCCAAGAGCTGCCGGAAGTCGTCCCCACGCGCGGCGTCTCATCGGTAGTCCCCATCCACAGCGGCCCAGAACGGTTTCTGCCCGCCGACTGTGACCTCCACCGTCTGGCAGGGATGCTGCTTGGTGCCGACACCGACATGGGAGGCAGGATTCCAATACGCCTCGTCGCCAGGTTTCATCCTGGTGATGTCGATCTCATTGCCGTCCCGATCCACCACAGGCCGGCTCAGCGTGGCCGGACAGTACACGGTCACATGCCAATCACCGTCATCCATCGGAATCAGCACCGCGTCATACGCACGGCTCACGATTTCCTGCGGGTTCACGCGGGAATCCAACTGCAACCCGTCCGGATCGGGAACCCCGGTGGCGTCCGTGTACCAGTAGACGTTGTTCGTGATCGCGTCCGTGGCCTTCCTCGTCCATGCGCCGTCAGGAGAACACCCGTCATCCAGTTTCGCCGCCAGATAGTTGCTGTCCGCCTGGCCAGAGCACAAGCTGTCAGGTTGGAACCGTCGTTGCGCCCACCACCAACGCGACGCGTCAGAGAACGGATGCTCCACACCGCCCCCGTCCGCAGCCAGACCATTGCGGATCACATCATTCCACTCGTCATCGCTTGATTCGGGATCAAGCAGACGGTTCACGGTTGCCAACGCCGTGTCAATGGCTCCATACAATCCGGCCACCGGATAATCCGCCGAATAATCAGTCTTGCCATCCTTCGTTCCATAATCAATCTTGCCGTCCCGTATCGTGGCAAGGGACATGCGTTGCCGTGACCACGCTCCGGGCTTGGGGATCCCCGCCGTCTCCAGACCACGCCACGACCCGTCCGCGTCGTTCCCGTCGGATGACGAACCTTCCTCGGTCATGGAAGCATCCGTCTGGATCGAGGACTCGTTCTCGTCGCCGCCCCTCGTCCAATCAGTGACCGCGATCCCAAGGCGAGCACCAGCAGTATCGCAACCCCCATGCACGCGCCCTTCGCCCATTTCGACATCGGCTTGGCGCCGGCCTCGACACCATCACATGCCGCCTTCCATACCATCAGACGGCCAGTCGCCGCCGGCAGCTGCCATGACGGGCTCGTCATCCGCAGAAGACGCAGCTGCATCTCTTTGCGCATGTCTGAAGCAGCCCCCTCCGATGATTCAGATACGGCCGGCTCCCGGCTGTCCTTCCAACTGTTTTCAATCAGTTCTTCGATGGCGAGCAGTTCGGCAACCGTGTTTCCGGCCTTCCTTGCACGTTCACGGACCGTCTGCGCTCATGCTCCGCTACTTGCAGACGGGCGCGCAGGCTTCGAAGGTTCACCAGCGTGGATGCGTACTCGTCCGCCGCTTTCTCGCGTTCCTCACGCAACCCGCGCACACGCGTCAGTACCTGGCGTTTGAAATTACGCATCTCGTTGTTCGGCTGCATCAGCATCTCCGTTCCTCATGGCTCTTTGCCTTGTCATCCGTCATGCTCCTACCTTCGACGCGCAGTGACGGAGCGGCCCCCTCTACACCTTTCAGCCGTTGGGAGACGTGTAGAGGGGCCGCTCCGGCATGACGCGAGAACCGATGGATGCTGGGAGACGACCATTGGACCGCTCATCCAGAGAAAGGGACAACATCTCATGGGACAATCAATGGAACATCTGCTCGGGATGATCGCCGACATAGCGTCATCGGTCTGGCAGTTCGCTCTGAACCTGCCGGGAGCACTACAAATCGTGTTCACCCTGGTCGCATTGATCGTGGCAGGCGTCTGTCGCATGGTCGCGATGCGGCTCAGCCACCCCGCCTTCACGGAAACGGACGGTTCCGCGGTCGGCAAAAAAATCATCCAGGTCATCGCCTACATCCTCATGGTCGTGTGTCTGCTTGCCTGTCTGCTCGGACTGGCAGCCGTGTTCGCGCCACTCATCGGCCTTGCTTGATCAGCCAATCCACGACCAGGGGTCGGAACCATATGACCTGCCGTATGATTCCGGCCCTTGCCTCGTTCTATCAGACACGATCCTTCGACAAAGGACCCATCGGTCATGACCCGACTCATCATCGCGGAAAAGCATTCCGTCGCTCAAGCCATCGCCCAGGCACTCGACACGTCTGCCATCAGGAAGGACGGGTATCTGCAATGCGCGGACACGCTCGTCACCTGGGCGCAAGGCCACCTCGTCAACCTCGCTACCCCGGACCAGTACCAGGACCACGATTGGGGGCGCTGGCGGATGGATACGCTGCCCCTTGACCCGTCACCTGACTGGAAACTTGTCGTCAACCGGCAGAAAGGCGCCGACAGGCAATTCAAGACCGTCCAACAGCTCATCCAACGAGATGACGTGACCACGCTCATCAACGCATGTGACCCGGATCGGGAAGCGAGTCGATCTTCCGTCGCGTTATCCAATACCTCCGTCACCATGCCGGCGTGGACAAGCCGGCCATGCGTCTGTGGGTCGCCAGCCTGGAAGAACCCGCCATCCGACAGGCCCTGAGCGAGATGAAACCGGAATCCGCATACGACGGACTCGGCACAGCCGCCGAACTTCGTTCCAAGGCCGACTGGCTCATCGGCATGAACGCCAGCCGCGCTTACACGCTCGTCTACGGCCGGCGCTTGACTGTCGGCCGGGTCCAGACGCCGACCCTTGGCATGATCGTCCGACGTGACCGGCAGATTGAGAGCCACCGGCCCACTCCGTTCTGGAAAATCATCCTCGACATGGGCGGCTGGCATTTGACCAGCCAGCGCATCGACCAGGAGCCCCGGGCACGGCATCTGCTCGACATCATGGACATGCCTGGCATGCGCGTGACCATCACCAAAGTCGAGCGTAAGCGACAGGATAGGAAACCACCACGCCTGTATGATCTGACCGGCTTGCAGAAAGACATGTCCCGCATGCATGGGGCTCACCGGCGATCAAAGCCCTTTCCGCATTGCAGAGCCTGTACGAGCGGAAGCTGGCCACCTACCGCGCACCGACAGCCAGTACATCACGCACGACGATTTGGAAACCCTCGTCCGACTCACCCAGAGAGACGACCGTGTCACCGGATTCATCACCCCAGACACGCGCCCCGACCAGCCTCGCCTGGGCCTGACCGTCAACGACAAGAAAGTCGCCGGCCACACCGCGATCCTGCCCACTCTCCGGGTCAACCAGACATGCCTGGCAGACTTGAACGAACAGGAACGGCTCGTTCTCACACGAATCGTACGTCGCATGTGGGAAGCCGTCAGCGACGACCAAATCGTGGAAATCACCACTGTGCAAGCCCGCATCAGCTGAATGCGGCACCACAGCCACCGGAATCACCGACGAGGATCTAGAGACAGGTTTCACCACACGCCAGGAGCAAGCCCTGCAAGACGGGTGGAAAGCCATCGAACCATCATGCCAGCAAGCAGAGGACACAAGCGACGACGAACCGGACAATGTCAGCCGACATGACACGATCCCGCCCAACCTTGTCGAAGACGTGACGCTCACCCCGGTCTGTCCGGCGGAGCTTCACAAGGGAGAGACCAAGCCTCCGGCACGATTCACCGACGCGACCCTGCTCAATGCGATGGAACACGCCAGCCGTTGGCTCGACATGAAGACGAAGAACGCGGACGAGTTGAAAGCCGCATTGGAGGACGACAGCACGCACGCCAGCGGCATCGGAACGCCAGCCACGCAGGCCGAGATCATCGAACGACTTGCCAGCTCCGGGTACATCACGCGCCAGGGAAATCCATCGTCTCAACGCCGGAAGGCCGCGGACTCATCGATGTGGTCTCACCCAAGCTCAAGGACGTGGCGCTCACCGCCAATCTGGAACGCCAGCTCAGCCAGGTCGAACACGAGCAGACCGATCCTGCGCGAGTGGATAACGAGTTCCGCCATTACGCGGCAGGTATCCCCGCAGAAGCCAAGGACAACAAAACCGACCTCGCCTCAGTCCCTCATAAGCAAGACTGGGGTCCATGCCCCCGATGTGGTCAACCTGTGCGGAAAACCGGGACCGTGTGGCAATGCTCCAGCAACGTCAACGAGAAGGACATGCAAGGCCACTGGAAGCTCACCGGAGGATGCGGGTGGAAGCTCTTCGGCACCATCGCAGGCAAGCACCTCACCGACAGCACCGTGCGCATACTCCTGGACGGCGGCTCCGTCCACCTCAGGGGATTCACCAGCAAGACGGGACGTAAGTTCGACGCCATGCTCGTCCTTGACAAAGAGAAGGGCGCACGATTCGATTTCGATGACGACCAAGACCGGAAGAACCATCATGGACGTGTGCGTACTGCTTGACGGAATCATGCTCACCTACACCGGCCTCGCCAGCATTCCCAAGGCGAGAAGTCAGCTCGCAATCGGCGTGGGATTCGCCATGATCATCACAGGCACGACTTGCCTGTTCGTGTCGGTTCTTACTCTCATGACAGACGGCGTTGCCGCCACCACACACTGGTGGCAAGCCATCGCCACCGCGGCCATCGCCTGGCTGCTCAGCAGATACACCAGTCGCAGCCAAACCCATAGCGCACGAGCCCAACCAGTCTTGGAAACTTTTCAGGCCAAATTGACAATCCATTGGAAAGCATTTTCCAAGTCGCCGGCACAATACGGTGGAAAACGCTTTCCGCTGGCACGCAGATAGAAAGGAACAAGCCATGAGCTACGAAAACACGAATTATCACAAGCGAAGCGTGCTCATGAGGATGTCTTTGCATGTCGGAAACATGCTCGACCAAGCCAGCAAAGACAACCATGTCACGGAAGCATTGATCATCAGACTAGCCGCGACCATGGTGGAACCCGGGGAGCTGGCAGCAAAGAACAAGAAACCTTTCCGAGCACCCCGCTTCCGCACAGGCCACACCGACTGGAAGGATGACAAACAGTACCGTTCCGTCCTGGCGAAGCTGTCCGATGCGGAGTATGAGCTGGTATCCCGCGCCGCCGTCGGCATGGACATGGCCCGCGGCCCTTGGCTGGCCTTGAAAGTCGAACAGCTCCTGAGCAGCCCTAGACTGAGGGAGCTGCTTGAAGACGCAACCTACATAGAAGCCAACGAGAAGGCACAGAACATCCTCCAGCAGTCAAAAGGCAGCAGATAACGACCCATGGAAACCCTTTTCCACTCCTAGATGCCTTAATCTGCACCGCAGGTGCATCATCGAAGAATAACTAAATATCTTTATTCGTGCAGCGCGGCGTTAAACCAGCTGGTCACACGCCTCGGATGAGTGATGGCGGTACCCACCACCACCGCCCAGGCTCCGATGTCACGTGCACGCCGCGCTTGCCGGGGTGTATGAATGCGTCCCTCGCAAATGACTGGCACGTTTGGGAGTCTGTCCACCATGGACTCCAGCAGGCCCCAGTCCGGCTCGTCGGACATCGGCCGGCCGCCGGTGTAACCGGCCAATGTCGTGGAGATGAAGTCAAAGCCAAGATCGGCTGCCTGCAAGGCGTCGTCCAGACAGCTGCAGTCAGCCATGAGCACGGCGCCTTCCTCCTTCAGAACATCCACCGTCTGCCGGAGAGTCCTGCCGTCCGGTCGAGGACGCGACGTGGCGTCAAGGGCGACAATATCGGCACCTGCCATCATGCAGCAGCGTGCATGGCGCAAGGTGGGCGTAATGTACACTCCGCTCTCGCCTTCCTTCCATAGGCCGATGACCGGTACCGACACCTGCCCCTTGACCGCACTGATATCGGCCAAGCCCTGGCATCTGATGCCCGCCGCACCACCGAGTTGAGCGGACAGTGCAATCTGCGCCATGGTTTCCGGGTGTCTCATCGGCTCTCCCGGATAGGCCTGGCAGCTGACGATCAGTCCGCCCTGCAGTTGACTCACGAAATCACGCATATCGGATCCTTCTCCACAGCCGTGCCTTCATCGCCCTCGATCAGTCCGAGGTACTGGGCCAGCGGAACGGCCGCGCCCAGAATCGGAGCCTGAGCGCCAGTGTTCCGGGCACTATGGGAATGTCCGACAAGGCATCGATCACCTGATCCTGATAGCCCTGTCTCACAGCGTCCAGCCACAGCTCACCGGCACCGCACACCGATCCGGAGAGCACGATCATCTCAGGATCAAGCATGTTGGCCTGCATCCCCAGGGTATTCCCAAGTGCACGTCCCGCCATGAGAACTGCGGATTGCGCGTCATTGTCACCGTTCCTTGCCATTTCGGCGATGCGATCGCCCCTTGCGTCCTTACCGCTGAGCTTGTGGTAGCAACGTTCGATGCCCAGTCCGGAGGCAATCGGTTCCACATGCCCGTACCGGCCGCACGAACACCTGATGCGGCGAGCATCCGGATGGCACACATGTCCTATGTGACCGCCAACGTTGTGGGCACCATGCAGAACATGACCGCCAAGCACCATCGCGCCACCGATGCCCGTGCCAACCGCGACCAGCAGCATGGAGGAGACATCGCGGCCCGCACCCCAATGCGCTTCTCCCAGCGCGTGCGCATGCACATCTCCGACAACGGAAACGGTTTTCCCGGTGGCGGCTCGCAATGCCGGCCCCAAGGGCATTCCCGACCATCCCGGCATCAGCGAGGTCGCGGATTCAATGGAACCATCCAGCGCAATCACACCGGCGGCACCGATACCTATGCCCATCACTTCCCGGTCGATTCGTCCCAGCAACTCGCAGGAGAACTCGACGATCCGCTGCAGCACGGCCAATCCGCCCTCCTGCGCCTGAGTGGGCTCCTGTACCAGACGGATCAGCTCAGGCATGTGCCCCGATGAGAATCGCAGGACACTACCCGCAATCTTTGTGCCACCGACGTCCAACGCCAGTATCAGTTTGCCCTCTTCATCGGTTCCGTCGTTCATTGTCAGACTCCCCTTTCACGAACATAAGTCGGGTGATTCATGATGCAGCCTCCCATCAGGTGATTTCAAGATTCATATCGATCTCGAACAAACGTCGCCATGGAAAACTCACTCGTGCAACCTGAAGAGGCAACGCCTTCGACAGCATCGTCTCATCGACCATGTGTTGCAGAAGGTTGCGCGTATGATCCTCGGCCCATCGCCGGCAGACGCCGATGTCCTGGTAGGATCCTCCGTGATCGGATACCTGGGCGTCAACCTGCCAGCGGACGATGCTCTGATAGAACACGTCTTCTATGATCCGGTACGCTACGTTCACGTTGAGCATTCTTCGATCAGTGTCGGTGCCACGGACCTGAGCGGCCACCGCCTGGGATATGGAGGTACCAAGCGTATTGCCGTTGGTGTTCCATCCGGCGTATGACGTCAGCGCAGGAATCATGCCGTCACGGTCAAGCTCATCGACCAGCAGGGGATCTCCGCCGTTCGCGAAGGCGCTGTCGGCCAAGGCCACGGTACGTTCCTGCACCAGCAGGCGTTCGATGGTGTCGATGAACGCCGGCAGATTCCTGTAGGAGTCATACGTGACGTCACGACCGTCGATTGCCTGAGACGCTTCCTGCATGCGTCTGCCCGGCACATTGACCAGCAATTCGATGTCTGCTCCAGAACAGCCGTCCCACACCCTAGCACCGGCAGCCCGAATGTGTCTCAGCACGGTCTCTCGCAGGGGACGATCCTCGTACGAGGGTACGATTCCGGCACCGTATTCCCCCGAGTATCGTGCTCGAATCACAGGATGCCGTTCCATGACATCGCAGATGGCACGCGACACGAGTGTCTGCCCGACCTCATCCGAACCCGGATACATTGCGACCTTGCGCATCAGATGCTGCGCGCATATGCTCCGCTGCAACGAACGCTGGGCACGCGCGGTGTATCGTACGGGCTCGAATCGTCCTGGGGAAGGATCAGATAATCGACCGCCCCCTGTTCAACCAGACGAAGACAAGCCTGGTTAACGGCTAGATTCACGCTCCGACGATGCTCGTAGTCGTCAATCACGGATTGCGGAACAGCAATGTTCGCAAGCTCATCCTGCTCCGACTCGTCGAGTCCCTCACGCTGCTTCCGATCCGTCAACCATGCCCGGCGAAACAGCATTCGTCCGTACCGCGCATAGTAATCAGGCTCCTCCTCGCTGGAATCATACGAGGGTGCACGCATGATAGTGGAGGCGACATAGATGCGGAGGGTCGGATTACGCAGACGTAGCTCACGAATCACATCCAGACGTTCCAGAACCTCATCGGCACCCAAGTGGTGCAACCGTGACGGTATCAACCTCCGTACACCAGCAGGTCGATCGCTATGACGGCCGCGTTGCACAGCTTGGCCTGGTCCAACAGGAAATCATGCAACGCAGCGCAATCACCCGCCTTTTCTTGTCCGGCAACAGCGACTGTGGCGGCGTGATCAGTTCGACGCCGCAGCCGGAGGCCAGCATCATGGGAAACTTCCTGTTGCAGGGCCTCTCGTCCAATGGCATGTACAGTATGCGCATGTCACTACCCCCGCATCAACATCAAACGTGACGCAAACAAAATCATCCTTGAGACCGCCTTCCTGCAATCCGAGGAACAGATTCTTCTGGAACAGCGCGAAGAATATGACTATGGGCACGAGCGAGATGATCGCACCAGCAGCCACCAGTCGCGGATCCGTGTAGAACGTTCCCTGAAGCCGGTTCAGACCGAGTGTGAGCGTGTACTTCCTGTCGTCGCTGAGCACGACCAGCGGCCAGAGGAAGTCATTGTAGCTCCCCACGAACGAGAGGATGCCGATCACGGTCATCGTGCCCTTTACCTGCGGAGCAGCTATGTGGAAGAACCTCTGCCACATGTTGGCGCCATCAACCTTGGCCGCTCGATCAACTCCTGCGGCACGGAACGGAATGCGTTCGTCATCAGGAGCACGTTCAGGGGGCCGATCAGGCCAGGCAGAATCAAGCCCAGCAGACTATTCGTCAATCCCATGGACTTGACCAGCAGGAACGTCGAGATCAGAATGCCCTCCGTCGGCATGATGATGGCCAGGACAAACAGCATGTAGCCGATGTTGCGCCATCTGAATCTCAGGCACCCGAAGGCGTACCCGGCCAGCGTACATCCGACGACGTTGCCCAGAACATTACCTGCCACGACAATCAGCGTATTGCCGAAATACCGGAGCAATGGCAGACGCCTGAACACCTCGACGAAATTGTTCAGCGTGAAATCCTTCGGAAACAGGTATGGCGGCAGGGAGTACACGTTGTCGTTCGGCCCCTTGATCGCCAGCGACAATTCCCATACCAGCGGGCCCGCCAGCAGAATGAACACGAGCGTCAACACTATGTACTGAACGACCACTCCCACGGTGACACGTCTTGTATTCATCATTCACCTCTGCGTGTAATCAGCTGTTGCACGATTGTCATGACACCAACGATGATGCTCACCATCATCGAACGGTGGCTCGCACGCCGGTTCCTGCACCGCCACCGGCGTGAAGGCAAGGGCTTCGGATATCCGACGATCATCATCGGCTCGCCTGAGAGCATTCACGACACCATCGTGCAGCTGCGCAACAGCAAGTCGCTCGGATACATCCCCATCGCGGTCTGCCCCGTCAAGGCGAGCGCAGGCAACACGCCAAACGCACCAAGACGACTCCTCTCGGTCCCCTTCACCGCAGACGACAGCGACGAGGCCGAACTGATCGCGCTGCCGCTGGACTCCCATCTGCCGATCACCGCGAAATACCTGAAAGCGCAAACCGTGCTCATCGCCGACGTACTCACCCGCGATTCGGAAACCATGCGTGCCCTATCGCTCGCCATGGAATCCATGGGCATCGAGCTCGCGCAGCCCGCGTCGCTGGCCGACCTGAGCGCCGCGCAGCTCCACTTCCGCAGCAATCCCCTGATGCCGGTGCTCACCGCGCAGCTCACGCAGTACTCCACCATCACGAGAATATTCAAGCGCCTGAGCGACATCTTCTTCTCTCTCATCGCGATCATCATCAGTTCGCCGATCATGCTGGTCGTCGCGCTGCTGATCAAGCACGAAGATGGCGGCCCCGTCTTCTTCCGGCAGCAGCGCATAGGCATCTACGGCAAGCCGTTTACGATGTACAAGTTCCGTTCCATGAACGTCAACGCCGAAGCCATCAAGAAGCAGCTCGCCGAGGAATACGGTATGGAGGACCGGTTCGTCTTCAAGCTCAAGAACGACCCGCGAGTCACGCGAATCGGCCATTTCATCCGCAAGACCTCGATAGATGAGATTCCGCAGTTCTTCAATGTGCTCAAAGGCGACATGAGCCTCGTCGGCCCGCGTCCGCCGCTGCCGGAGGAAGTGGCGCGCTACGGCACGCTGTATTCGGCCAGATTGCTGGTGAAGCCCGGCATCACCGGTCCGTGGCAGGTGTCCGGACGCAGCAACCTGACGCAGGAGCAGTCCGAATTCGTCGACGTGTCGTACATCCAGAACTGGTCGCTGACCGGCGACATCGCGATCCTGCTCAAGACCGTGGTGGCCGTCGTGCGCGGCACCGGCTCGTACTGACGGAGATGCGGCGGCGCGACTTCCGCACCGTCGCATCTCCGCGCCGCCAATATCTGAGTGCTCATATTTCCGTCTCCCCCTACTCTACTTCCGCTTCCCTGCGCCCTCCTCTCTGTGTTCTTCCATCCCACCCCTCCGTGGCCTTCCCTACATTTTTCCTCCGCGCCCTTCTCCCCCAACCTTCTCCCCACGCCTCCACCCGGGTTGCCCATCTGTAGGAGTAGTGTATATTGGTCGGCAGAAATGATGCATATACAACAATCCCTACGCAGCGAAACAGGGATGACGCATACACAGGCGCATGAGGCGGAACGGAGGAGAATACGGCACAATGACCAATCGCAGCGACAATAACGACAGCAGCACGGAAACCAGCACGAACGGCAAGAACCCGAAGAAAACCCTCGCAAAGCGCGGCGGCACAGCCGGCGGTAAACGCGTATCCACGCTGTCCACGCCGCTCTCCAGCAACGAAAGCTACGTGAACGGCCATCTTTCGCGCGTGGCCCTCGCTTCGCTTGCCATCTTGACGTTCATCACGTTCGTCGGCAACTTCACGCAGCTGCAGCTGTCCGCCGCGCTGCCGACCATCGTATCGGAATTCGGCATCTCCGTGACCACCGGGCAATGGCTCACGTCGATTTTCCAGCTGGTCATGGGCGTGATGGTGCCGCTCACCGCGTTCCTGACGCGCCGCTTCACCACCCGGCAAATCGTCATCGTCTCGATGACCGTGTTCGCTGTGGGATCGCTGCTGGCATGGGTCGGCCCGACGTTTCTGGTGGTGCTGGCCGGCCGACTGCTTGAGGCCGTCGGCACGGGCGTGATGTGGCCGGTGCTGCAGATCACCGTCTTCTCGATCTACCCGTTATCCCGCCGTGGCATGGCCATGGGCGCGGTCGGCATGGCCATGAGCGTGGCCCCCGCGCTGGGGCCGACTTTCGGCGGCTTCCAGACCGACAGTTTCGGCTGGCGTTCGATTTTCTTCACGCTCACGATGATCGGTGTGTTCTGCCTGCTGCTGGCCATCTTCGGGCTGCGTAACTTCGGGACGACCGACGACCATGCCAAGGCCGATTTCTTCTCTGTGGCCATGTCGGTGCTCGGCTTCGGCGGCCTGATGTTCGGGTTCACAAACATCGAATCGTACGCGCCGTCGAATCCGATGGTGTGGGGCGCGATGCTTGTCGGACTGTGCGGCATCGTGTGGTTCGTGGTGCGGCAGGTGCGCCGCGCGAAGGCGTATACGGTGGCCGTCCGGCAATCCGTGGACGAGTCGGACACCGCGCAACGCACCACTCCCGAACCGCCGCTGCTCGACCTTGGCGTGCTGCGCAACCGCAGTTTCACCGTCGGGACGATCTGCGCCGCGCTCAGCTTCTTCGCATTCAGTTCGATCATGGTGATCATGCCGCTGTATATCCAGAACGACCGCGGCTATTCGGCGACTATCAGCGGACTGGTCATGATGCCCGGCGCATTCGGCATGTGCATCTCGCAGTTCTTCGGCGGCAAGCTGCTCGACCGGCTCGGGGCGAGGCCGGTGGCGCTCAGTGCACGCTGGTTCTGCTGTTCGGCACCATCATGATGAGTCTGATCGACAGCAACACGTGGATCTGGTGGGTATCGATATGGCAGTTCGTGCGCCAGATCGGCATGGGTTTCATCATCATGCCCATCACCACTTGGTCGCTCAACTGCCTCGACCCGACGGAGGTGTCAGCCGGGTCGGCGGTCACCAACACGGTCCGGCAGATCGCGGGTGCGATCGGAGCCCCCGTGCTGGTCATCCTGATGGAGACGCTGATTCAACTGCATGGAGGCGACGCAATCGCCGCGAGCATCTTCGGCACGCAGTGGACGCTGCGAGTCAGCGCGTTCATCGTGTTCATACAGGTGCTCATCGTGCTGTTCGGCGTCAAAGGAGCCGGTGCCGGATCCTCGCGGGACGTGGCGCAGCGGGCCATCGCGAGAATCCGCACGGTCTCGCACCGGTAATCGCAGCAAATTGGCGACTATTGTCACCGGACGATGACAATAGTCGCCAATTTGCGTAGGAACGTCACCGGTAACCGGAATCCAATTGCCAAACATCACGGCTCCGAACGATCCAAAGCCATCAGAGCGCGAAAGCGTCTCTAAGTGCGCGCCGAAATGACAAGTCCGCGCACTTAGGGACGCAAATGGCCCGGTTTGCGTCGCTAAGTGCGCACGGTCGTCGTTTCGGCGCGCACTTAGGACGCTTTCGTCATATGCCATCCCTAATCCCGCATCTCGGAGCGGAATCCGCGGGAAATCGGCGAGTCTCGGCGTCAGTCGTCCACGTCACACACGCCCGAAAATCGTCAGCACGATCAGCAGCACGTTCAGCGCCACGATCAACGCCACCACGATCATGAAGATCACGTGTTTGACCGTCCCGTCGACCCATTCGCCCATAAGCTCCTTGGTGTGCGTATAACGCATCAGCGGAATCACGGCGAACGGAATGCCGATGGACAGCACCACCTGGCCGATGACCAGCGCCTGGGTAGGGTCTTTGGCGAACCACAGCACAATCAGCGCGGGCACCAGCGTGACCACGCGGCACGCCCACATCGGGACGTTGACATGCAGAAGACCACGCATGATCTCGGAACCGGCATACGTGCCGACCGACGTGGAACTCAACGACGAGGCCAGCAGGCCGATGGAGAATATCGTGCCGATCACCGGGCCAAGCACCTGCGTGATCGCCCGTTGCGCGCCGTCTATGGAATCCGTGCCGGACATGCCGTGCAACGAGTTCGCGGCAAGCACCAGCATCGCCAGATTCACCGTGCCGGCCAGCAGCAGCGCCCACGTCACATCGATCTTCGAACCTTTGAGCTGCATGGCAATCGACGGCTTATCGCTGTGCGTGTAGTATGGTCGTTGACCAACGTGGAATGCAGGTAGATGGCATGCGGCATCACGGTGGCGCCCAGAATCGAGGCGGCCATCAGCACCGAATCGGTGCCTTGGAAGCGTGGGATCAGGCCCCGCACCACCGCTGCGGGATCCGGCGGGGCCACGAACAGGCCCGCGATGAACCCGAAGGTGATGACCAGCAGCATCACGATGATGACCCGTTCGAACGTGGTCTGCGTCCTGCCGCCCTGGAACCACAGCATCACCGTGGAGGCCGCGCCGATCACCAGCCGCCGACGAACAGCGGCAGCCCGAACAGCAGGTTCAAGGCGATAGCGCCGCCGATCACCTCGGCCAGATCCGTGGCGATGGCGATGACCTCCGCCTGCATGAAAAACATGAACCGTCCCGCGTCGCGCATGCGCTCCCCCAGCAGTTCCGGCAGGCTCTTGCCGGTGACGATGCCGAGCTTCGCCGACTGGTATTGAATCAGCACGCTCATCGCGTTCGCCAGCACCAGCACCCATACCAGCAGGTAGCCGTATCGTGCGCCGGACGTGATGTTCGCCGCCACATTGCCCGGATCGACATAGGCGACCGCGGCCACGAACGCCGGCCCCAAGATGCTGGCGAGCGCATGCTCGTGATGCTGGCGCCCGGACGCTTCCTCGGCATGACTGCGTTCGATGTCGATCTCTGAATCGGTTTTGTCATCGATCATCTGACGATGCTCTTTCATTCCCTCATTCCTCTCATGCGCCCGACCCCTGGGCGCTACTCGATCCGCCTAATGGTATACACCGCGTTTGTAACAGACCGTCGAATTTCCCGCCACACGACTCCCCCGCTGGGCGGACTGCGGCATTTTCGAGCGATGGGCTCTATTCCGCCCCTCACTGACTGGGGATCTGTTGCGCGGGGCATGCGCGCAGCACGGCGAGCATCGAACGTTTCTCGCTGGTGGTGACGGTCAGACCGTAATGCCGTTTGACGCCGATCTGCCGCGCGACGTATTCGCAACGATACTCGCCGTTGGTGGGAAGCCAGTAAGCGGCGGAGGCGGATCCCTTGTCCTGGTTGGCGGGGCCATCCACGGCGAGCAGATTGTAAGGGTCATTGCCGAAGCGGTAGCGCTGGGCGGTGGTCCAGTCCCTAGCACCGGATTGCCAGGCGTTTGCGAGCGCCACGACGTGGTCGATCTGCACGGCGGCGCTGGTGTTTCGGCCGCGCACGAACAGGATGGTCTTCCCGGTGTAGGGGTCGGCGAGCGTACCGAGGAGACTTGGCAGCGCTTGGCTGCGCTGAATATGACATCAGTCAGGTCGCGGGCGAGCACATCGTCGCGCACGTCGCAGCCGTCGCCATCATCGTCGGTGGCGCGGAATCCGAAGGAGTCGCGGTCGTAGCCGGTGGAGTCGGGCCGGTCGTCGACCTGCAGCCCGTTCAGCGCGTCCGCCGCCGGGCCGGAGGCAATGTATTCGCCGGTGATCTCGCCGATGGAGGGGCTGATTTTGGGCAACGCCAGACCGATGACGACGCCGAGCAGGGCGCGATCGCCACCAGTATCATAAGACGTTCCAGCGGGGATGATCCGCGGAATCGGCGTTTGCGAAAATGCGTGCGCACGGTCAATCGGCCTGTCGTTGGTTCTGCGGTCAGTCTCGTGGGCTGCGCGGCGGTATCGTCGTTGGCTCAGGCGCGCGGCATAAACCCGGACTCACGCCGCGTACCTTTCTCCCCGCCGGATCAGGCGTAGGAGAACGTGCGAGGGTCGTGCCCCGCGCGTTCCGGACCGTCGAGCGCGTCGATGGCGGCATGTTCATCGAGCGTGAGCGCGAAGCCGAACAGGTCGAGGTTCTGCGCTGACGTTCGGAGTGCACCGACTTGGGGATGATGATCGTGCCGTTTTCGATGTGCCAGCGCAGGATCACCTGGGCAGGCGACACCTCGTGCGCCTCGGCGATTCGCGCGATCGTGCCGTTGCCGGCCTTCAGGTCGCGCCGCGAGCCATCGGGGAGTATGCTTCGACCGCGATGCCGTGCTCCTTGCAGAATGCGACGACTTCGCGCTGCTGCCAGGTCGGGTGCAGCTCGATCTGGTTGACCGCCGGCCATTCGCCGGTCTCCTCGTACAGACGGGTCAGATGCTCCGGCAGGAAGTTGCACACGCCCAGCGTCTTCACACGGCCTTCGTCGCGCAGCTTGGTGAACGCCTTCCAGGTCGCTCCGGAACGCCAATTGAACGGAGTCGGCCAATGAATCATGTACATGTCGACGTATTCCAGCTGCAACAGTCCCAGCTGTCGGTCGAAGGCTGCAAGTGCCATGTCGTACCCCTGCTCGGAGTCGCGCAGCTTGGTCGTGACCCACAGATGACTGCGCTTGCGCCCCTTGTTGAAGCCGGTTTCGGCGAGGGCGCGGCCGACGCCGCCCTCGTTGTTGTAGCCCGCGGCTCCGTCGATATGCCGGTACCCCGCCGCCAACGCCGATTTGACCACGGGAGCGACATCATCGTTCTCGATTCGCAGCAGCCCCAACCCGATTTGCGGAATCACGTTGCCGTCATTGAGTTTGATTCCCGGCACGCTCGCAGCAGCCGCCGCAACGGCGAGATCGCTGGTTCCCAGCATGGTCGTCTCCTTGTCTTCACACTACATCCGGTTCGGAGCATATGCCATGGCGATATGCCGAGCCTCCCTACACCAGTATGCCATCATATCGGATGATCGGCATACGATTCGCGATTGGCGGCATCGGTGCAGGGGCCGGCAGACAACGCCGCCGGCCCCTGCACCGATCGATCAGCCGTCATAGCGGCCATCCGGTCACCAGCCCGTCAACGACGCCGCCGCCATCAGCTGCGACACGCCCGGAATGCGCAGCACAACCGTCATATGCAGTCGTGACGAACCGCGCAATTCCTCCGATCCGCAATAACCAGCCTCGCAATTGTGCCACCACTCCGGGCGTGTCGCGACAAATCAGACCCGACGCGCACCACGGTTCTACGCAAGACCCATGGCCGAAGCATCCCTCGACCACCCCAGCCGGCCTCCGACCGACAACCCCCGCCAGCGCCCACCAAGCCGCCATCATGTCGATTGTCAGCCCCCATCCGGCAAAAGTCCCATCCAAGGCCAGCGAAACGGGACTTTCGCGGGACGGAGCACATGCCGCCACCGACCTCAAATAGGGAAACGCGGCGTTATATCTACAATCGCGCTCTCAAAACTCACAGGGCCAAATTCACTAAAAATGGCCCGTATCTGCGAGTTTTGAGAGCGTGGTTCCCGTAATCCCCGAGATTCACCGCGTGCTGTCGCGCACAATCACGTTGCAATCGGTCATCAACAACTCGGGCTTAGCGATCTCACCGCGGATGCGCCCGAGAATCCGCTCGACGGCGGTAGGCGCGGTCCACTCCAGACGCGAATCCATGGTGGTGAGCGGAATCTGCAGATATTGCGACTCCTCGATGTTGTCGAACCCGATCACCTGAACCCGCCGGGGAATCTCGATGCCGTTCGCGCGCATCACGGTCAACGCGCCGATGGCCAGCTGGTCGTTCAGGCCGATGACGCCATCGAACGGCACGCCCTTGTCGATGAGCTCCTGCGTGGCATGGGCGCCCGCGCCAATCGTCCATTCCTGCTCGACATTGCCGACCAGCCGCGCGTCCAGCGTCATGCCGCGTCGCCGGCATTCTTCGATGATGCCGCGCAAACGCAGCTGCGCGTTGCCTTCCACCGCGCCGAGCAGCTTCGCCTCGTCATATGCGCCACGTCCGCCGACCACCGCCAGCGACTTCACGCCGCAGTCGAACATGTATCCGGCGGCCGATGCCGCCGCCTGCACGTCGTTGGGCGTCACATGATCGGCTTTGCCCCACGTGGTTCGCGCGCCGACCACCACCAGCGGGAAATCGACCTCCAGGTCCTCCGGGTTGATGTCCTCGACCTCGCTCATCGACAGAATCATGCCGTCCGACACCGTGGTGTTGAAGTTGCGCAACAGCTCGCGGGCGCCCGTCGCCGACCCTTCCGCGTATGTGGTGACGTACACGAGGTATCCGCGCTGCCGGGCGGCGTCGATCACGCGGTTCGCGAGCTCGGACAGGTACGGCGCGGTCAGCGTCGGCACAGCGAGCGTGATGAAGCCGGTGCGGTCCCGGTTGAGGTTGCGCGCGGCGACGTTGACCCGGTATCCGGTCTGCTCGATGACGGCTTCGACTTTGGCGCGGGTGGCGTCGGTCATGCGTCCGGTGCCGTTGATGACATTGGATGCCGTTTTCAGCGACACGCCGGCCGCGGTGGCGACGTCGCGCAACGTGACGCGCCGACGTGCGGCCGTCGTCGGCGAGCCTGGCAGGTTCTGCGCGATCTCGCTCTTGCCGGTCTTGCCGTTTTCGGTCTTGCCCATCGCGTCAACCTTACTCGTAGAGGAAACTCCCCCTATGGTAATCGTCTTCACCGAAGTTGTCATACGGTCCTCCTTACCGCATGTCTGCTACGGTTTTGTCGTCTTCGCGACATCGTTGCCATCCGATGACGTGTTCGCCACCACGCATGTCGCCGCTGTTCATGACCACGCCAGGCTGCTCATCGATACCGTCACCGGTCTGATGAGCGGCACGCCATCCGTCCCGTTCGTCGAATTCGAGTCTGGCGAACCGGATTTCGCGCTTGTTGCCGGTGCGGATGCGCTCACCCGTGTACCGGTCCACGCCGCGCGGGCGCATGGCGTCCGGCAGAAAGCAGTGGTAGGCGATGACCCATTCGTCGGTGCCGGGGACCCGAAGTATGCAGTGATGCCCGGTGCCGAGTATGCCGAGGCGTTCGTTGGCGACCAGGATTTCGCCGCGGTAGGTCCACTGCGAACCGTCGCCTTCCATGGTCGACGCGGTCGCATAGGCGACTCGATAGTCGGGGTCATTGGCGTCGCCGATCGAGTACGTGAGATAGTACGTCCGCGTTCCGGCATGCTCTCTCACGTTCAGATATGCGGCCTCACGGATGTCGGGCGTGGCTTCGGGATGATGTGCAGCATGTCGTCGGACAGGCGGGAGTAGCGCGCCCGGTTCTGCCCCAGGCTAGGTACCATCGGCCGGCCTGCGGGTCGCGGAACGCCGCGGGATCGATGC
>ENA-OQDE01000487-OQDE01000487.1-human-gut-metagenome-genome-assembly--contig:-NODE-487-length-23582-cov-4.013515_pt1 | contig 23582 bp, 33 predicted proteins | sample MGYA00242768_ERZ504595 | MGnify/ENA primary metagenome ERZ504595 (study PRJEB26092, sample SAMD00036307) | human gut metagenome | host: Homo sapiens | study: EMG produced TPA metagenomics assembly of... | reverse complement strand
GTTAACAACGACCAGTATTACAATGATGCAACATACAGCGTAATGTATGTTGATTCACACGACTATGCTCCTGAACAGCCGGATGAAACAACTCGTTTCACAGGCGGTACACAGACATGGCAGAGAATATGGATCTTATGTTCACATTCCGTGGTATTCCTTGCGTATACTATGGTTCGGAAGTTGAGTTCAAGAAGGGTGAGCTTATTGATAAGGGTACACTTATTTCTCTTGAAAACTCAGGTCGTGCATACTTCGGTGATTATCTTGAGGGTACTGTAAACGCTACTGACTTCAGTGAGTACACAGCATCAGGCACTGTTGCTGATACTCTTGCAAGCCCGCTCAGTAAGCACCTTTCAAAGGTTAATGCTATTCGTCGTGCTATCCCGCTCTCCAGAAGGGACAGTACACAGCATCAAGCACATATGTAACAGGTGGCGATATGTCTTATGTTCGCCGTTATACTGACGACAACACAGACAGCCTTGCACTCGTTTCAATTTCTTCAGGTGCAACATTCAAGAACATTCCTAACGGCAAGTATGTTGACGCTGTTACAGGTGATGTTAAGTATGTTACTGACGGTACACTTACAGTTCCGGAACTTGCTAAGGCTAACATGAGAGTTTATGTATGCTGCGCAAGCGGATTTACAGGTATCGACGGTCAGATCGGCGGAGATTCTGCTTACGCTAAATAATGCGGAATATTCCACACTCAACACGATTCTGATTCTGTAATCAAAATTAATTACGGCACTCCGAGTAAAATCGGGGTGCCGTTTTTTTGTTATTTTATTTGTTCATAATATTTTAAATAATATGCTTTATAATAAAAGTGTATCCGAAGTGTTATGTCAGCATAAAAATGCTTGACAAAAAATTATATTTCGGATAAAATAATAATAGAAAAACCGATATGGCTTTTCGTTTGATGACGAGTGACGGTTCTGACTCGTGACTAAATAAAAATGACCGATTGACGATGATGTGTGACGGTTCTGACACATCGGTAAAATAAAAATTGACCGAGCGATGATTTGGAGCAGACATCTTGCGGTGTCTGCTCTTTTTCAATAGTGGGTTAGCCCTTTAGCGTTTAGTGGAAATTTATAACTTCAACTGAGATTCTAAAATATTTTTGACATCTTAGATGTGGTCAGGTATAGGGGAATTTTAAAGTGATATTCAGCGTTATTTATCTGTCAAAACAATTTATAGCAGACTATCCTCAGTCGCATTACAGAGAATTGATGTTAAAAGACAAGCGCCCATATGGATGTTTGTTAATTAAAACTCATAATGATTATTATATTTGTGTTCCGTTTAGGTCGCATATTCATCATAAAAATGCGTTCCTGTTTAAAAATACAGAAAGGTCAAAAGCCGATTCATCGGGGCTTGATTATTCAAAAACGGTTCTTATCAGACCTGAGGATTATGATAAATATTTAATTGAAAATGCAGTCGTTGATACAATGAATATAAGGCTGTCAGAATGAGTATTTATAAAATTGAAAAACAGATTTCAAAATACATAGAGGGCTATGTCAAATCGGTTTCAGATTTTGAAAACGCTGACAAAAAATCTTTTGAACGAAAATACAAATATTCCACGCTTAAATATTTCCATGATATTCTCGGTATAGAATAACAATCGGGTAGCAGAAGTTTACATTCAGTAAACTGTTACCCGATTGTTCTCATATATTTTTTATTGTTATAATCTGCACTCAAAAATTTCGTTGGTGTCGGAAAACCCATGAGATTTATACCATTCTGCCGAATTTTCGCTTGGCCATGCAAAGACAAGTTCGCAGTTGATTGACGAAAGGTAGTTCTTTACATAATCGAGCAGTCGAGTGCCGATACCCTTGCCACGATATTCTTCAAGCGTGAACACCTTTGTGAGATACGCAATAAATTCACGCTTTGCATTCGGGGTGGGAATTGTCGGAATAAGATATACAAACATTGCCGAAAGAATTTTTGCATTCTCATCTTCGGCAACGAAGATTTTATATTCCTTGTTTGTGTATAAAAAGGCAACGAACTCCTCGATAAATACCGATTTTGTTACACCGTCGGTGTTGTGTTCACCGTAAGTTTCGTCGTCCTCAACAGCATGGGCCCATCTCATTTCCGCAAGCTGAACGAAATCTCTGTCCTGAACCTCTCTTATTACCATGCTATCACCTCATCAAATTATTTTCAACTTAAGTATAACACAGATTTCTGCGATTACAAGTATGCAATTCGTCAGTATTTGCTCTCGATTCCACTCATCGCAGTTATTCATTTGGTATTGTTCCTTGGGTATTTTTCTCTTAGTCTTTTTCTATGGGTATTATTAGGCTTCAAATTCTGAAGGGGACGGGTTCAAATTCTGAAGGGGGGAGGTGCAAATTCTGAACCCCATGGGTGTAATATTTGAAGTAGGGGGGTGCAGTATTTTACATGGGGTATGAAGTTATATTCGCAGAGTGTGTCGTTGCAGATTATGAGGTGGCAGAGTTTTCGTTTTTGTAATATTCGACAAGGTTGTCCCTGCCGAAACCTTCGTCATAAAAATTCGGGTTGATCGAGAACAGATAGGACGATGACTGAATCTTGCCGTATTTGCCGACCGTGAAACCGCCCGATTTGGTAATGATTTTTCTTTTGCAAAGGAATTTTATGCTTTCCCTAACGGTGTTGTCGGAGATTGCACACGCCTCTGCAATGGTGTGAATGGACGGATAACAGGTGTTCGATTCGTCACAGCATTTGAGTATGTAGCATAAAACAGCGAACTGTTGCGGTTTTAGGTTGAGGTCAAACACCTCGTTTGGAACCATAAAAAAGTTTGTCATAAAATCGCCTCCGCTTATAAGCACAAAAGGCGAAAAAATGTATATTTTAATGCATTTTTTGAAAAATTTATCAGAGTTTTTTTATACGGCAAATAATAAAGATAATTTTAGTTACTGTTTTCACAATTCAGTAGGTGATTCCATGAACACTTGCAAGTAACGGTACAAATTTTATGGTAAATTAAATTATATAAATGTCGGAAATTTACCGCTACATTAGAATACACAATTTTCATCACATCATAACATACACATAAAACAAATAATTTCATCAAGGCGGGCGTCCAATGAACGCCCCTACGGCTTGTTTTATGTTTGCACATAAAACAAAGGGCGAACACGGTTAGCCGCTACATTGAATGGTGCAGACGGCGGCAATGTTACGCTCGGGCATAATATGTTTTGCATTACAGAAACTATCTTCACGAACAGAGAGCGATTAGCACAAAGCAAATCTCGGGACTTATAGTTTTTACTATATCAGACTGTCTACACGAACGGGGTGCGGTGACACACCGCCGCTTGACAATTTTAGGGTTGCGATATATAGTATAGTCAAGGGAAGAGATTAACGCAAACGCCGTAAAAATTGTGGGGTGAGCAGATGAAAATAACACTTAATCCCGACAAAGAAACAGTAAAGACAGTTAAAGAGGGCTTGAAGAGGACAGGCGGTTACTGCCCGTGCAGAATTCAGCGTACAGAGGAATACAAGTGTATGTGCAAGGAATTCAAAGAGCAGATTGCCGATCCCGATTTTGAGGGCTTTTGTCATTGTATGCTTTACTACAAATCTAAAGATTAAAATAACCAAACAGGAGGATTGTTATGGAAATAGAGCTTTACAAAGAAACTTTTGAGCAGGAGGTTTTGCAGTCGGATATCCCCGTGCTTGTAGACTTTTGGGCAACATGGTGCGGTCCGTGCAAGATGATTGCCCCGATTGTGAAAGAAATCGCTGACGAATATGACGGCAAAATTCTTGTCGGCAAGGTTAATGTTGACGAAGAACCCGACCTTACAATGCAGTATAATGTGTCGAGTATCCCGACTCTTATGGTGTTCAAAAACGGTCAGCTTGTCAATAAGGCAGTAGGCTATCGTGAAAAGGACGAAATCCTTAAAATGCTCAAGTAAATATACCGACTAAAACACAAAACCGTGTGTACAGAAAAAGTACACACGGTTTTTTTATTATCTGATTTGGAAAAGACGGCTTTTTGAAGGGGGATCAGGCGGATATCTTTGCGATTGATTTTTGGTTGTGAATAATTATTTTTAAAAATATTTTTGAAAAATGCATTAAAGTATGCAATTTTTTTGAATTTTGCAGGTATAAGTGAGGGGCGTTGATAAAGCCTCTCGAAAAACGGAGGTGACGAGATATCAGAAAATTGACAGGTAGGGAAAAGAAGTTTTGCAGTTTATTTCTCGGTTCGGGAAATTCCGAGCTTGCCGCAGAAAAGGCAGGCTACACGGGGGATTGTGAGCAGAAGGGGGAAGAGCTTATCTGCCGTCCCGAAATTTCAGCCGAGCTTGAACGGCTGTCACGGCTAAGAGAAAAATCCCTTGCCAACATGGCGGCGGCAGGGTATCAGCGGTTGGCTTTCGGGAGCATTTGCGATGCAATTTCTTTGCTTTACAAAAGTGATCCGAGCAAGGAGGATCTTGAGGGAATGGACCTGTTCCTTGTGTCAGAGATTAAAAGACCGAGGACGGTTCAATGGAAATCAAGTTTTTTGACAGGCTAAAGGCACTTGAAAAACTCGGCGCAGGCGGTGAGCATGAAACAGGCGCAAAACAGCTTTTTGACGCCATTTCAAACAGCGCAAGGGCGGTGAATGACAAGGAAAATGGAAATTAAAACTTTTTCTAAAAAACAGCTTACCGTGCTTTCGTGGTGGAACAGGGAGTCGGTTTTTCGTGACAGGGACGCAATCATCTGTGACGGTGCTGTGCGCAGCGGAAAGACATTTTGTATGTCGCTGTCTTTTATTCTGTGGAGTTTTTACGATTTTGCAAATTCGGACTTTGCACTTTGCGGAAAGACAATCCGTTCTTTAAGGCGAAATATGATTACGCCCGTGATTCCGATTTTGAAATCACTCGGTTTTAAGTGTGAAGAAAAGCTGTCGCAGAATATTTTGACCGTGAGCGTTAACGGGGTGATGAACAGGTTCTATCTTTTCGGAGGCAAGGACGAGTCATCCGCATCGCTCATTCAGGCATGACGCTTTCGGGTGTGCTTTTTGACGAGGTTGCGTTGATGCCGAGGTCGTTCGTTGAACAGGCATTGGCGAGATGTTCCGTGTCGGGTTCAAGATTTTGGTTTAACTGCAATCCCGAATTTCCTGAGCATTGGTTCTACCGTGAGTGGATTAAAAAGTGCGGTGACAAAAATGCGTTATATCTGCACTTTACAATGCAGGACAATCCGTCTTTGAAGCCCGAGGTTATCAAGCGGTATGAAAGTCTGTATTCGGGTGTGTTTTACGAGAGGTTCGTAAAAGGCAGATGGGTAGCCGTTTTCGGTGCGGTTTATCCGTTTATGGACAATGAAAGGATGTACTGCGATATTCCGTCAGATATTGAAAGCTGGGCGGTATCGTGCGATTACGGTACTGTAAATCCCGCATCATTCGGTTTGTGGGGCAGAAAAAACGGTGTGTGGTACAGGGTTGACGAATACTACTTCAACTCACGCACTCAGGGCTTTCAAAAGACCGACGAGGAGCATTATGACGGACTTGAAAAGCTGATTGACGGGCGGAAAATCGAATGTGTGATTGTCGATCCGTCTGCCGCAAGCTTTATTGAGGTTATAAGGAGACACGGAAAATACACGGTTGTGTCGGCTGAAAACAATGTTATCAACGGCATAAGGCAGACTTCGCAGGCTTTGAAGGACAGAAAAATCAGAATCTGCAAAAATTGCAGAGCCGCAAGAAGGGAATTTTCGCTTTATCGTTGGGACGGTTCGGGGCGCAGTGACGCACCTGTTAAGGAAAACGATCATGCAATGGACGACATAAGATATTTTGTCGCTACGAAAATTTACGGTTGTGACGGATTCTTTGCCGTTGCAACCAAAAGACAGGAGGAAACAGCTTGAGGCTTGGCAGAAAAAATAAAAAGACCGAGAGCATAAAGACGGTGCAGACCGTTTTGAGAGAAACGAGAAATAATTCGCCGATTTTCTCACGATTTGCCGTTCAGACAAGAACGGAAAGGCAGTTGTACACAACTTTGCGTGAGTCTGTGCCGATTATTGATGCGGCACTCTGCAAAATTATCAGACTTATCGGCGGATTCAAAATTGTGACTTCATCGGCTGAAAGTCAGAAGATTGCCGACAGCTTTGTTAAAAATGTCCGCACAAACGGTGAAATGATGGGACTTGAAAGTTTTGTGCTTTGCTATCTTGATTCGCTTCTCACCTACGGACAGGCGGTCGGTGAGATTGTTCCCGATAGTGACGGTGAAGGAATTTGCGCATTGTACAATGCAAGCCTTGACGATGTAGAAATCAGAGCGGATTCTTCTCCGCTGAAGCTTGCTGTTTACACACTCGGCAACGGTACAGCCGAAGAACCTAAGCATCCGGAAAGGATTTTTGCAACCCTGCTTAATCCAAAGCCGGGTACTGTGTGCGGTACTTCCATACTCAGCGGTCTGCCGTTTGTCAGCTCAATACTTTTGAGGATTTTTGAGTCGGTAAAAACAAACTGGGAGAGGGTTGGCGATATCCGTTTTGCGGTTACTCTCAATCCCGATTCAAACGGTTCGGCTGTGAGCAGAGAAAATGCACAGGCGGTTGCCGATGAGTGGAAAAAGGCGATGAGGAGCGACAGCGTGTGTGATTTTGTGTCGGTCGGCGATGTCAGCATTAAGGTTATCGGTGCTGAAAGCGATATGCCCGACTGCGACATTCCCGTAAGGCATATTCTTGAGCAGATTATTGCAAAGCTTGGTATTCCGCCGTTTTTGCTCGGCATTTCGTGGTCGAGTACGGAGAGAATGAGCGAACAGCAGGCGGATATTCTCACAAGCGAGCTTGCTTACTACCGCACTGTGCTTGAACCCGTGATTACAAAAATTGTGTCGGCTCATCTTAAAATGTGCGGTTATAACAACAGCTTTAAGATTGAGTGGGACAAGATTAATCTTCAGGATGCGGTTGAGCTTTCTCAGGCAAGACTTAACAATGCAAATGCGATGAACATTGAAAGACAGATTGGTGCGGAGGTGCAGAATGAAGGATAACAAACTTATTAAAAGCGGTGTTTCGGGCGTTGTTGACGGTGAAAATCAGACTGTCGGCGATGATGAACTCGAACTGATTAACCGCTTTACAAGGCGAAATCTTGCAAAAAATGAGGTGTATGCGTTTTCGGTTGTGCTGTGTGACAACGATGTTGACCGTGACGGCGAACGCTTTACAACAGATTCGCTTTATGAGCTTGAAAAGCTTTTTGTCGGCAAGACAGGAATTATTGACCACAATCCGAGTGCCAAAAATCAGACGGCAAGAATTTTCAGCTGTAAGGTTGAGAAAATTGACGGTCAGAAAACGGCTTTGGGTGACGATTACTACAGGCTCAAGGCAAGGGCATATCTTCCCGTTTGTGAGAGCAACAGGGATATTATCCTTGCGATTGACAGCGGAATTATCAAGGAAGTAAGCGTTGGCTGTGCCGTTGACAGGGTTGTGTGCAATGTGTGCGGTGAGGACACCTCAATGTGTACTCACAAAAAGGGCGAGGTTTACGGCTCAAAGCTTTGCTGCGGTGAACTTGTGAACCCGTATGACGCATACGAATGGAGCTTTGTTGCCGTACCGTCACAAAAGAGGGCAGGCATTACGAAAGGTCACAAAATTTTTGGAAAGGAAAATGATATGGAGAAAATTCTTAAAGCCATTGAAAACAAAAAGGCTTTTGCACTTGATGAGAGCGACAGCAGAAAGCTGTGCGAATATATTGACGGGCTTAAAAAGTCGGCTAAGGACGGTGTGCTGTACCGTGAAAGCCTTACCCGTGATGTTGTGGGGCTTGCCGCTTTTGTTCAGCCTGACATTTCGGGCGAAACAATGGAGAGCGTTGCAAAGAGTATGACAATTGAACAGCTCAGAGAATTTAAGTCAGCATTTGAAAAGAAAAAGAAAGCAGCTTTTGAGCCTGTTCCGCAGCTTTACTGCAAGCAGGACAAGAGAAATAACACCGTGGAAAACGGTCAGTTCAGTATTTAACGGAGGTATTATTATGAATGTAAATTTTAACGGATTCGGCGAAAATGCCGCAACATTTATTGCAGACGAAACACTTACAGAGGCAGGCGTGCCTGTTAAGATGAAGGACAACGGCACTGTTGCAAAATGTAACGCAAGCGAGAACTTTTGCGGTGTGTGCGTAAGCGTGAGAGGCGGTTATGCGGTTGTTCAGCTTTCGGGCTATGTAAAGGTTAAGAGCGACAAGAAAATCGCTGTCGGCTACAAAAAGCTTTCTGCAACGGCAGACGGCGGCGTGTCGGTTACAACAACCGGCAGAGAGTACCTTGTGCTTGACTCAACAGACACTTCGGTAGGATTTATTCTTTGATAAGGGGAGGAAGATATTATGGCAAATTTTGAAAATATTACAATTGAAAAGGGTATGTATCAGACAAAGGGCGGAATTTCGGGCGCACTTGAAAAGCTTGATCCGTCAGAAAATTACAGAGGTACTGCACTTGAGGGACTTGACGCATTTTCCCGTCAGCTCAAACGCTTTGACATTAAGGTTAAGGCAGAAACAGCGACTGCGTTGAAAAGTTTTTTCAGAGTTCAAACTCTGCGGCACTTTTCCCCGAATATGTGAGCAGAGCCGTTATGCAGGGCATGGAGAGAGCGGATATTCTCCCAAATCTTGTGGCAACCGTGACAGACATTGAGGGTATGGATTACCGCAGTATTGCATCTGTTCCGAGTGAGGATGACAAGAGTCTTAAACTCGTCGGCGAGGGTGCAAAGATTCCGCAGACTGAGGTTAAGACAAGAGAAAACCTTGTTAAGCTCCACAAGCGTGGCAGAATGCTTGTTGCATCATATGAGGCGCTTCGCTTTCAGCGTCTTGACCTCTTTACCGTAACACTCAATCAGATTGGCGCATATATTGCAAGAGCACAGCTTAAAGATGCGATTGATGTGCTTGTGAACGGTGACGGCAATGAAAATCCCGCCGGCACACTTAATGTTGCAACAGGCGGCAAGGTTACATATGAGGACCTTTTAAAGCTTTGGACAGAGCTTGCCCCGTATGAACTCAACACAATTCTTGCATCAACCCCCGAAATGCAGAAGATTCTTTCGCTTTCTCAGCTTCAGGATTCAAACGCAGGTCTTGATTTTCAGGCTACGGGCAGAATGATTACACCTCTCGGTGCAAGCCTTCTTCACACTCCTGAGCTTGAGGGCGGTAAGATTATCGGTCTTGACAAAAACTGTGCGCTTGAAATGGTTCAGGCAGGCGGTGTTGTTACAGATTACGACAAGCTTATTGACCGTCAGCTTGAAAGAGCCGCAGTTACCTGTACCGCCGGTTTTTCAAAAATCTTTACAGAGGCGTCAAAGGTGATGAGCTGTTAAGGAGGGATTGCCTTGAACATTGCAAACATTACAAAGCGTTTTGCATTATACAGCGGTATTGACGGTGCTGAAGCATACAAATGGAAGAGCATTATTGACGATGCCGTGGTGTATGTTAATTCGATTGTTACGAAGGAAAATCTTTCGGAAGATGACGAATTAAGACTTGAAAACCTGTGTGCCGTTTACGCTTTTAAGTTGTATTCCCTTTGCAATGATGACAGCATTTCTTCTTTTTCCGCGGGTGATTTGAAAATTTCATCATCTGCGGACGGCGAAAGCCGTGCCGAAAAGCTGTGGAGGGAATATGCCGACAAGTCGCAGGACCTTATCGGCAGAGAAAAATTTTTGCTTGGGGTGATATGATGAATATTTCACCGTCTATCGGGAAAATATTAAACAGATACGGCTGTGATGTTACCGTTAAAAACGGCGGTAAATCGGTTAGGACAAAGGCCTTTATTTCACCTTTGAGATATAACTATAATCAAAACTCCGACAATGTACGGCATAAACTGGGTATGAGAAAAACAAAGCTGTTTTTATTTATTGCACCGCCCGATGTTCTGCTTGATTCGGAAAAAAGCGTAATAGAAAGTGAAAACGGTAAATATACTGTTAAAAGGTGCGAAAAATATTATGTGAAGGACAATCCGATTTATGTAAGGGCTGTTCTGTGTGCATACAGAGAAGAAACGAGGGATGATTTTGAATCGAATTGAGAAACAGGTTGACCGTATTATTGCAGGATTAAAGGTAAATGAGGCTTTGAAAAATGTCAGATTTATAAGAGAATACGGCTCTGATGAAGCACCGTCACCCGTGAACGGAATGATTGCCGTTGTGTCGGTGAGAGATATGTCAACGGAGAAAAGTTATATCGGCGGATACCTTTCGCGTCTATCAAGGGTGAAAGCTACAATGCAGGAGTTGAAATCAGGGTGTATGCTCCTGCAACCGAGAACGGAAGCGGTCTTTCGGAAGTGGTAAGTGAAATTCTTCTCGGACTTAAAACTGCCGATGCGGAAAAGACGATTACCCACAGCGAGGCGGCGTCAATTGAATTTGATCCCGATATGAACGCAATTTACAGAACGGTGAGTTTTAATATGGAATTCTGTCTTTGCGAGGAGGTTTAAATGGACGGCTTTGAATTTGAAAATTGCGGAAATGCCGTGTTGAAATGTGAGGGAAAAATTCTCGGCGGCGTTGAAAAGGCAACCTGTACAAGAAAGAACTCCTTCACGGAAATCAAGGAATTTTTCAATGACAAGCCCGTTGAAAGGATTGTTTCAAATGAATGGGAACTTACCTTTGTGATGAAGATTACGGATAAAACTCCGTTTTTGGAGCGTGACAGCTTTAAGAGTCTTGAACTTGACCTTGCAAAGAAGAAAATCATTTACACGGATTGCAAAGTACTTGAATTTTCAAGCGTTACTCAGGGCAGCGGAAGTATTCTTGCAACCGTGAAAATCAGTGCCTATGAGAGGAAAATTATATGAATGATAAAAATTCAGACGAACTTTACAGGCTTGCGGAGTCTGAGAACGGCGGTAAAGATACCGAAATGTTCGGTGAATTCCTTGAAAGGGAAAGCCGTCGTTACAGTCGCAGACTTGACGAAGAAGAGGAGGCGAAAAGCCTATGAAACCGGTGCCGATGAAATTCGGTGAATATGTGTGGCATCACAATCCGCAGAATATCAGTTTTGAATGTGACAGGAGCGTTGCAGAAATGAAAAGTCCGTTCGGCGAATCTTCCGTTCAGGATATGGGGCGGAAGAATATGAAAATCAGCGGTTCGGGACAGCTGTACGGCGAGGATTGTGCAGAACAGTTTGAAAGGCTGTTTGAGGTGTTCAGAAACAGTGGAAAAGAAGTGCTCTCGGTTCCGAACCTGCCGAGCATTTATGCTGTGTTTGAAAAGCTTGAAATAAAGGGCGAGCCAAAGCCGAATGTGCTTGAATACAGCTTTGTGTTCCGTGAGGTTATGGAAAAAAAGCAGAAAACGGTAATTACATATTTTGACTGTGAAAACGGACAAACCCTGTGGGACATTGCATACAAAACAGGGGTGAAAATTGACGAGCTTGTGCGACTGAATCCCGATGTTAAGTTCCCCGATGAAAACCTCGGAACAAGGAGGGTTAAGCTGTGCTGACTTACTTTTTTACTGATAAAAACGGCAAAAGGTGTGAAATTAAAAATGTTCTCACGGCAGAAATTTCGGCAGATGTCGATGTGCCTGCCGATGAGCTTGTGATGACTGTGCCGTATGACGAGAAGTTCGGAAATGCCGATATACTTGAGGCTTATGACGGCAAGTCGCTTGTGTTTGTGGGACAGGCTGACGAGATTGTCAGCATTGTGAGAACCGACGGTGCGATTGTAAGGCTGAGTGCAAGAAGTCTTGCCGGAAGGCTTCTCGATAATGAGGCAGAGCCTGTTACATATGTGAACCCGGCGGCAAAGTTCATTTTTGAAAGGCATTTAAAGCCGTTCGGAATTGTCGGATATGACGGTGACGAACATCCGTTTATGGGCACAATCAAAATTGAAAAGGGAATGACCGAGTGGCAGGTGCTTGAAAAACTCTGCAACGGCAGATACGGCAAAAGTCCGAGAATTACGGGTGCGGGATTTGCCTTGATGTGCGGAACTTACGGCGGTGCAAAGCCAATTGTGTTCGGCAGAAACGGAGTAGGCTACACATCTCTCCGTGAGTACATAAAGCCGTGCAAGGTGATTTCGCAGGTCAAACTACGCACCGAGGAATACGGCGGTTACAAGAGCGTTATAAGCAACAAATGCGTTGCCGACAGGATTAAAAGGGTGAGATATGTAAACGCTTTTCTCGACAACAATGCGGTAAAAACAGCCGACAGAATGATTGAAAACGGCAACAGGCAGAGCTTTGAAATAATGCTTGAATGTGCAGAATGTCTGTGCGGAGTTGTCGGCAGAAGGGCTGTGATTGATGACTCTCTCATCGGGAAAAGAGAGGGCTTGGTTGTGAAAAGCATTAAATATTCACTTGGGAAAAACGGTGAAAGCACAACGGTTGTGCTTGGAAAGGAGAACGGCGATGTGGCTGATGAATTACATAACTAAAAATTCGATTACCGCCCCGAAAGCCGAAAAGGGCGGTGTGAAAAGTTCGGGAAACACGGTTTCGGTGGATTCCTCGGAAGAACACAGGGGGATAAAATGTTGCGTGCCGTATGGCTTTGCAAGCGTTGTTCCCGTGGGAGAGTCGGCGGTTGTCTTGCCGCTTGCTAACGGTGAAGTGAGCCTTGGCGTGCTTGCAAAAATGTTGAACTTGATGAGGGCGAGGTTATGCTCTCGTCAAAGGGCGGAGCGAGTATTGTGCTGAAAAATGACGGCAGGGTTCTTATCAACGGCAAGGCGGTGTAGTATGAGGGATACGATGATTAAAAACGGTGATATCGTTATCGACTCTTCGGGCAATACGGTATTGCTTGAGGGGACTGACGCAAAATTCCAACAGGCTGTGCTTTGCATTTCGGCAAAACTCGGCGGATTTGTCTATGACAGAAATTTCGGTTCAAAGGTGCTTTTGCAGGACAAAACACTCTCGCAAAGCAGACTGAACTGCTTGCCAATGAATCGCTTGCAAAAATGAAAAATACCTATGCAAGCGTTAAGTCGGTTGGCAAAACGATTACGATTGACCTTACGGTTGACGATATTACAAGGAAGGTGCAGATAAATGGAAACCTATGATGAAATTTACGGCAGAATGAAGAATGCCTATGAGCATGAAACGGGTGACAGCTTTAACGAGGTGAGCGATATTGCAATCAGGCTCAAGGTGCTTGCAGGCGAGATTTTTAAGCTGCAGACGAATCTTGAATGGTGGAAAAGACAGATGTTTGCAGTGAGCGCAAGCGGTGAATGCTTGATAAACTCGCATCGCAGAGAGGTATTGAACGCAAAAAGGCGATGAAGTCAACGGGCGAAATTACCTTCAATATTTCTCAGCCGTGCAGTCACGATATTATAATTCCAAAGGGGTGCGTTGTGGCTACTGCCGACCTTGTGCCGATACGATTTGTTACGACCGAGGATGAAGAAATCAGTGCCGGCAACACGCTTGTGAGTGTTTATGCCGAGGCTGAACAGGCGGGAAGTAACGGTAATATCGGGCTTGGTTGTGCGGTTGTTCCCGTGAGTGTGCCGACAGAGATTGAAACGGTTACAAACCGTGAGAAATTTACGGGCGGTTGCGATGCCGAAACGGACGATGAACTTCGCAAACGCATAAGAGATACATATATAAACACCTCCAACGGCACGAATGCGGCATATTACGAACAGCTTGCACTCACGGTTGACGGTGTTGCAAAGGCGAGTGCCATCGGCAAAGCGAGGGGCGTAGGTACGGTTAATGTCTATGTTACGGGTGCGGATGCATCATTAGGTACGAATGTTGTTGCAAAGGTTCAGTCGCTTTTGGAAAAGCAGAGAGAGCTTAATGTTGATGTTATTGTGGCGAATGCCCAGCGTACCGCCTGCAATATGAGTGTTGTTGCCTATGCGGAGGACGGATATTCTTCCAATGAAGTTAAGGAGTTGCTCAAAAATGCCTTTGCGGAATATGTGAATTCAATCCCTATCGGCGGAACTTTCAGATTGTCGGAACTCGGTGCAAGACTGATTGACACGGGTTGTATAACCAACTACAACTGGAACACGGATATGCAGGATGTGACGGTGGCAAAGTCGCAATGTTTTACTGTCGGTACAGTTACGATTGGGGTGAAGTGATGAACAGCTTTGATTCGATGAAAACCAAATTAGAAAGTACGGGGCTTTACAAAGTTACGGCAAAATCAAATATCAGAGCGGAACTTTTGGCATATGCAGAGGGTTTGAACACGGAATTTGATATGCTTGAAACTATGGAACGGGAGTTGTTTATTGACACAGCGGAAAACTGCGGAATTACCGAAAGGGAGAGATTTGTCGGTAAAATCAATGCCGATTATCCGCTTGAAAAACGAAGGGAAATGCTTAAAATATCTGAGCAGAAGGTCGGCGGAAAATGTACTCCCGACGATTTCAAAAGAATTGTCAGAGGTTACGGTGTGGAAAATTTTACAATTGCTGAAGCTCCCACAAGAAACCGTGTGGACATTAAAATTTCGGACGCAAAAACAGACGCAGAGAAGAAGCTCATAGAAAAGCGTGTGAAAGCAGATTTTCCGTTACATCTTAATGTGATAATTTCTTATGTAAATGCATAAAATCCTGATTAAAATTTTAATCAAGCTATGCTAATAAATTTTGCAGCTTTGCAAAACCATTCAAATAATTAAATAACCATGACCAAAATAAAAATGACAAGTTGAAAAATCTCAGCTTGTCATTTTGTGTGTGAATATAAATTCTTATAAAAAGCACTCTGCAAACACTTAGGCTTAATTATATTTTTGCTATTATTATACCTCATATTCGAGAGCGGTTTTTAGGTTAATTCAAAATATATGTCAACTGTAATTGACAATTTGTTCAAGGGAAAAGAGAAGTGTGCCACTTGATTTTGTATCGGCTGTTATCTTTTCATCAAAACCGTTTTCAGAGAACAATGCATAATAAAACTGTGTCTTTTCCTTCAATGGTGTTAATTTTGCAAGTGTGTTCAGATATTCTGCATAGGTAAATGCTTCTTTTTTGAATTTGCATTCCCCAACTAAATAATTTTCTGCTTTTTGGTCGATACATAAAATATCTATTTCTGTTTCTCCGATTCTAAGTCCGTTTGCTGTGTTTTTATCCCTTATTGTTGTCTTTCCTGTCCACCGTCCCATTTTGGAATATCGGAACGGCAGTTCGTTATTTTTCTGCATTTTCCGAACAAACTCACGGCATACATCTTCAAATGCGACTGATGCAAATTTATGGAGTTCGGGCTTTACAATATATTCGTAACGCGTCAACATCGCCGTCCTCAAGCTGTGAAAAATTTGCAAAACCGAATGCATACCAGAATCGGAAGAAGTTATCTGTTAATTTATATGTTCCTCTGTTACCGTTTGCCTGTTCTTTTATCTTTGCATCAACAGAAAATTCTCGTTCCACAATGCCGAGTTCAATCAGATTTTTTAAATAAAGCTTGTTTTGGAAGTATCCTCAATGAGCGACTTTGACTGATATTGTTTAAAGTTGTATTTCCAAGTGCTACTGCTTCAATGATAGAGTTATATACAGGCGTTTCCCGAAGTTCCTGATGAAGAAGAAAATCAACCTCGCTGTATAGAACACAACCTTTGGTCAAAATATTTTGTTTAATATTTTCTTCAATAGTTAGTTTCGGATTCCATTGCCTTAAATAGTGGGGGATACCGCCAAGAACAGAATAAGCAATAACTTTGTCCCGTTCGGAATATGCGGTAAAGAATTTAGCTGCATCGTAAAATCCCATTTCTTTCATTTTGAAAATTCCGGTAGCACGACCGTAGAGCGGATTTTTTTCGGCAAGAATTTCCTTTTCAATAAAACTCATTGCACTGCCGCACAAAACAATCATAACATTTGAATCCCGAAGTTGTGTATCCCACAAATTTTGCAGAATAGAAGGAATGCTCTTGTTCCCTTTGCACATATACGGAAATTCATCTATGATAAGGAGCTTCTTTTTATCCCCATACGGCAAATCGAGAACAGCGCCGAAAGCTTTTTCCCAATCGGCAAATTCGGTAATGTAATTTTTTGCAGGAATGTTTTCTTTTAATATTTGCTTTGAAAATTTTTGAAGTTGCACCCTGTCGGTTGTCTGAGTACAGGAAAAGAATACATGTGGTTTTTCTTTGCAAAATTCTCTTAAGGTTTCCGTTTTGCCGACACGCCGTCTGCCATACAAAACTACAAGCTGTCCGCCATCTGAATTGTATTTATCGTTCAGAAATTTTAGCTCGGTTTCTCTGCCTATAAACATAAAAACACCTCTTATGCTATCTAATCTTGATTTACTAAATCGTGATTTGGTATTATTATACCCAAGAACAAATGTAAAATCAATAGATTTTGCAAAAACAATAAAAATTTTCAAAATACGCCGTTATATAAATTGTGGGAAACCTTTAAAGATTTTTATAAGACATAAAAAGACCTTGCAGAGTAAAATCTGCAAGGTCAAATTTATATCAGGAATAAACTTGTATTAAGTTACCTGTCAATACATCCTGTATGTGGATTACTTGTTTGCAATAGCAGCCTGAGCAGCAGCAAGACGAGCAATCGGAACACGGAACGGTGAACATGATACATAGTCAAGACCAATCTTGTGGCAGAACTCAACAGAAGAAGGATCGCCGCCGTGCTCACCGCAGATACCAACATGGAGCTTGTTGTTTACAGGCTTACCGAGTTTGATAGCTGTTTCCATGAGCTTGCCAACGCCTGTCTGGTCAAGCTTAGCGAACGGATCGTTCTCGAAGATCTTAGCATCATAGTAAGCGTTGAGGAACTTACCTGCGTCATCTCTTGAGAAGCCGTATGTCATCTGTGTAAGGTCGTTAGTACCGAAGCAGAAGAAGTCAGCTTCCTTAGCAATCTCATCAGCTGTAAGAGCAGCTCTTGGGATTTCGATCATTGTACCAACTTCGTACTTGAGGTCGATGCCTGCAGCAGCGATTTCAGCGTCAGCTGTTTCAACAACAACCTTCTTAACGAACTTGAGTTCCTTAACATCGCATACGAGCGGAATCATGATTTCAGGCTCAACTGTCCAGTCTGCGTGTGCCTTCTGAACATTGATAGCAGCACGGATAACTGCCTTTGTCTGCATCTTTGCAATTTCAGGATATGTTACTGCAAGACGGCAACCACGGTGACCCATCATTGGGTTGAACTCGTGGAGTGAAGCGATGATTGTCTTAATGTCTTCAACGCTCTTACCCTGAGCAGCTGCGAGCTTCTCAATGTCAGCTTCCTCTGTAGGAACGAACTCGTGAAGCGGCGGATCAAGGAATCTGATTGTTACAGGATTGCCTTCGAGTGCCTCATAAAGAGCCTCAAAGTCGCCCTGCTGATAAGGAAGAATCTTGTCAAGAGCAGCTTCTCTTTCTTCAACTGTATCTGAGCAGATCATCTCTCTGAATGCAGCGATTCTGTCCTCTTCAAAGAACATATGCTCTGTACGGCAAAGACCGATACCTTCAGCACCGAGCTCACGAGCCTTCTTAGCGTCAGCAGGTGTATCAGCGTTTGTTCTAACCTTAAGAGTTCTGTACTTGTCAGCCCAAGCCATGATTCTGCCGAACTCACCTGCGATTGTAGCGTCAACTGTTGGGATAACGCCGTCGTAGATGTTACCTGTAGAACCGTCGATTGAAATGTAGTCACCCTCGTGGAATTCCTTGCCAGCGAGTGTGAACTTCTTGTTAGCTTCGTCCATTGCGATGTCGCCGCAACCTGATACACAGCATGTACCCATACCACGAGCAACAACGGCAGCGTGTGATGTCATACCGCCACGAACTGTGAGGATACCCTGTGAAGCCTTCATACCTGTGATATCCTCAGGTGAAGTTTCAAGACGAACGAGAACAACCTTTTCGCCCTTAGCGTTCCAGTTTTCAGCATCTTCGGCTGTGAATACGATTTTACCGCAAGCAGCACCGGGAGAAGCGCCGAGGCCCTTACCGATTGGTGTAGCAGCCTTAAGAGCAGCAGCATCGAACTGTGGGTGAAGAAGTGTGTCAAGGTTACGAGGATCGATCATTGCAACAGCTTCTTCTTCTGTTCTCATGCCCTCGTCAACGAGGTCACAAGCAATTTTAAGAGCAGCCTGAGCTGTTCTCTTACCGTTTCTTGTCTGGAGCATATAGAGCTTCTTGTTTTCAACAGTGAACTCCATGTCCTGCATATCTCTGTAGTGGTTTTCGAGTGTCTGACAAACATTCTGGAACTGCTCGAAAGCTTCCGGGAACTCTTCAGCCATCTTAGCGATTGGCATAGGAGTACGAACACCTGCAACTACGTCTTCGCCCTGTGCGTTGATGAGGAACTCACCCATGAGCTTCTTCTCACCTGTAGCAGGATCTCTTGTAAATGCAACACCTGTACCGCAATCGTCACCCATGTTACCGAATGCCATTGACTGTACGTTAACGGCAGTACCCCATGAATAAGGGATATCGTTGTCACGACGGTAAACGTTTGCACGAGGGTTGTCCCATGAACGGAATACAGCCTTAACTGCGCCCATGAGCTGTTCCTTAGGATCGTCAGGGAAGTCCTGACCGATTTTCTCTTTGTATTCAGCCTTAAACTGGCCTGCAAGCTCCTTAAGATCGTCAGCTGTAAGCTCTACGTCATAAGTAACGCCTCTCTCAGCCTTCATCTTGTCAATGAGCTCTTCAAAATATTTCTTACCTACTTCCATAACTACGTCGGAATACATCTGAATGAATCTTCTGTAGCAGTCCCAAGCCCAACGAGGGTTGTTTGACTTCTTAGCGATAACTTCAACAACATCTTCGTTAAGACCGAGGTTAAGGATTGTATCCATCATACCCGGCATTGAAGCACGAGCACCTGAACGAACTGAAACGAGGAGGGGGTTCTCCTTGTCGCCGAACTTCTTGCCTGTGATCTCTTCCATCTTCTCGATGTACTCGTTAATCTGACCCTGAATTTCAGCGTTGATTTCTCTGCCGTCCTCATAATACTGAGTACAAGCTTCTGTTGTAATTGTGAAGCCCTGTGGTACAGGAAGTCCAAGACCTGTCATTTCTGCAAGGTTGGCACCCTTACCGCCGAGGAGCTCACGCATGTTAGCATTACCTTCTGTAAAAAGGTAAACCCATTTGTTTGCCATAACTGGTAATCCTCCTAAAAATAAATTAAGATATACGGCTGTGGCAGACCTACCCCTTGGTAAAACCTGCCTGCTTGTATAAGCCTATCGAATATTATAACAAACTTTGGTCAAAATAGCTATATTTTTTCAAACTTTTTTCTTATAAAAAACGAGTTTTATTTTTGACAATATTGTATAAATCGTTTAAAATGCCTTTTTTTGCCCGATTTTTGTAATTTTCTCTTGAAATTTGTGATTTTTGTGAGATAATATTATGGTATGAACGAGTGCCTTGTGACAGGACTGTCTGCATCTTTGTTGTTTTGTCACAGATAAAAGGAGAAAAAATGAAGAATTGTGCCGTTATCCTCGCAGGCGGCGAGGGCAAAAGAATGAAATCCGACAAACCGAAAACATTGTCGGAGGTGCTCGGCAGACCGATGCTCTGCTGGGTTATGTCGGCTTTAAGGAAAGCCGGTATTGACGACATCTGTGTTGTCAAGGGCTTTAAAAAAGAGTGTGTCGAAGAGTATCTTTCAACCCTCGATTTTTCCGTTGAAAGCGTGTTTCAGGCTGAAAGACTCGGAACAGGTCACGCTGTGATGATGGCAAAGGATTTCCTTAAAAAGCACAGCGGCAATGTCGTTATTCTCAACGGCGACGCTCCGTTTATGGACAGCAAGACTATTGAGGATTCCCTGAAGGCTCATATTGAGAACGGTTGTGCCGCAACGGTTATTTCCGCAAAGGTTGACGATCCGACAGGTTACGGCAGAATTGTCCGTGACGAAAACGGAAATCTGCGTGCAATTGTTGAGCAGAAAGACGCCGATGAGGAAACTCTCAAAATAAATGAAGTAAACTCGGGCGGTTTCTGGTTTGATTGTCAGCTTCTTCTTTCGGTTCTCGACAGAATCAAGTCGGATAACAGCGCAAAGGAATATTATCTTCCCGACGCAATCAAGCTTTTGCTTGAGGACGGAAGAAAGGTCGGAGCATTCACGGCTCAGTGCAGCGACACTGTTTTGGGTGCAAATGATCCGGCTCAGCTTGAACAGCTTAACGAAATTGCAAGGGCAAAGGGTTACAGCTGTTAATTGCTCGGTTAATCATTGGTAAACATATACTACACACATTAAAATTCAAAGGAGTTATTGCAATGAATTTTCACGGTAAGGACATTAAAATTTTCACCGGCAGTTCAAATGTTGATGTAGCTCAGGGAATTGCAGGCTGTCTTGGTCTGCCGCTTGGTAAGAGTGACTGTACACAGTTCTCAGACGGCGAAATCTCTGTTTCTCTTCACGAATCTGTTCGTGGCAGCGACTGCTTTATTGTTCAGTCAACCTGTGCTCCCGTCAACGACAATCTTATGGAAATGCTCATAATGATTGATGCCATGAAGCGTGCATCCGCTGCAAGAATCACAGTTGTTATGCCATACTTCGGCTATGCAAGACAGGACAGAAAAGCTAAGGCAAGAGATCCGATCTCGGCTAAGCTTTGTGCAGACATCATCACCTGTGCAGGTGCTGACCGTGTGCTTACAATGGATCTTCACGCAAATCAGATTCAGGCTTCTTCAACATTCCTGTTGACCACCTTCAGGGCGCATCACTTCTCGCAAACCATATGAGAGAGAAAATCGGCGGCAAAAATGATGATTATATCGTTGTTTCTCCTGACCTCGGTTCTGTAACTCGTTCAAGAAACTTCGCTTCAAAAATCGGCACAGGTCTTGCTATTATCGACAAGAGAAGACCAAAGGCTAATGTTTGTGAAGTTATGAACATCATCGGTGACGCTAAGGGTAAGAAGGTTATCCTCGTTGACGATATGATTGACACAGCAGGTACTCTCTGCAATGCCGCTAACGCTATTGTTGAAAAGGGCGGTGCAACAGAGGTTTACGCTTGCGCTACTCACGCAGTTCTTTCAGGTCCTGCAATCGAGAGAATCCAGAACAGTGCAATCAAGGAAGTTGTTCTTCTTGACACAATTCCTGTTCCGAAGGAAAAGATGATTGACAAGTTCACAATTCTTCCTGTTGCTCCTACATTTGCAGAGGCTATCGCAAGAATCTACAACGACAAGCCGTTCACAGCCGCTTTCGGTTGATAGGCGAACAATTTAATTATGTAATTAAACAGGCGGGTTTTAACTAACCCGCCATTTCGCTGTTTTACTGCAAATTTTTCATAAGTGAAAATGTATAATGTAATAATGAATTCTATATTAGTATAAGGATATAAGGAAAACGGATATGTTCGGAAAAAACAAATCAGTGGGTTCAATCGAGTACATTGTAGTGGGACTCGGCAACCCCGACAGAAAATACGAAAACACTCGTCACAACGCAGGCTGGCTTGCAATTGACCGCATTGCCGACAAGCTCGGTTGTGATGTGAACAAGATAAAATACAAAAGCTTTATCGGCACTTGCACTGTAAACGGCGCAAAAGTTATGCTGATGAAACCCACAACATATATGAACAACAGCGGTCAGGCAGTTGTTGAGGCGATGAACTTCTACAAAATCCCACCCGAAAATGTCATTGTAATTTTTGATGACATTTCGCTTGATGTCGGAAAAATGCGTATCCGTTCAAAGGGCAGTGACGGCGGTCAAAGGGGAATGCGCAGTATAATCTATCTCAGCGGAAGCGATAAATTCCCCCGCATCAAGGTTGGCATAGGCGCAAAGCCAAATCCCGACTGGGACCTTGCCGACTGGGTGCTTTCAAAGTTCACTCCCGATGAAATGAAAAAGCTTGATGAAATTTTTGACAATGCCGAAAAAGCAATCGAGCTGATTATTGACGGCAAAACCGACCGTGCTATGAATTTGTTCAACTGAAAAGGGACAAAAAAATGAATAATCTCAACTTTCTTGTTGATGTCCTCAAAGAGTCACCCGTTTTCAAAACGCTTGAAAAGAATGTCAAGCCGGGCAGAACGGTCTGTGCTTCGGGACTTTCAACAATTAACAAATCAAATATCATCTATGCGCTGTGCCGCCTCAAGGGCGTCACGGCATTTTGTCTTGCCTCCGATGAAAAAGAGGCACAAACTTTGTGCAATGACCTTTCGTGCATGGGTCTTCGTGCCTATGTTTATCCCGTGCGTGACTTCAACTTTCTCGACTTTCAGAGCCGTTCGCACGAGTACGAGCACGCAAGACTTAAAGTTTTGCTCAAACTTCTCAACCACGAATGTGATGTTGCAATTGCGTGTGTTGATGCGGCGGCACAGCTCACCGTTCCGAGAAATGTGCTTGAACAGTCGGTTATTGAATTTGAAGAGGGCAGGGAGCTCTCGCTTGAAAAGGCGACAAAGGCGCTTACTCTGCTCGGCTACGAACGCTTTGATGCGGTAGAGGGCAGCGGTCAGTTTTCGCTGAGAGGCGGTATTCTCGACTTCTTTATGCCCGACAGCGACTATCCCGTGAGATGTGAATTTTGGGGCGATGAAATTACCGACCTCAGCTATTTTGACATTGAAACACAGAGAAGATTTAAAAAGGCTGACAAAATTACGCTTTCGCCCTCAACCGAAATCGTAATTGAGGACAGAGCCGCCCTTGCAGATAAAATTGAACACAAGGCAAAGCTCCTCCGTTCCAAGAACAGCGCCAAAGCCAAGGAAAAACTTTTTTCAGAGGCAGAGCTTATCCGCAGCGGTGCAATGATTGCCAATGCGGACAAATTTATCAATCAGATTTACGATAAACCCGAGTCGCTTTTTGATTATCTCGACAGAAACACCCTCGTTTTTGCGTCTGAATTTACTGCAATTCAGGAACGGGGAAAGTCAATGGACTTTATCAGCAATGAAACCCTTATGCAAGGCTTTGAGGACGGAACTCTTTGCAGAGGTTTTGACCGCTTTGCGCTCACATTCAACGAATGTACCGAGTTTTTGCAGAGTCACGGAACAATCGTGCTTGAAAACTTTGTTCACGGAAGTATGCCTATCAAGCTGTCGGAAATCATCAGCTTTTCAACAAAACAGCTCTCGGCATGGGGCGGTTCGTATAAACAGCTAAAAGAAGATGTTGACGGACTTTTTACCCCCGAAAGCAAGGGCGTTATTTTTGCAGGAACAGAAAGAGCCGCCAAAAATCTTTGTGACACCTTTAACGCAGACGGCATAAACGCTGTTTACAGCGAGGGTGCGGATGAGATTTCAAAGGGCGAACTGCTTGTTATGCAGGGTGCATTGAGTGCGGGCTTTGAGTATCCGTCACAAAAGTTTTTTTGCAATAACCTACAGCCAGGT
>ENA-OQDE01000486-OQDE01000486.1-human-gut-metagenome-genome-assembly--contig:-NODE-486-length-23603-cov-3.181164_pt1 | contig 23603 bp, 29 predicted proteins | sample MGYA00242768_ERZ504595 | MGnify/ENA primary metagenome ERZ504595 (study PRJEB26092, sample SAMD00036307) | human gut metagenome | host: Homo sapiens | study: EMG produced TPA metagenomics assembly of... | reverse complement strand
CGGTCAATTGATTCACGAATTACTTGCCACACAGATCAGCATGATCAAAAACACCATGATTCCAAACACAATATTTGTATTTCTATATCCCAGCGCCTGATTTCCATGTCCCAGTTTTTCAATCAGCCACAATGCCATAGATGCAGATGTCAAAGATCCAAGATTCGAGAAAATTGTTCTTGTAGTGGCAATTTTAGTACGTTCCGTGGCATCTGCACTCAAAGTCGGCAAAATGGACCCCATCGGAATATTTACCAGCGTATATCCAAAAGAAAAAATAATATATGTAATATACGCCCATGCCAGTTTTCCACCTGTTGAAAAATCAGGTGTCGTAAATACCAGTACCATTCCAACCGCAAGTACCGGAGCCCCTGCCAGCATCCAAGGTCGGTTTCGTCCCATTTTAGTGTTGGTCCGATCAACCAGCGCCCCAACCATATAATCTGTAAATGCATCAATAAACTTTGTGATCAAAAACATAAACGCAGCACTTGCCGCCGGTATTCCTGCCACATCGGTATAAAAAATAAGCAGATATGTGTTTACCATTAAATACGCCAGATTACAGGCATAGTCTGAAATACCAAACCCAATCCTCTGACGCCAGATAAATTTTTTACTGTTTGTTCCTGTTTCTTTCATCATCACTACATTTCAGTCCTTTCCACTGTTCTTTCCTGTATGACCGGCCGTTCATTTGATGATGCTATCATATCTGCTTTCCTCTTTTTTCTATATCACATTTCTGCTTTATTTATTATATTTCCATCATTTTTATTAAATTTCTTCTCTTGAAACAAATTCCGGACTTTTATAATAGTCCCTGTACTGCTTCGGCGTCATATTTTTATACACCTTAAATACCTTTCCAAAGTGGCTCTGAGAGGAAAAACACAGATACTCACTGATCTCTGTTAGAGATGCTTCGGAATATTTGAGCAAGTTTTCTGCTCTTTCAATCCGCATGTGCATACTATATTTCTGAATACTCTCTCCCGTTTCTTTTTTAAATATCCTGGATAAATGGCTTTCACTGACTCCCAGCGCCTCCGCAATATCCGGTATACAAATTTTCTGATGATAATATTTTCGTATATATTCCTTACACTGCTCCGTATACCTTGAGTTTGCTCTTTTTTCTCTTTCTTCTACGACCAGTTTTGCAAAATCATACAAACTCCTTTTCCTAATATTCAAAAATTTCTGTCATTCTTTTGCACTGGTCTATCTTATTGATATAAAGATCACTGAGCTTATACGCTTTGGCAGGAGCTGCCCCACCTTCGATTGCTGCTCTTGTTGCAACGTAATCGAACATATCCCCAGATTTCTTTCGTTTCGGATTTCATTTTCCGAGAGCTTTCCCGCAGTACTTGCCAATAATTCTACTGCCCCTACTACCTCCTCCAGATTTCCCTCACGAATATAATCCATCGTTTTTACTTCTTCCTGATAAGTATGATGATATATATCCTCTGTATCTATTCTTACATCCGCTTCAAGTCCAATCTCCTGTTTCTCGATCAGACCATTCGCATCCAAAATTTCTTCATCTTCGTATTTCTCCTCAATTTTTATATAAGATAAAAGCTCCAATAAAGCTAACAGATTCTGCAGTTTTAGTTTGGGCGGACACTGTTCATTTTCTATCTGATAAGCTTTACAGTATCGGTGTATCTCTACATAAGACATATCCTCAATACAGATTGGTCCCAGCAGAAGCATCTTCGTCATTTTTTCTCTCATCCCACAAAAAATCACTTATTCTCATCCTGATAAATCACCGGTGTTTTCTGGTTCATGATTCGATTTTTCAGAAGTTCGCGAAGTTCTTCTGATAATATCAGTGGATTGCTTTGCTCTGCTAATACCCCATAACAACTGATTGCATCCGTTTCACAATCCCATTCAAAAATTTTTATATTTGTCATAATGCTGATCTTCGTATATAAATACTCCATTTTCTTATCCTCTCAATCTAAAAAGCATTCGTTTCCGAAATGGCTTACAAGAATCTTCACATTTAAATTCTCAGAAATTTATTTTGACTCTTTCATAGATTTCACGCGATCCTGGATCGTCTTATTGAAATTCTCAATCTTACGCTCATAAGACGTATTCATATATTTTGACTGCAGCATAAAATCTGCTGTAGAAAGGTTGTTCGCGATCGGAATATCATAAACAACCGCGATTCGAAGCAGTGCTTTTACATCTGGATCGTGAGGCTGTGCTTCCAGAGGATCCCATAAAAAAATCATAAAATCGATCTGTCCTTCCACGATCTTTGCTCCGATCTGCTGGTCTCCTCCGAGAGGACCGCTGCAGTATCCTTTCACAGGAAGTCCCGTACGCTCTGAGATCAGTTTTGCCGTTGTTCCTGTTCCGCACAGGAAATGTCCTTTCAAAATCTCTTTATTTCTGTCACACCAGTCTACAAGTTCTTTCTTTTTTCCATCATGAGCAACCAGCGCAATGTGCTTTGCCTTGCCGATTTCCATGGTCACAAAATTATCATTCAGCATCTTTTTTCCTCCTGTCTTTTACCTTCACTGTGCAGCTTCATCCGTCTACGCCATCTGTTCCATGGAATCAAAACGGATGGCTGCGATCAGACCGATTATCACAGTTACTATCATACTATAAATCAGAGCGATTGGAAAGACTAAATCCATACTTATAAAGATTCCTGCCAGCGCTGCGGCCGTCACCCCGATCCCCAGCACGAACATCTGGAAAAAAGCTCTCACCACATCCTGTCCGGTACGTCCAAGCACATCTCCCACCACGCACTGTGCCAGCACCTTACTGTACATCCGGTTCGCCTGAAGTATCGTGTAGATCAGGATCCCCAGGATTACTTCCAGCACATTTACCTTCCACAAGATTCCGATGGGCACACAGAGTAAAACTCCATCTACAAATGCTTTCACATGTTCCATCAGTGTCGAGTACCACAGCTTTTTCACCGGACTGTCCGGAATCAGATAAAGATAGGGTGTTTTAATCTCAGTCTCCCACTTTCCAAGATATCCGCTGAAGATCAGAGTCATATACGCCAGAATTCCAAGCAGAAAAATCTGAGGAATCCCGCTTTCCTGTGCTGTCTCTCGCATCGCAAATGCCATAACGATGCCTATCCCGAGATTCAAAAGTGTCATTTTCGAGAAAATAAACGTTCTTTCTTTTCGATATTCCAAAAGCTGGCGGTAAAAGATTGCCTTTGCTCCGACTGCCTGATAACGGACTGTCATATGGCGGAATTTTTTCTTCTTCTCCTCCAGCCCCATGACCATTTCGCCGTTTTTCTTCCGCCTGATCATTTCTGCATAGGTATCTGCAAATTTTGCCGCGTCCTCATAATAATCTCCATTACACGGCATCCGGTATGCAGGATCACAAGCAGGATCGTCGTCAGAAGGTACAGAACCATCCCTGCAGCATTGAGCAGATCCGGACTTAAAAGAATCAGATGAAATGCAGAAATCTCCCATCCGATAATTGGAATCATCCGCAGGATCGGCCAGTCAAAAAATGCAGAAACTGTTACAAAAGATACGCCTTTTTTCCAGAAATACAGAACGATCAGTCCTGTAACCATAAGCAGAAACACCTTGATCCCACGACCGATCCACTCTCTTGCCTTCTCCGAAATCCGTTCACTGGAATACAGGCAGACCATCAGACTGATCTCCAGTGCCAGATTACAGATACAGATTCCCGCAAACAGCAGAATTCTCCACGGACTGACATCAAAAACTGTAATTCCTGCGATAATAAATATCAGAAAGAACACCACACTGCTCAGATAATTCATCCAGGCTCCATGGATCAGCACGACCTTTGGATCCACAGGCGCATTGAAGATAAAATGTGCATGTGCCGGGCGGAAGAGAATTCCTTTTCTGGATGCATATGACATAAAATTCAGCAAAAACAGATACAACGACCAGACTGTCAGAATGATCACCATTCCTTTTGCACTGTCAAACTTCATCTGCACTGCTAATTCTGCCAGCATCACAGCCAGAAAAACAGCATATGCCGCACAGGCTAACACAACCAGAAGTGTGAGCGGCTTTTTCACTGCTTTTTTCAAATTGTTGATCATACTTCGTTTTGTCAGATACAATAGCGCTCTCACGATTTCTCACCACCTGTCATTTCAAAGAACAGCGCATCCAGATCCTTGTCTCCCACCTCATCCTTCCGGTAAGAACCAATGATCTTACTCTTTTCCATCACAAACATCATATCCCACAGCTCTTCTACCATCTCCAGCATATGCGTGCTGATCAGTACTGTAACTCCGAGAGCTTTTTGTTCCAGCACGACCTCCTTAAGCTCTTTAATCGCTTTTGGATCCAGCCCCACCATCGGTTCATCCAGAAGCAGCACTTTCGGCCTGATGGCAAGCGCACAGCAGATACTCACCTTCTGCATCATTCCTTTGGACAGCTCATTTCCCAGTTTATCCTGCTTGTCATCCAGGTCAAACCGGGCAAGCAGCGCTTCCACCTCTTCATCGTAATCCCGCTGTTGTAAGCTTTTCTCATGTATTCAATGTGTTCTCTGACGCTGAGTGCATCAAACATGGCAGGCATCTCCGGAACATAGGCAAACTGTCTCTTTGCCTCCACACTTCTGGCAGGAAGTCCCTGAATTCCGATCCGCCCCTGATACCGAAGCAGACCTGCGATACTTTTGATGATCGTCGATTTTCCGGCTCCGTTTGGTCCCAGAAGGATCCCGACTGTACCATCCGGTACAAAAAAACTGACCTCATCCACCGCCAGAGACTTTCCATAGGATTTACTTAATTTCTGAACTTCCAGCATATCATTTCCTCCATCGTGTTTTACACAGCTCACAGCCTGTCTGTGCAGGCACAGCAGCTGTCTGACGGGCTTATCATTACTGGTCACACCAATTACGGCTTATCACGCAAAAAAGATTCCCGTTCATTGTACTGTTGATTTGATACAATAATACGAAAATCTTTTCTGTTTGTCAACTCTTTATTCGTCTGCTTTTTCCTGTGTATACAATTTGAACAATGCCTGTGTTCCCTCATCTCCAAGGCCTTCTGCCTGCAGCTCTTCATACTCTGCCAGCACCTGACTTAAGACATTGAGATCCAGACCGCTTATATTGGATTCGATCAGCGCCAGTTTCATATCTTTGATAAAATGCTTCATAAAGAAGCCCGGGCGGTAATCTCCTTCCAGAATCTTCGGTCCGAACAGATCCAGCTGACGGCTTCCTGCCGCACCTGTAGACACAGAATGAAGCACTGTCTGCAGATCCAAACCTTTCGCCTGTGCATAAGCAAGTGCTTCACATACTCCGGAGAGCGCGCCTGCGATCATGATCTGGTTCGCCAGCTTACAGTGCTGTCCGCATCCTGCTGCTCCCTGGTAGTTAATATTGGTTCCCATTGCTTCAAACAGAGGCATACATGCTTCAAAATCTTCTTTGTCTCCACCTACAAGGATAGAAAGTGTTCCTGCTTTTGCGCCGGTATCTCCTCCGGTTACCGGGGCATCCAGAACATGAAATCCCCGCTTATTCCCCTCTTCATAAATCTTTTGGGCAATCTGCGGACTGGTGGTTGTCATATCGATCAGATACGCGCCTTCTTTTGCGCTGTCCAGAATATTCCCCTGATCGAAATACACTTCTTCCACGTCCTGCGGAAATCCCACAATGGTGATCACTGCCTCACAGTCTTTCACGCAGTCTGCAATGCTGTCATGAAAGGTCACATCCTCTGCGATCACATCTTCTACCTTTGCTTTTGTTCTTGCATAAATGTGCAGATCAAATCCTGCCTTTTTCAAATTCCGCACCATGGATTTTCCCATGATCCCGACTCCGATAAACCCGATCTTTTTCATTTTATTTTCCCTCACTATTGTTTTTCTACAACTTCACCCTGTTTTTTATAAATGCTTTTCGCCGGTACAAATCCTCTCACAGAAGAAAGCGGATAAATGTTCGTATGGCTTCCCACAACGGTTCCCGGATTTAAGACACTTCCGCATCCCACTTCTACTTCATCGCCAAGCATCGCTCCGAATTTTTTCAATCCGGTCTCGATTTCACCTTCCGGTGTTTTTACAATTACCAGCTTCTTGTCTGACTTCACATTGGATGTAATAGATGCAGCACCCATATGCGATTTGTATCCGAGAATTGAGTCTCCCACATAATTGTAATGCGGAACCTGCACTTTATTGAACAGGATCACATTCTTCAGTTCTGTCGAATTTCCGACTACTGCCCCTTCTCCCACGATCGCATTGCCACGGATAAACGCGCAATGTCTGACCTCTGCTTCTTTTCCGATGATCGCCGGTCCCGTAATGGATGCGCTTTTTGCTACTTTCGCTGTTTTGGCGATCCAGATATTCTCTCCCTGTTTTTCATATTCCTCTTCGCTGAGTGTATTTCCCAGTTCCACAATAAACCGGGAGATTTTCGGAAGCACTTCCCACGGATAGGTCACTCCCTCAAAAATATCTTTTGCAATTGTCTCATCCAATGTATAAAGTTCTTTTACTGTCAGTTCTTTCATAAATTAACTCTCTCCTTTTTAATTCTCTTTTTTGCGCGATGTCCGGTTTGACGATACCGGTTTTTTATAATATTTTGCAGCCGCATCGTAAAATCCTTTCAGCTGATATTGATTGTTCAGCCGCTTTACGCCTTCTGTCCTGCTGATAATAAAATGATCCAGCTTCTGCATATACTCATCCGGAGTGATCTCTCCGTCTGCCACATACGTCAGTCCTTTCTCCCAGCTGGCCGTCAGTTCCGGATTCAAAAGCGAACGAATGGACTGGTTCACCACATCATACACCATCTCTCCCTGAAGAGTCGGAGTGATGATCTGGGTCTTCTTATTCAGGCTCAGATATTTGATATGGATCAGCTTTTTCAGAATTTCCGCTCTGGTGGCACTGGTTCCGATACCGCTTCCCTTGATCTGGCACGCAGCTCTTCATCCTCGATCAACTGCCCCGCGTTTCCATTGCAAGGATCATGGATCCGGAATTGTAGCGCTTCGGCGGAGAAGTCTCTCCTTCCTTCACATCCAGCGCACAAACCGGCAGGACTGCCCCCTTTTTCAGATTCTGCACCACCTGGAAAAATTGTGGATCCATACTCTGTTCTCCTGCATTTTGCGGAATTCCCGCTACTTTCAGATACCCTTCTTCTGCCAGAACCTTAAAATTCGAGAAAAAGCTCTCCTCCCGTATCTTTACAGTCACCGCTACTTTCTGATATACAGCGGGCGGATAAAAAATACTCAAAAACCGTTTTACAACACAGTCATACACATTCCTTGCCGCCTGGGAGACCGACGAAAGTGCCGAAAGTCCCTGTCCAGTCGGAATGATCGCATAATGATCGGTAATCTGTTTATCATTGACATAACGGGTCTTTACCAGGTTCTTATACGTTCCCATAGCCGCGATTTCTTTTAAATATACTGCCACGGACCCGTATTTTGACAGCCCGTTCAGATTTTTACTGATTTCCTTTGCAACAGCAGTAGACAACACTCTGGCATCTGTTCTCGGATAGGTCACCAGCTTCTTTTCGTATAATTCCTGCACGATCCGCAGTGTCTCATCCGGACTGATCTTAAACCGCTTGGAACAATCATTCTGCAGTTCCGCAAGATTATAAAGAAGCGGTGGATTCTTCTTCTCTTTCTTCTTTTCGATCGCCGCTATCTGTCCTGTGACAGGCTCTTTCTCCTTCAGATATGCGATCAGCTCCTGCGCCTTTTCTTTTTGTTTGAATCCATTCTCTTTGTATAGGTCAAACGATTCGAAATAGCGGGAGCCTTTGACCGCTTTCCATTCTCCCTCAAATGTTTTTCCCTCAGCTTCCAGAGTCGCAAGCACACGATAAAATGGTGTTTTTACAAATTCACGGATTTCCCGCTCTCTTCGCACTACCATCCCCAGCACGCAGGTCATCACCCGTCCCACTGAGACTACCGCATACTTTGTCTTCAAATATCCGGAAATACTGTTTCCGTATTTTAATGTCAGAAGTCTGGAAAAATTAATCCCCATCAGATAGTCCTCTTTTGCGCGGAGATAGGCCGAAGCGCTCAGATTATCATACTCTGATAAGTCCTTTGCCTGCCGGATCCCGCGAAGAATCTCCTCCTCCGTCTGCGAATCGATCCAGACCCGTTTTCTTTGTTTTCCTGTCACATGTGCTTCCTGCTCCACCAGCCGGTAGATATACTCTCCTTCCCGTCCGGAGTCGGTACACACGTAGATCGTGTCCACATCCTGTCTGTTTAAAAGGGAGCTGACGATCTGGAACTGCTTTGCCACTCCCGGGATCACTTCATACTGAAACTCCTGCGGAAGAAACGGCAGTGTGTTCAAACTCCATTTTTTCAGTGCCGGATCATACACTTCCGGATAACTCATGGTCACTAAATGTCCCACACACCAGGTTACGATGCTTCTTCTGATTCCAGATACCCGTCCTTTCGCTTTGCATTTAATTTTAAAGCCTTTGCAAACTCCTGCGCCACACTTGGCTTTTCTGCGATATATACTGCTTTCCCCATTCTTATTTATACAATCATCTTTCTGTTTATTCTATTCTTTCTGAAACAACCGTCTCATCTTCTGAAGAAACGTCTGTTTCTGTGGTTTCTTCTCCACTCGTTTTGCCATCAGTGCTTCTTTCATGAAGATTTCCTGTGATTGATGGCTTTTCCTTCTACCTTCTTTTTGCGGTAGGTTCCGTCACTTGTCATCGCTCTTGCTTTGACATTATCTGCAAGCATTACATGCAGGTTTCTCACCAGCCGTTTTTTGATCTCCTCGTTGAGAATCGGACATGCCACTTCCACCCGTTTCTCCGTGTTTCTGGTCATCATATCCGCAGAACCGATGTACACTTTCTGCTCTGCTCCCGTGCCGAACACAAACACTCTCGGGTGTTCCAGATAGCGGCCTACAATACTGGTCACAGTCAGATTCTCTGTCTCTTGTGCAATTCCCGGCAGAATACAGCAGATTCCACGCACGATCAGATCCACCTTCACACCTGCTCTGGAAGCCTCTGCCACCTTCCGGATAAAATCCATATCCGTCACAGAATTCATCTTCATCACAATCCGTCCCTGTTCACCCTTTGAATCTCTTCATCCATCAACGCCAGAATCTTCTGCTTCAAACTGGTCGGAGATACGATCAGATTCTTATAGGTTCCATCCAGATTGCCAATGGACATATTCTTAAAAAATACTGCTGCATCCTCTCCGATCGACTGATTCGCAGTCATCAGCGAATAATCCGTGTACAATTTTGCGGTCTTCTCATTGTAATTTCCGGTTCCGATCTGTGTGATATATTTGATCTCATTTTTACTGCGGTATGTAATCAGACAAATTTTGGAATGTACTTTATATCCGTCAAACCCATAAAGTACCCTGCAGCCGGCCTCTTCCATCCGTTCTGACCATTCAATATTATTCTGCTCATCAAACCGGGCCCGCAGCTCGATCAGAGCGGTCACTTCTTTTCCATTTTCTGCCGCTGCACACAGATATTCTACCAGTCTTGTCTTTTTGGCAAGACGATAGATCGTGATCTTAATGGTCATCACATCCGGATCTGTGGATGCCTCTTTGATCAGCTTCAAAAACGGATCCATGCTTTCATATGGATAGGACAGAAGAATGTCCCGTTTCTTTACCTGAGCCATCACGCTTCCTTCTCCCACCTGTGCGGCAGGCTGTGGAGCAAATGGTACATCAACCAATGATCGTTTCATGGAAACAGGTACTTTATCCATAATTGAAAAGATATAATCCAGTTTCATCGGAATTTTCGTTCTAAAAATGCAGGCAGGCGTAATTTTGAATTTCTCACAGAGATATTTCTCTGTCTCTTTATTCAGCGGATTGGCCACTTCCAGACGTACCACTGCCATTCTTCTGCGCTTATTCAATGTCTCCTTCATTATATAGCGAAAGTCTTCATTGTCCGCATAGTTCTCATCGTCAGGAGAAATGTCCGCATTTCTTGTGACACGGATGTATGTGATATCCGATACCTGATACTGTTCAAACACAAGATCCAGATACTCCATGATCACTTTTTCCATCCGGATATAACGAATGTCATGTCCCGGCAGATAAATCACATCTGAAATAAACTGAGGAACAGGAACGATCCCCATCATTTTTTTCTCTTCAAAACGAAGCGTTGCGATCACATACAGTTCTTTATTGAGCAAATGTGGAAACGGATGATTTGCGTCTACGATCTGTGGGGAAAGCAGTGGAAGCACCTGTTCTTTGAAATAATGTTTGACATACTTTTTTTCCTGTGCCTCCAGCTCTTTGAAATCCAGCCCACAGACCCCGTATGGATGCAGCTGTTTTTTTATCTCCGCATACGTCTTATCCCGCTCTTTATAAAGCGGGGCCACTGCCTCATAAATCTTATCTAACTGTTCTTTCGGAGTCATCCCCGATCTGCTGTCTAATGTCTTGCTGTCCACAGATGCCATATCGTAGAGACTTCCTACCCGAATCATAAAAAACTCATCCAGGTTACTGGTGAAGATCGATACAAATTTCATCCTCTCCAGAAGCGGAACACTTTCATCTTGCGCTTCTTCCAGCACTCTCTGATTAAAGCGCAGCCACGATAATTCCCTGTTCTGTGTGTAATTCAAAATTTCTTTTTTCATATGTTTCTCCTTCTGCCGGTTTCACATGAATACTCCACATTGTATCATGTTTTCCATGCAAAATATACCTATTTTTCGAGATACTCCATGAGACGGTCATACTCTCTTTCCATCAGATCATATCCGTGATGATAAAATGCCATCAGATGCTCCTGACTTCTCTCCAGTCTGGACACCGGCTTTACCTGCGGCCGGATCACAAAAATCTTTCCTTCTCTCTCCAGATTCTCCAGCTCATTCAGCGTCCGGTTGTAATACGGTGCACGCCGCAAAAGAGTCCGCAGAAGATTCGGATAAGATCTGTAGGCTCTGCGATACATCTTTTCCACCGCTTTTGAAACCGCCTTCTTGCGATATCCCCGATTTCTTGTCAGAACAACGATGATCTTCTCATTTCCAATATCCATCGCTCTCCGAATCGGAATAGAATCCGCAAGTCCTCCATCCAGATACGGGATCCCATCGATATTTACAATCGGACAAAGCAGCGGCATACTGGAGGATGCCCGGCAGATTTTCATCAGCCTGTCGGGATCTTGCGCCTCATCCATGTACTCCGCTTTTCCCGTCACACAGTTTGTCGTGACCAGCTCACAGTTCATCTCTGATCGAAAATAGGTGTCAAAATCAAAGGGATAAATCTGTTTTGGATAAATATCAAAAATCATATCCATATTCATCAGACTTTTTTCTTTTATAAATTTACGCACCCCGTAATAATAGGACAGATTCTTATCTGTGGGGATCATACAGTCTCTTGTCCGTCCGGGCTGCCTTGACACATAGTCCACCGCATTGCAGCTCCTGCCGAAACACCGATCACATGAGAAGTGTAAAACTCCTGCTCCATCAGATAATCCAGTACTCCCGATGTAAATACGCCTCTTGTTGCTCCGCCTTCTAATACCAAAGTTGCTTTTTGCATATCCATCCCTCACTTTCTTTGTTCCATTATATACTTTTTCCACTTTTTCGCAAACTCCTAATCCTGTTAAATTTTTGCAAAAACACAATATTTCTTTGTTTATTTCATAGAAAGCATACTCCTGACCTTGCCATGTCGTGGGTTCTCATGTTAAGATAAGCGTTGGAATTATTACTTTATATAATAAATAAGGAGTAAAAAATATGATTAGTGCAAACAATGTCACTCTGCGCGTCGGGAAAAAAGCGCTGTTTGAAGATGTCAATATTAAATTTACCGAAGGCAACTGTTATGGTATGATCGGAGCCAACGGTGCCGGAAAATCTACTTTTTTAAAGATTTTGTCCGGACAGATCGAGCCTACCAAAGGGGAAGTAAACATCACTCCCGGAGAGCGTCTTTCTTTCCTGCAGCAGGATCACTACAAATACGATGAATATCTGGTACTGGACACCGTCATCATGGGGAATGCACGTCTGTACGAGATCATGAAAGAAAAAGAAGTCATCTATGCAAAAGAAGATTTCACAGACGAGGACGGAATCAAAGCAAGTGAGCTGGAAGCGGAATTCGCAACCATGAACGGCTGGGAGGCAGAATCTGACGCTGCAACTCTGCTCAACGGACTCGGCATTGAAACAGACCTCCACTACAAATACATGAAAGACTTAAAGGGTGCAGAAAAGGTAAAGGTTCTTCTTGCTCAGGCTTTGTTCGGTAATCCTGACATCCTGCTTCTTGACGAGCCGACCAACCACCTGGATCTGGATGCGATCGCATGGCTGGAAGAGTTCCTGATCAACTTTGAGAACACAGTCATTGTGGTATCCCATGACCGTTACTTCTTAAACAAGGTCTGCACACAGATCGCGGATATCGACTATGGAAAGATCCAGCTCTATGCCGGAAACTACGACTTCTGGTATGAATCCAGCCAGCTTCTGATCCGTCAGATGAAAGAAGCCAACAAAAAGAAAGAAGAAAAGATCAAAGAACTGCAGGACTTTATTTCCCGGTTCAGCGCCAATGCTTCCAAATCCAAACAGGCAACATCCAGAAAACGTGCCCTGGAAAAAATTGAACTGGATGAGATCAAACCATCCAGCCGTAAATACCCTTACATTGATTTCCGTCCAAACCGTGACATCGGAAACGAAGTGCTGACCGTGGAAGGACTTTCCAAAACCATCGACGGAGTCAAGATTCTGGACAACCTGACATTTACACTGAACCACGATGACAAAGTTGCATTTGTAGGCGGAAATGAGCTTGCAAAAACAGTTCTGTTCAAAATCCTGATCGGTGAGATGGAACCGGATGAAGGTACTTACAAATGGGGAATCACGACTTCACAGGCTTACTTCCCGAAAGACTTCGGCGGAGAGTTCGATAACGATTACACCATCACAGAATGGCTGACACAGTACTCTGAAAACAAGGATGCCACCTATGTGCGGGGGTTCCTCGGAAGAATGCTCTTCTCCGGAGAAGATGGTGTGAAGAGATTAAAAGTCCTCTCCGGTGGTGAGAAGGTACGCTGCCTGCTCTCCAAGATGATGATTTCCGGCGCAAATGTTCTGTTATTAGATGAACCTACCAACCATCTGGATATGGAATCCATCACTGCGCTCAATAACGGTATGATCAAATTCCCGGGAGTACTCTTATTTACTTCCCGTGACCACCAGATCGTGCAGACGACTGCAAATCGTATCATGGAGATCGTACCGGGCGGAAAACTGATCGATAAGATCACAACTTATGACGAATATCTCGAAAGCGATGAGATGGCAAGAAAGCGCCAGACTTACACTGTCGAGACAGAAGAGGAAGATTAGAACATTAAAAATACGGAAAGAATCCCCGGATGTTGGGTTCTTTCCGTATTTTTGTTTTAATAATATAGTTTATCTTCTTCGATAATTTTGGGGATGCCCCCCTCTACTTCCACGATCGTCACCGCACAGTTCTTTGGCACTCCCATCTGCCAGAATTTTGCCGGACTCCATTCATTTTTGATACAGTTTTTCATTGCCGTGACTGCAGCACCATGCGTAGAAAGCAAAATCATCTTATCCTGCAATTCTGGATTTTGATATAACGCTTTCAGAAAGCCGTCCACTCTCTCCATCAACTGTCCAACGGACTCACCCTCTCCCTTTGGGATGTAATTTGCAGTATCATCAAAGAACTTCACAAACTCCGCACTCTGCGGATCCAGACCTTCTCCTCGGTACACAATGCCTTCATAATCACCAAAGCAGATCTCCTGTATCCGAGGTTCCTCGATCAAGGGGATCTTTCTCCCCTGCAAAACAATCTGTGCCGTTTCTTTTGCTCTGGATAAAGGGGACGTATACGCCAGATCAAAAGAAATCCCCCGCAGTCCTTCTGCTGTCTTTTCTGCCAGTTCTCTTCCATATGCATTGAGAGGAATATCTGCTCTCCCCTGCACTTTCTTCGCTTTATTCCAATCCGTTTCGCCATGTCGTACCATATATAATCTCACCGTTGTTTTCCTCCTAAGATATGTTCTTTTATCCGATCACTCTGTCCCTTAGTATACGCATATTTCCTGTCTCCCGTCAACCGTTCTTTGTTCCTTTCCGCTTGCAAATTCGCCTGATTTTGTCTATAATAATGACACATAAAAAAACAAGGAGATTACCATGGAAAAAATTACAAGCTTTACGATCGATCACATCAAACTGACTCCGGGACTTACATTTCCAGAAAAGATCTTGCAGGAGATACCCCGGTTACCACATTTGATATCCGTATCACAAATCCCAATGAAGAACCTGTTCTAAATACTGCAGAAGTACATACCATCGAGCATCTTGCCGCTACCTTTCTTCGCAACCATGCAGAATATGGCCCAAAAACACTCTATTTCGGACCAATGGGATGCCGCACCGGATTCTATCTGCTTCTTATCGGTGATTATGAATCCTGCGATATTCTTCCTTTGATGAAAGAGATGTTTGCTTTTATCGCATCTTACGATCAGGAAGTTCCCGGAGCCTGTGCAAAAGACTGCGGAAACTTTCTGGATATGAATCTGCCGATGGCCAGATTTGTTGCACGAAAATACCTGACTCAGGTTTTGAATAAAATCACCGAAGAGCAACTCGTTTATCCACAATAGAACAGGAGCATATCATGGGGAAAAAACAAACATTTGCATCTGATACTTCCCAGCGAAGTATCACCGACTGGATTCGTGCACTCCTGGTTCTTCTTTTGGGGCTGATCATTGCGCATCTTGGTGTTACGCTCTTTTTGCTCTCGGCACTTGGCACCGATACTTTCACAGTATTTATTCAGGGGTTATCCCGGGTTGCAGGATTGTCTGTCGGAACTGTGCACGTCATTGTTCTGTGTATTTTGATGGTTCTGATGTTGTTAACAACCAAAGGATATGTCAAACCCGGAACCATTGTCTGTGCATTTTGCGGAGGCCCTATCATTGACTTTTTCACCTGGTGTTTCAAAGAATACATCAATGCTTCTTCAGGAATGCCGGTTCGTATCATCAGCGTTCTGGTCGGATGTGCGATTCTCTCTTTGGGAATGTCTGTTGTAATCAACAGCAATGCCGGCACCGGACCGAATGACCTGGTTGCCATCATCCTCTCCGACAAACTCGAACGGATTGAATTCCGCTGGGTACGAATGGGATGTGATGCTTTCTTTGTAAGCCTCGGATTTATCCTTGGCGGTACAGTTGGTGTCGGAACAATTATCGCCATTTTTCTGACAGGACCTATGGTTCAGTTTTGGCTTCCAAAAACAAAAGTTTTACTGCAAAAATCAGAGTGTAAAGCATCATGCTTTACACCCTGATTTTTTATCACCTTTTTTTTAAAACTTCCTGCCGGATATACAAAAAAGTTTTCTCCTCACCCTGTTTTGCCAACATGATCAACAGTTTTTCAAGCAGCGCTTCTGTTTCCTCATGCATCAGATACTGCCCTTTCCCTCCCAGGAAATAATCCAGAGGATCCCGGTCTGTATAGGCAGTTCCGCGATATACCTTGCTTGCAGCAATTCGGTCCAGAAACATCTCCACCACATAATTGACCGGCATTTTCATTCCTTCGAGCACGGCACCATGCGTTCCGTAATCAATCCAGTATTCATAATGATGCTTATTGCGCCCTTTATGATGCAGCCAGGCAGAAGAATACCCCTTTTCCTCCCGCTCTGCATTATTCGGACTTCTGGTTCCCTGGTAATATCGGCATCCCACACGAAATTCTGTCCAGCCGTATTTTGACAGATCATGGAGCAGCCCCTGTCTGTACAAACCTACCTGAAAGCATGCCTTCATCACAAGGAGCTTATGTTTTGTGATCGTACCAAAATGTCGGAGTGCGTTCATCTCTGAATTTCCTTTCTATCTGCCTTGCAGCAGAATTATTGTCCTTGCCTTTACCTCTATCATCTTCTGCTCTTTCAGACACTCTGCCTCATCCGGCATCTCTTCTGTTCCTGCAACCTGATACCATTTCATTTCCTTTTTCAGAGCCGGAAGAGCAAATTCGTGTGCTTCCCAGTGCATATTATATGCGACAAACCAAAATGTATCTTCCCAGCTGTAGAGAACTCCAAGCTGTCTGCTGACTACTGCATCCTGTACCTGCCATGCACTTTCTCCGTGATAAGAGACATCCGGAATCCCGCACGCTGTCCGATCCAGGCCAAGCAGTGCCTGTCTTTGATGAAAGACAGGATTGGATTTTCTAAGGGCGATCAATCGTTTCACAAATCGAAACAGATCTTCATAACTTTTCTGTCTTCCCCAGTTCAGCCATGCGGTCTCATTGTCCTGACAATACACATTGTTATTCCCATCCTGTGTGTTTCCAAACTCATCTCCCGCCAGAATGCATGGTGTTCCCTGCGAAAGCAGAAGCAGAAGAAAAGCATTCTTCATCTGATTTTTGCGAAGTGTCATCACACTTCTTTTTCTGCTTGGTCCTTCCGTACCGCAGTTCCAACTGTAATTATAATCCGGACCGTCCTGATTGCGCTCTCCGTTTGCCTCATTATGCTTCCCGTCATAAGAGACCAGGTCACAGAGTGTAAACCCTGTATGTGAAGTAATGTAATTACAGCAGCCGTCTTCTGGGGTCCGGCGGCAGAGCTGTCGTATCACTTCTCTGACCATGCCTTCATCTCCCTTTAAAAACCTGCGCATACTGTTCTGGAATCCCTCTTCTTTTTTGAAGATCTTTGCTCCCTTTAAGATCGGATCCGCATTCAGACTGTCCCATGGCACATTGTAAGGATTCACCACAAACCCATCCACATGATACTCCAGAAGGTAAAAACGAAGACATTCCAACGCAGTCTGCGGAAGAATCTTTTCTGTAAACGGCATTTCCAGAACAACTTCGATTCCTGCTTTGTGGCACGCTTTTACCAGATCTTTTAATTCTGTCTGTGCATCATCAAAAGCTGCATATGCGGCTTTCGGTGCAAAATAATATCCTGTGCCATAGCCCCAGTAATTCCGGTAGCTTCCCATATCTTCCTGAAACTCATACACCGGCATACACTGAATCTGATTGATGCCAAGCTCTTTCAAATATGGTAATTTTTCCCGGACACCCAGAAATGTCCCTTTATGCTTTACTCTGGAGGAAGAGTGCATCGTAAAGCCTCTTACATGCAGACTATATGCGATCACATCCTGCACAGGAATCTGCGGTCTTTTATCCCCTTCCCAGTCATATCCTCTCTGCGGAAATCTTCCTCTTGTCTGATGCCGGTTGAATTCCCAGCCGGTACCGAACATTTTATGTCCCGCGATCTCTCTCACGTAAGGATCCAGACAGACCGTTCCGTCAATTCTGTAATTATACTCATACTGGGTTTCCTCCAGATCTTCCAGCGCCAGGAAACGGACTTCTCCGATTCCTTCTTCTGCCGGCATTTCGATTACCTGATGTGGTTCACTTTCGCCCTTTTTATACAAAAGCAGTTCGCAAGATACGTCTTTTGGAACACATACCGCAAGATTCACACTTCTGCCTCTTCTGGAAGCTCCTAAAGGCTGTGGATATCCTTCTGTTTTTTTCATATATTTATTCCTCACTGCCAGCCATTTGTTCCATACATCTCAACATTATCTTTCCCGATAAAAATGTATCGATATACGTTGTTTTCTCATAATCCTCATCATTCAAAATAGCCTCTCCGATCTTTGCCGCCTGTTTTCCAACATTGATCGGCGACTGCGCTCCGGTCCCGGCGATCATTGACTTTTCATCTGTAAGTTCACTTTTCATCTCCGGTGAGCCGTCCACTCCATAAATCTTCAGACTGCTTTTTCCTGCCTCTTTTGCTGCCTGAAGTGCACCGAGTGCCATCTGATCATTTCCGCACATCACAGCATCTACTGTGGATTTTCTGCCAAAATCTGTGCCATTTTCTCCTTTGCACTCTCCTTGGTGCCGCCGGCATCTGCACGCGCCACTACTTCAAATCCTGCATTTTTGATCGCTTCTTCAAATCCTGTGATACGCTCATTCACTGAGTTCTGGAACGGGCATTCCAAAAGCACTACTTTTCCGCCGTCCGGGCACTGTGTCTTCAAATTCTCACCGCAGACTGCACCTGCATTTTTATTGTCAGAGCCGATATAAACAGCTGTCAGATCTGTATCCTTCACCTGCGTATCCACATTGATGACCGGAATATCTGCCTCATCCAGGGCTTCCAGAGCAGGCTTGATTGCTTCCCAGTCTACCGGTGCGAGAAAGACTGCATCCACTCCTTCATCGATCATCTCCTGAATCTGCTGGATCTGCTTATTCACATCTCCGTCCGGATTTTTTACCACCAGGGTATCTCCCTTTGCTTCCAGTTCCCCTCGGATCGATTCTTTTACAACATCATAATATGGATTATAAATATCAATGCAGCTGTAGCCAAATGTGTGCCCTTCTGATGTTTCTGTATCCTGTGCCTGCTCGTCCTCATTTTCTACTACAGCGTTATCTTCCGGTGTACCCACATTCTTTTTGCATCCGGAAAGTACCATACAACCGAACATAACTGTCACAAAGACTCCCAAAATTTTTCTCTTCATCTATTGTCCTCCTGATTGCTAAGACTCTGTTTTTCCAACATATATGCATAATCTATTTTATTCTACCCTGTTTTTCAGCATTGTCAATAGAAAGAACCTGATGTTTTTCTTGCTTTTTCCTCTGGTTTTTGTTAGAGTAGGCATATCAAGAAAAAAGGAGAACGTGCTATGAGCGAAAACATGAATGAAACAATGAATGAAAACGAAGGTGTAACAGTTACTCTGACACTGGACAATGACGAGACACTGGAGTGTGCCGTCCTGACGATCTACGAAGCAGCCGGCAGACAGTACATCGCACTCCTTCCGCTCGATGAGAACGGAGAAGAGTCCGAAGAAAGCGATGTGTACATCTACCGTTTCTCTGAGACAGAAGACGGTGAGCCGAACCTGGAAAACATCGAAGATGACGACGAGTACGATGCTGCTGCCGACAAATTCGATGAGTGGATGGATTCCCTGGAATTTGACGAGATCGATCTTGACGCTGAGTAAGTCAGACGCCCTCGAACAGTTCCTCTACAAAACGGGAAGGAGAGATCTCCTTTCCGTTTTTTATTTTCACATATGTGATTTTCAGCACATCTTTTGCCCGGGTCATTCCCACATAGAACAGCCTGCGCTCTTCTTCTACATTCTGCTCTTTCTCTGCTTTCTGATAAGGAATTCGTCCCTCGTTTGCCTCGATCAAAAACACCGTATGAAACTCCAGCCCTTTGGACGCATGCAGTGTCATCAGACGGACCCCCTCCTGGTTCTGTTCTTTTTGCTGTTCTTTCTTTTTCAGCGCTTCCGTATATTCTTCCACATGGACAAACCACTCTTCCATCGTCTGAAACGGCTTTGCCGCCTCTTCAATCTCAGAGAGTACTTCTCTTAAATCCGCAGCTTTCATGTTTTTCGTAGTCGCATATTCCCGCAGAAATTCGTCATATCCGATTTTTTTCTTCAAATACTGGATTGCCGCATATGGAGCCATTTTCGCAAGCATTTTCAAATCCCATTCAAACTGGTCGATCCGGTCCTGCATCCACTCTTTATCACAATAGAATTTGTGCATCTCCTCAAAAGAAACCACTCTTCCGGGAGCAGTCTCTTCCCAGATACCGTTTCGGACGATTCATGACCTGCAGGAAATCTTTGCGCTCACGCTGCCCCATTGCCAGCCTGAAATATGCCATAATATCTTTTGCAATAAAATGATTGTACAGATTCGGCAGATGTTCCCGCATCTGGAATGGAATCTTTTCATCGATCAGAGCTTCCACAACCGCCCTCGCATCTGTGTGAACACGAAAGAGTACTGCGATTTCCTCTGCCAAAATTCCTGTTTCCATCTGTTTTTTGATCTGTTCCACCACATAAGAAGCTTCCTCCACCGGATCTTTCACTTCCTGTACATGCAGTGTCTCCCCACTTTCTTTCCATGCCCGGATTTTTTTGTCAAACCGTACCTCGTTGTTTGCGATCACTTTCAGAGAATTTTTGACAATATTTTCCGAAGACCGGTAGTTTACATCCAGGAGAAGCTGTTTTGCATCTGGAAAGTCCTTCTGAAACTGAAACATCAGTCTGGAATCCGCTCCGCGAAATCCATAGATCGACTGGTCATCATCTCCTACCACAAACAGATTGTTTTCAGGCGCCGCAAGCATCCGGATGACATCATACTGCACCTGATTGATATCCTGAAATTCATCGATCAGAATATAGCGAAACTTCTCCTGCCATTTTTTCAGAATATCCGGCCGTTTTATGAACAGGTCTCTGCACAGCAGCAGCATATCATCAAAATCAATTTTCCGCTCTTCGTTCCGTTTTCTTTCGTATTCTCTGTATATCTCCCGGAAAGTTTCCTTCCCGCAGATCGTCGTCTCATATTCTTCAATCTTCAGCCCGTTGTTTTTCACGATCCCGATCTCAGAAATAATTTCTTTCAGGAAATCTTCCTCTTCAAATTCATCAATCTCTTTTCTGTTGACGATCTGAAGCAGCATCTGCCGTTTTTCTTCCTCTGACAGAATATTCTCCGGTCCGAACCGATATGCCCACTTTAAAATCCCATAATAAATTCCATGAAATGTTCCGAAGGTGACAGCAGGGCGAGTCCCCTTCATCGCTGAAAAAAAGCGGTTCTTCATCTCCACTGCTGCATATTTGGTAAATGTGATGACCAGAATCTCTTCCGGACTTACATGATACGTCTGGATCAGCTTCTGGATCCTGCCCACGATCGTGAGCGTCTTTCCGGAACCCGGTCCCGCAAGAACAAGACACGGTCCCTCATTGTGAGAGACCGCCTCCTGCTGAGCCTGATTAAAACTCATAAATACCTCTTTCTAATTTGCCTGGAGTAATGCGATACCGGCACGGATTCTCTTTAAGGATTCTTCCTTTCCGAGAACTTCCATCAGTTCTGTCGCACCGCCCGGTGTGTTCTGTTTTCCGGATACCGCTGTTCGGATCGGCCACATTACAAATCCGATCTTCACTCCTTTTTCTGTTACATATCCTTTTAATGTTTCAAACAACGCGTCATTGCTGTAATCTTCCTGTGCTTCCAGGATCGGAAGGACATCGTTTAAAACTTCCAGAGAATTCTCTGCATTTGTCTTCATCTTCTTGTGTGTATACATAGCAGTGTCATACTCAGGCAGCTCTTCAAAGAAATCGATCTGATCTTTAATATCCGGGAAGATTTCAATTCTGGTCTTCACCATCTTCGCAATCTTTTTCAGATCATAGTCTTTTGTGATGACTTCTTTCAGATACGGCTCTGCCATCTCATAGAACTTGTCTTCCTCCATGGCTTTCATGTATTCCCCGTTCATCCATTTGAGTTTTACCGGATCGAATACAGCCGGTGACTTGCTCATATGGCGGTAATCAAATGCCTCTACCAGATCCTCCAGCGAAAAGATCTCGCGGTTGTCCGACGGGCTCCATCCAAGAAGTGCCACATAGTTGACCACTGCTTCTGAAAGGAATCCCTGCTCGATCAGATCTTCATAGGAAGAATGTCCGCAGCGTTTACTTAGTTTTTTATGGTTCTCATCCGTGATCAACGGACAGTGTACATAAACCGGAATCTCCCATCCAAATGCCTCATACAGACGGTTGTATTTCGGTGCAGAGGAAAGATATTCATTTCCGCGGACAACGTGTGTGATTCCCATCAGATGGTCATCGATCACGTTCGCAAAATTGTAAGTCGGGAATCCATCGGATTTGATCAGGATCATATCATCCAGTTCTGCATTCGGAACCGTGATATCTCCGTAAATCTCATCGTGGAATGTGGTTGTTCCCTCATTCGGTACGTTCAGACGGATCACCCAAGGTTTTCCTGCTGCCAGATTGGCTCTACCTCTTCTTTGCTCAGCCCCAGACAGTGCTTGTCATACACAACGATATCTGTTCCGTCTTCAGAAACAGAAGTCTTCAGGGAATCCAGGCGTGCTTTATCACAGAAGCAGTAATACGCGTCGCCCTGCTCTACCAGCTGCTTTGCATACTTCAAATACACTCCGGAAGCATTTCTCTCGCTCTGCACATACGGACCATATCCACCATCCTTGTCCGGTCCTTCATCGTGAATGAGACCTGTCTTTTCCAGAGTACGGTAAATGATGTCCAGTGCTCCTTCCATGAATCTCTCCTGGTCTGTATCTTCAATTCTGAGGATAAAGTCTCCACCCTCGTGTTTTGCGATCAAATATGCATATAATGCTGTACGCAGATTTCCTACATGCATCCGTCCTGTCGGACTTGGTGCAAATCTTGTTCTTACTTTACTCATCTTTATCTTCTCCATTTTCTATTTACGTCATCTTTTCTATTATATCTTAACTATTCCGCCTTGACAAGGGGATGTGAACCCGGAAAATGGCATCCACAATAAAAATTGCCAGTGCAATCATCCCCGCAATCTCCAGTGTCTGCAGCAGATAATAGGCACATCCTGCCCTGTCATTGGCAACGATAGAATAGGCAATTCTGTACATTCCGGCCCCCGGCACGGTCGGCAGGATTCCTGCAATCAGAAACACCGTCACCGGCGCTTTGAAAATCCTTGCAAAAAGATGTGCCATAAACGCAATTGCCAGCGCAGAAAAGAAAGAAGCCGGCACCACATCCACTCCACGGTGTGTACAAAGCAGATAAACACCGCCTCCTATTGCTCCGACCACACCCGTCTGCCACAGATATTTTCCGGGTGTCTCCAAAAGTACAGAAAACGCAATGATCGCAACAAAACTTCCCACCACTCCCATCAACACACTCATACGATACCTCCTACAAAAATCATCCCGGTACCTGCTCCAAGCCCGATTGCAGCTGCTGTCAAAAATGCCTCCAGTATCCTGGCACCTCCGGAAATATAATCCCCCCGCAGCGTATCCCGGATCGCATTGGTAATCGCTACACCTGGCACCAGGGGCATCAGAGAACTGATGATCACGATATCCAGATTCCAGCCGGATGTAACCCTATTCACACAGGCAGCTGTCACTGCTACCCCGAATGCACAGATTGCATTCAAAATAAAGCTGCTCATCTGGATTTTTTTGCCCAGTGTAATCAAAAATGCCAGGATACATCCTACTGCCGCAGAGACCAGAGTCTCTTTCACTCCCCCTCCAAAAAGAGGAGCAAACCCGACCGGAACCAGAATCGTCGCCAGATATATACCGCCACTGAATACTGTTTTCCCTTGATCTTTTTCAACTCTTTATATGTTTCCTCAACTGTCATCTCTCCCCTGCAGTATCTTCTGGATATTTCATTTACCTGCACAATACGATGCATATTCGTCCCGCGGTCATGAACTCTGCG
>ENA-OQDE01000485-OQDE01000485.1-human-gut-metagenome-genome-assembly--contig:-NODE-485-length-23634-cov-2.375463_pt1 | contig 23634 bp, 23 predicted proteins | sample MGYA00242768_ERZ504595 | MGnify/ENA primary metagenome ERZ504595 (study PRJEB26092, sample SAMD00036307) | human gut metagenome | host: Homo sapiens | study: EMG produced TPA metagenomics assembly of... | reverse complement strand
CCTCTGAATTCTGGTCATATTGATGTACAATATTATAACACATACGCATTGAACAAAGATACGTATCCATAAATGTAGCAATTGGTTTATCTCCCATATTTGTCCAATGGCTACCTCCATCCACCTCATTATGAATAATCCAATGCGCAATACGCATACCAGGTTTACTATATCTTTGTGCCAGAAAATCAAGCGCAGCAGCATAACATTGCGTAGACTCCATAGTGGTCATATTAGGCATGGTATAAGGAGCTATGCCATTAAAATCCGGATGTTTCAGAAGTTCTCCGGCATCTCCTTCAGGAGAAACCAACAAAATACCAGCAACAGAAATATTGCGCTGGCTAGTTTGTTCCAATACCACATCAAATGCACTTCTAAGATACTCCTCATTAAAATAATAAGTTACTCCCCCATACACATACGGAATATCTCCCGACTGTTGAGAAAGATGCATAAAATTTGTAATAGGAATATTTATTGTAGCACTGCTGATTCCTAATTCATCTAAATCTGATGCAAGAAACTCATGATTTATAAGTCCCCCCAATCCTTTTTTAGACTTTAATGGAATAGCTTCAACATTTTGTTTTACATAAATTCCATCTGCCCCCACATAACGAGCATGAGATACTTGCTCATCTTTTTCTACTCCTTCCTTAAATATTGCCCATTTAGATAACAAACGATCATACTGATAACCACCAATAGCCGCATAACGATTCAAATGGATTTCAAAAGAATTCTGTGACAAAACTGTTTTATATATAGATTCTATCTTTTTTGCTTTAAACATATCAACAAAAGGTGGTATTTCTCCTAAAAAGAAAATTCCATCCCCCTGATAGTTTCCCCGGACACTAATTATGTCCTTCCCGACGGTGATATCAGTCACATGGCAATTATAATCCTTATTTAGATAGTCTTTTATATTTTGCTCATATTTTTCCTTATTGAGAATTTCATTATCTTCTTCCTCCTCTTCCTTCCTTTCCTCCTCATTCATTACACGCAGACATATATTACGTATTTGTATCGTATTATCAGGAACATTACCAAAATCTATCCGCAAATAATCGCCCTTTTCCCCCAATCAAAATCTTTACGATATTGTTTTAAACGCACGCTAAAAGATTTCCATGTTTCAGTACCCGGAACTTCCCCTGCACTCATGCTATGAGAAGCATCAATATTGGTTTCAGCATCTGCGAAAAAAAGTTCCAGATTACTTATACCCATCATTGTCTGGTATTCAAACTCAAGCACATTACATTCCTCTGGAATGTCTTCCTTAAATCGGCCACCCGTAACCCACGGATCTCCATCAATAGTTTCTATAATATAACTATCATCCTCATTTCGAGTTAAAACTACCCCTGACTTATATGGACCATCTAATAGCATATAAACAGGAGGAGTTATGATCTCTTCAGGAGGTATAGAACCTCCTCCAGTATCTTCCACAAAATCATCACCACAAGAAATCACATTCACAATTAAAAACGGTATTAACAACGGCATAACACAACGCCTTACAACGTATTCCAGCTTTTTGGCACAAATAATACTTAACATTTTCATAATTTCAGTTTTAGTTAATAATGCAGATAGATTAAAATTTTTCAATAATATTCCAATCAGAAATTCCAATTACAGATAGAAACTGTTCAAAATATTCATCTTCTTCTTCTGTGTTTGCTTTTTGATAGACATACCAAACCGGCTTTGCTTCTCCATTATAAGTTGCATCCAGATACTTACGCAACCCCAAGCAAGCCCCATCACCTGGATGATCGAACCAGTTGTGCCATTGTATTCCGTCTATGCCTTCTAATGCGTTTATCTTTTTCCATGCGTAAGCAAAACCTGCCGCCTGTTTCTGAAAATCCTCATCTGAATATGTAGGAGAATTTACACCTGCCTCTGAAAGCCATACAGAACGCTTAACAGTCCCTTTATACTTATTTTCTTTAGACAAAGCCCATTTATTCAACACCTCTAAATTCTTGAATGTTATATACTTTGTATCCATAGAGTAAGTTGCATCCGGGTCAAGCCATGTACAAGGATTTAATAATGATTGCGCATAACTATGATATGCCATAGCCCATTGGAAGTCTCCCTCAACCCGACTATAAGTATTCAACAAATCAACAATGTCTTTACTAGTATACCATCCCACATTAGAAATATCGGTCCACGAATGTGAAAAAGAAGCGAACACCTCTGCATGTTCGTCATACTGACGCACAATATTATAACACATACGCATAGACTTTATATAAGTATCCGAAAAAATAGTAACAGGCTTCACCCCCATATTTGTCCATGAGAGCCCACCATCAACCTCATTATGCATAATCCAATGAGAGATACGTCCATAGCGATTATCTGATCTACAATACCTTCTAGCTAAAAAATCAAGTGCCGCAGCATAGCAATTTACCGACTCCAAAGTTGTCATATTAGGCATAGTATAAGTTCCTTCACTATAATCCGGATGCTGTAATAATTCTCCAATTCCCGTATCTACACTTCGTGAAGCCGGATCAATTAAAATAATTGCCGCAACGGAGATATTCCTTTTTTTTGTTGCTTCTAATAAAACTTTGTCTAAAGTATTATTGAGATACTCTTCATCCATATAATACGTTTTTCCTCCATACAGATGTTCTATATCTCCTACTTTGGGAGTAAGATGCATAAAATGAGTTATACAAACATTAATTGTAGCACTACTAATACCCAATAAACTTAAATCTGATATAAACGAATTTGCAGTAAGACCTCCCAGCCCTTTCTTAGAAGTCAATGTAATAGGAGATAAATGTTGAGATGCCCAAATTTCATCTGCATGTCGTGCATGAGACGCCAATTGGTCTGTTAGATCTGTCATTTGAAAAATAGCCCATTTTGACAATAACCGATCATATAAAACACCTTCCCTTTCAATAAAACGATCTAATACGATACTAAACGATGCCTCAGTCAACTCTACCTTATATGGGGCCTTGTCTATCTTTGTAACATCCAAATAAGGAGGAATCTCACCCAAATAAAAATGCCCTTCACCCACACAGTTACCCACAATTTCAATAGAGGATTCTGTTACAGATACTTTATTTATAACAGAGGGATAAGTATTTCGCAAATATCGTTTCAGGCTATCTTCATATTTCAGATCATCTTCATTATAAATTGAAGATATAACTTCTTCCTCTTGATCTTCATGACATCCAACTAACAACATTAGTCCAGATAACAAAAACAATACAAAAAGCAACAATCGCTTCAGTCTATCACTGCTTACGAGTGATCGATTTTCAAATATGCCCATAAGTAAATAAAAACAACAGGTTTAGGATTCTTTCGTACAAAGATAGACTATACAATTGAAAAAAAGATTTTGTTTCTCTTTTTTTGTTTATCTTTTTTGTTTTAAACATATATAGATATTACAAAAATTATCCAAACTTTATTCATTTTTCTAATCACTGAACATATATCATTACGCATAAATCACTATTTTTGCAGAAAAAAAATGCAGGAATAATTATCATAGAGAAAATCCTTAGAGACTCCTGTAAGCACAAAAAACAGAATTTCCACATGATTATAGCACACTAATATACAATCAACCAACAACAATCATCATAAACCAAAACAATAGAAATGAACCTAAACAATACGCCACAACTATCCATAATCACAATTAACAGAAATGATGCTCAGGGCTTAGAGAAAACTCTAGAAGTATATGGAAAAAACAATCCTTTAAGGATTTTGAACATATTATTATTGATGGAGCCTCAACCGATAATAGTATTAACATTATAAAAAAGTATGCATCACATTTATCTTATTGGGTATCAGAACCTGATAAAGGAATCTATAATGCTATGAACAAAGGAATTATTAAAGCTAAAGGTAACTATCTTTTGTTTTTAAATTCCGGTGATTGGTTAGAAAATGACATTCTAGCACGAGTATTTAAAGAAAATTTTACAGAAGATATTGTCTATGCTGATTTATATCAGTATCATAATGCTGATGATATACAAATCAGCCCTTATCCCGACAAATTGACCCTACCTTTTATATATAATTATTCTTTAGGACATCCGTCGACTTTTATTAAAAGAGAACTCTTTAAAAATATGCTATATGAAGAAAAATACCGGATTATATCAGATTGGGCTTTTTTTATAAAACAGATCCTTTTGTTTAATCGCACAACAAAACATCTAAATTTTGCAGTCTCATACTTTAATGTTTATGGAATAAGTTCTGACCCTAAAAGCGGCAACTTAATCATGCAAGAACGTTCCGATTTTTTTAAAAATGAATTTCCCTATCTGATTAGTGAGTTTTATCAGAATCATACTACCCTTCAAGAGAAGGTAAAAACTCAAGAGCAGGCATTAGACATATTATCAAAACACCGAGTTCAACAACTTATAGACACTGTTTGGATCCAAAGAAAAGCACGACAGTATATTAAATTTTTATTTTAATAGAAAGATTTCTTAAAAGAAAAAGATAATAAATACCTTAAGTCGTCACTCTGAATATCTAAAAGAACCTAATGCCGACCTCTATCCAAACATCATACAATAATAACATTGAATATACAATATTAGAAATGACGAATATTAATCAAAAAAAAATAGTAGCTTTGCAATCTATAAACCAGAAAAACTAATGTATAACATCATTGTTAACAGGAATAAAAAATGAGAAGAAAGTTGATTCGAAAATATAAAGCATTCAATCAAGACTTCAAAGGTCTAAAGAGCTATTTCTTAAATGGTTTATTCCCGAAATCAAAAAGAGGTTCTTTGGAGTAAAGAAAATCAACTATAAAGACATCCCTATCATTATTAACAACTACAACCGTTTGGAAATGCTAACAAAGCTAATCCATAGCTTAGAAAATAGAGGATACCATAATTTATATATTATTGATAACCAATCAACATACCCGCCACTATTAGAATACTATACAAGACTACCATACCCTGTATATATGTTAAATAAGAATGTCGGGCATCTATCATTGTGGGAAACAGGGATATTTAAGCAATTCAAGGATTCTTATTATGCCTATACCGATTCTGATTTAGAGATCCTCCCTAATTGTCCTGACGATTTTATTGAGAAATTCATTTTATTACTACAAAAATATCCAAAAGCATTGAAGGCCGGTTTCTCAATCTGCATAGACGACCTACCAGATCATTATAAATTAAAAGAAAAAGTTATAGAGTGGGAAAGCGTTTTCTGGAAAGAAGAAATAGAGCCTAACATATTCAAAGCTTTAATAGATACAACCTTTGCTGTATATAAGCCCTATTTTATCGGGGAACCTATTGACCCAGACTGTTTCTGTATTCGAACCGGATACCCTTATTCCGTCAGACATTTACCTTGGTATATGAATAGCGCAAAACCAACTGAAGAAGAATTATATTATTTGGAGCATATTAAAACGCTAACCCATTGGTCAAAACAAAATCAGACAAATACAAACTCAGCTAAAAAAGAGTGAAAATATATCTATAATGTTCTTTATTAAATAACGCAATTAAAATATCAGATTATGAAATGCTATATTTGTCTGACAGACTCCATAGTCACTCGAAAAGATTATCTTGATTTACTAAAAGTCATGTTAATCAGTGCCAGGAAAAACACATCTCTCCATTTAGTTTGCCTATATGATGGCAATACAAATGACCTCGTTTATAAGTTATTAAAGGAATTCAATGTAGAAATAATCCTCCATCAATTGCCCTATAAGCAAGAGTTGATGGAGATATATCCGCGTGAATGGATGTTGCAGAATTTAGGGAGAGAAATCGAATATAACCGAATTTTCGGAACATTTATGAGAATGGAAATCCCTGTTGTAGAAAAAGAAGAAAAGTATGTTCTTTATTCTGATATAGACGTGATTTTCAATGCTGACATTTTACTTGAGGAGCTTCCACATCCCACTTATCTAGCAGCTGCCCCAGAACTATGAACGCAATGTGGAAGATATGGAATATTTTAATGCGGGAGTATTAGTTATAAATATCCAAGGCATGAAAGAGAAATATGAGGAATTTATTCTTAAAATGAAAAATAGAGAAAGAAATATATCTGGACTTTTTGACCAAGGATATTTAAACGAGCTATGCTTCAAAGACATGGAACTACTACCAATAGAATATAATTGGAAACCTTATTGGGGTATCAATGACAAAGCTAAACTTATCCATTTTCATGGCATGAAGCCTAGCAGCAATCTCAATGAAGCTGGTTTTATTACTGATAATTCTTTTTTCCGTATCGTTTTCGATGCAAATCCTGGCGGATATGCAGGATATGTATACTATTTTACTCAATTCTATGATTATCTGGGAAGAAAAGAAGACAAATGGTTATACAATCACCTACAAGAGGTTTTCAATTTATATAAAGATCCATCGTTTTTCTTTTCTAAATACAACAAGTATAAACTTAAATACCAGAAATATAAGAAATACTATTTAGTTACTTTAGGAATATCCTGTGTCTTACTGATACTGTTATGTTTAACTCTTATTCTACAACAATAATGAAGAAACAACCATTGATATCAGTTATCGTTGCTTCGTACAACTATGCTAAATATATAAAAGAGACTTTAGATTCTTTAATCAGACAAACCAATAAATCATTTGAAGTTATTGTTGTGGATGATGGAAGCAGAGATCAAAGCCTTCCTATAATAGAAGAATATGCCAACCGTTTTAAAAATATAAAACTATACACACATCCCGGCAACCAGAACAGAGGATTAGCTGAGACTGTGAAATTAGGAATTGAAAAATCCAATGGAGAATACATCGCATTCTGTGAGAGTGATGATTATTGGACCAATAACCATGTTGAATATTTACAAGATACGATTCAACAGAATCCTTTAGCAAATTTCATAGTCAATGGTATCAAAGTTATAAACCTATCAAATAACCCTGAATATGATTCATATATAGAATTTAGTTCCTCATTCCTCAAAAGACATTCAGGTAGTAACATATTTCCCTACCTTGATTCAAACTATATCCCCACATTCTCCGCCGTTTGTATAAAAAAAGAAGTAATTCAAAATATTAATTTTAGTACCCCTTACCCCGCATGGTTGGATTTCTGGCTTTGGAGACAAATATGTGTGTTAAATAAAATCTATTACATTCCCCAGGAAATAACTTTATGGAGAAAACACAATGAGAGTTATGATGCAGTCTCTGATAATAAAGATTTCAACGGCTTCATAAAAAGCTCAGACCAATATCTAGTATCTCAATACAGCCTATCCCAGATTATAGCCAATGTCAATATTCCCAAAGATAAAAAGTCTCTCAAACAGTTTATTAAATCTTTTTGTCACTTCATATCATTCAATAATAAATAGCAGCAGCTTATGTGTAAAGAATCTAAAACGTTCTCAAGATGACAATATAGAATCAAAGGCTCAACAAAAACATTAAAATTCATCTTTAAGAATAGAAGTATAAACCGATAATCTCCGATCCAACATTTCTTGTGGATTATACATATTCTTCATTTTTTCATTAGCCTGATGAACCAACATTTTTTGCAACTCCAAATCATTGGATAATTTAATCATGGCATCTGCAAAATCAACTGTATTATCAGCTATCAAGCAATCTACACCGTCGCTAAAATGAATACCTTCCAATCCTTTTGAAGTAGTAATAAAAGGAACATTTGAAGAAACCATATCAAGAATTTTCATTCGCATGCCACTTCCGATACGAATAGGAACAAGAGCAATGCTCCCTTGCAAGAAAGAGGTCAAATTCTCAACGAATCCAACTAACTCTATCTCAGGACAAGCCGTTCGTAATTCAGCAGAATAATATTCATATCCCATTCCAACCACTTGCAAAGTGAACTCAAAATTGCATTTACGCAAGTAGGGAACAATTTCCTTACAAAGCCATACAACAGCATCTAAATTTGGAAAATGTTCTCCATATCCCACAAAAGTAAAACGCCGATGAACACAAGGAATAAACTCCGTCTCTGAATTCGATTCAAATTTTATCACTGCAGGAGAAGCATAAATATGCTCTTCACGACCTAAACAGTTAGCCAACAATAGCCTATCAACTTCCGTTAAAGCAATTATATGTTTATACTTCTGCAATGCATTCCATTCAAAGTCTTTTGCAACAAGAAAATTCATCCGATCACTAGGTCGTATTGCCTGAAAAAGGTTCATCTCATTCTCGTTACGTATATATCGTAATTCATGATGAACGAAGATTGTCTGTACATTCTGCGGTAACACATATCCCAATGCTATCAATTCATAAAATTCTACCTGAATGATATCAAACCCTGCATGTGCTACTTTTGTAACATAATCGATATATCGTGTATCAAATTCTTTATATATAGAATTAGGTAAAACGGATTTTTCACGTACAAAATCTTTATCTTTCAACAGATCAACAGTACCGTTTGACATAGATAATAACTGCCTCCGCATTTTACGTTCAATAGACGTCTTGAGTTTTTTCAGCCACTTATAATAAAAAGGATTTCGCACTAAAGGAGAATCAGGTTCTTCTTTTGTCTCTTTAACAAAAGTATAAAAATCCACATTCCCCCACAAATCTTTCAACTTTTCTACCCTTTTTGCCTCATCAATTGTCCAAGCATAAAACAACACTGAAACTGACATCTTATGACGGATATAGTCTACCATTTGAAAGAAAGCCTGATTCCCCCAGAATTCAAAGGATAAGGGACACAAGTATAATAAAAAGAATTTTCTTCATTTTGTATGTCAATAAATTACTATTCAACCACTTCTTTCTAACTAGAAGATAAATTATATTACCGAATATTTCATCAAAAGAAATTATCTCAAATAAAAAGTTTGGCTTTCAAAATATGGGAACGTAGAACACGTAAAGCATAGTAGGAGAAAGTTTTCTCAAAATAGCATATAAAGAAAACAAATCTTTTAGAGTATAATTTCCTCTTACAGAGCACTCTAATATAACATTCACATAAGTCACCAATGCATCTTGAAACCTAGATTCCCGGAGATTTAATCTATAATTCATTCCGATCCATTTTAGAAAAAGTCCGGTAGCTTTAAGCTTCTCACCATCAAAACGCATAGAATTACTTATATTCTTGTTTTCCGCATTCCGCCAATAAACAGGAGTTCCCGGCAACGAAATAATACCAGCTGTATAATCTGCAAACTTCGCCCATGTTGCATCATCTGAACACCATGCCAAAGGAAACCTAACAAACCCTCCTGTTTTCTTCCAAACATCACGTGTAAATACATACTCACACGCAGCAGATGATATTTTACCACTTAACTTATCCAATAAAAAATCATAGCCAGAAATCCTTTCTGTCTCAAAAGGCGGATTAATATATTTTAATTTACCATACGAATCCACTATAGCCAAAGGAAAACGAAATACGGCATCACATTCTCCAGATTTCTTCCAAGTCTTCATCACCCGTTCTACAGCATCAGACGGCATTAGGTCATCATCTGAAAAAAGCCATATCAGCGGTTCATCTGATAATTCAATACAACGTTCCCAATGAGCAACCAAGTCTCTCCCACCCCAATTTTGTTCAAAACGGAAATAGAATATATCTAATTGATCCTTATAATCAGATACTATTGATTCTAAATCATCGGGACTTGCATCATCACCAATATAGACCGTAAAATCACGCCTACTTGCTTTGCAAGAGAATCTAAAACTTCTCGAAAAAAACAAGCTTTATAAGCAGGTATGACAATCGCTAGTTTATTTTTCATTTTACTCCAGCTACTCAGTTTTATTTGCAAAGATAATCAAACGAGGTAAAAGAACTATGTTAAAAGCCTTACTTTAATATCAAATATTTCTTAGCCTAGCACCTTTATAAACAAATAAGCCAAATCAATATCATTTTACCACTAATCAAAACTATTAGCAACAAGATCCATGGCCGCTCCAATCGCCACATCCATATTATAGTATTCCCAATCTGCAAAACGTCCTGAGAAATAAAAATTAAGTTTTGACAAGTCCGTTTTTAAGTCTTTTATCATTTGCCGCGTATCGGCATCTTGAATTGGATAAGAACAAGGTGTATAATGATGAGTTATATATTTAGGCTTTAGAGGAATTCTGCTCAAATTATCATGAATGTCCTCCAATGATATCTCGTCTGTAAACTCAATTGTGGCAGTCAGTTTACCACTAGGATTATTATTCTCCGAAAAATTTCCTGTACAAATAATACGATGCGACTGATGCAGCCGACTTGGCATATAAATCCAACTATATGGATTACTTTCTATTTCACAAAACACCGAAGTCGTCCCATGGTATTCTAAACTGTCTAATTGAAGAACATAGTCAGAAAGGTCAACACCTTCACCTTCTAAAACAAACGGTATATTTTTTATATTCCCACAATAAACAATATAATCAAACATTTCACCCTCAACAATCCAACTACCTTTCTTTCTTTCAATCTTTTGGATATTTTTCCCATATTCAATCGTTAAATCTTTTGCGAAACGTTCAGCAACAAATTGTGAACCATTATTCTTTTCATACCAAAAAGAACTATGTACAAATTGTTTCTCTTGTACATGATCAATATTATTATATATAATTTCTTCAAGCCTAGGCATAGGCAACTTCCCCTCAAGCCATGACAAAGGTATCTTACTCAAGTCTCTACGCCAAACCTTCTCATTATAAGGCTTAAAATAGTTCTGATAAAGAGTTTTGCCAAAACGATTAAGCAGAAAATCCTCAAAATTAGCAGATTCACATTTTTGTGTCTTTGCTAGGAATATTAAGTCTTCAATAAAAGATATTTTCATCTTCTCATCAAACAGATAAGCATAATTTTCAATCGGATAAGGGAGTTTAGTTCCATCTTCCATGAAAATAATAGAATTACGAGGCACTTTAGTAAATTCTGCCTCTCTATCAAAAAACTCCAAAACCAATTCAAAACGTCTTGTCTTTTAGAATTAAAGACATGTCCACCACAGGTATGAAAAGTCCACCATTTATCTCCTTACAACTGATAAGCCCCCCTGGTATACTTTCTTTCTCATAAACTTTAACTATATATTTATCTTTCAAAAGATTTGCTATTGTCAAACCTGATATACCAGCACCTATAACTGCCACTTTCTTCATAAATTTATTTTTTTAGAAGCATTAATAATTCTTGAGCTCTAACAGATGTATAATGTTTAGATAAATAATTTGCATACATACTCATATCAACATCGGCATTAAGCGCACGATCTAATATATGCTCAAAAGATGAATAATCTTCAATAGATGGACAAAATTTATCTAATTCATAAAATTCTGTATCTGAATTTGATTGATAACGAGCAATTACATGACATCCACAAGCAATTATCTCTAGAAATCTAGGTGTTACCTGACTGAAACCATTTGTACGACATTCACCACCATCTATACCAGGTGTAGAATATAAAGCACACCTACCTTTGCGCAGCAAATTCCAATATTGTTCACGTGTATCAATATTTCCTAATGCTTCACCTCTAGAAGTAAAATAACAAAAGTTATTACCCTCCAGTCTTCTATAAACATAACAAAAATGTGGATTTTTCTTTTTGTATTGTTCTAAAAAAGACTCAAGTACAGGATTCTGACGCCCCATCAAAACTAAATCATACTCTTTTTCTATATAAGAATCAGAAGTAATACGATATTTGTCAGAAATAGATAAAGGAAAATGTTGAATATTCAGTCTACAACCATTTGTTCTCAAATAATCAAAAGCTTCTTTACTTGAAATGAGTACCATAGAGCTACGACTATACGCTTGTTCAAATAAAGATATTTGCTCCTTTTTTAAATAAAAATCAATAATACAAGGAATAACATCCTTGGTATTCCGTAAATTATCTTGTAAAGATGGAGTCATATCAAAAGCTATTGTTGTACTCCCCTTAGTAACCAGAATCCTATATATATCAGGGATTCTCTTTACATATTTATTATCAAGATACTTAGATTCATAAACAAATGAGCCTTTAAGTTCTTTAGCTAATACATCTTCCCACTCATATACCAGATCCCAACTTGGCCAGGTCTGATAATTACGTTGAGTTCTTATTTTAATTGACATAATAATATTTTAACATCAGCATACTGTATGTAATCAAGCAGAAAATTTAATTATGCTATTGAATACAAATTTAGATAAAAATATCCGTTTAAAGACATACCTTATAATAAAATGAATAATCTTATGGCTCTAAAGTCGCCATTATTAAGATTAAATAAAACTTATTTGTCACTCTTGTTTTTTCTTCATACCTTTGTACCATTATGTATGCTTAAATTAAGTTTATAATAAAAAATAATCCGTACTCCTATAAAGCAGTACCTCATCTCAATCTATCTTAATTTCCTATGGACACTGATATAATAATACCCATCTATAATGCTTTTGATTTTACCAAGAAGTGCATTGAAACAGTGATTGAGCATACAGACCTCACCAAACATACCTTACTACTTATCAATGATAAAAGTACAGACCAGCGAATCCTTCCTTTGCTAACCCTGTTTACAACAGAATATCCATCTTTAAATATTACAATAATCAACAATGAGAGCAATCAAGGATTTGTACGAACGGTTAATATCGGCATGCAACACTCGTCACGCGATGTTGTTTTATTAAATAGCGACACAGAGGTCACGAAAAATTGGCTCCCTAAAATACAAAAGTGCGCATATAGCAAAGCTGCAATAGCAACTGTTACTCCACTATCTAACAATGCGACATTAGCATCCGTACCTGATTTTATGTCAGAAAATACGATACCATCAGATTTTACGATAGAGGAGTATGCAGAAATTGTTGAAAGATGCAGCATGGACCTATTTCCTGAAATTCCTACTGCAAATGGATTTTGTATGTATATTAGACGAGAAGCCATAAATAACATTGGTCTCTTCGATGAAAAAACTTTTGGGAAAGGATACGGTGAGGAAAATGATTTTTCATACAGATGCCTACAAGCCGGATATAGGCATCTACTGTGTGACAACACATATATCTATCATAAAGGGACCCAGTCGTTTTCTCAAGAAAAAACAGAACTAATAAATTCTCACCTACAAATATTAAAAAGCAGATATCCTTCATGCATCGAGAACACAGAGGCCTTTGTACAAAAAAATCCAATTTCAGATATACAGTTGAATATCCGCTACGCCATCAATTCACATTCTAAGAAAAATGTATTAATTGTAATACATGATTTCAAAGAAGCCGAAAAGAAAAATATAGGAGGAACGACTTTACATGTACATGATCTAATAAAAACATGAAAGAAGAATTTAATTTTCATGTTCTCTATTATTCCGATGATGATTTTAAATATCATGTAACTTCTTTTTTACCATTTGATAAAATTACCTCCACCCTAGGTACATATTTACAATATACGACATTAAACCTCTACAATGATACATTTAATAGAGACATTAAAATACTAATAGACACTTTAAAAATAGACTTAATACATATCCATCATTTAAAACACATGTATTTGGATATATTCAAAGCAGCAAAAGAAAGAAGTATCCCTGTCATATATACTTTACATGACTTTTATTCAATATGCCCTTCTGTGAAGCTCTTTAATAAAGAAACTTTTCTATGTAACTATGCTAACGCAGCAGGATGCGGTTCATGCATAGCAAAAAAATTCAACCTGAATATCAACTTCATTCCACTTTGGAGGAAAGAGTTTTATGAAAATCTTAAAACCGTAAAGAAAATCATTGTTCCATCGTATAGTACAAAAAATATATTCCTGAACACATATAAGGATTTAACAATCGAAGTGGTAGAACATGGTTATGACAAAATAAACGGAAAGCCTAATAATGACAATCCAGATAAAAAGAAGAATAAAAAGTTTAATATCGCCTTTATTGGATATATAACAGAAGAAAAAGGACTAAAATATTTAGAGGAATTAATAGAGAAAGTAAAAGGCACGGACATAAACGTCCATCTTTTCGGACAAACAACAAACAAAAAATACAATAAAAATAAAACAAATTATGCTTATCACGGCAAGTATATACAACAAGATCTTCCCAACTTACTACTAGAGAATGACATAAAATTAATCTGCTTATTATCGATGTGGCCCGAAACATATTCTTATACCTTATCAGAAAGTTTAATTTCAGAGATCCCCGTAATCTCATTTGATCTAGGAGCAATTGCCGAACGAGTAAAAAGAGCAGATGTCGGCTGGATTTTACCTATAAATAGTACATTAGACGATATCTTTAAACTCATTTCAACTATAAAATCAGCCCCACAAGAGTATAAACAGAAAGTGGAAAGGATCAGGCATCTTTTAAAAAACATGAAGTCCTTAAAAGATATGGGCAATGAATATACAGAAATATATAATAAAACGATCAACGCATTTCCTATTGAAAATCATGACATATACTATACACAATCAAGGAATGAATTTTATAGAAAAGGAAAAGAGATCCCAACATTAGACCTTAAAGAAGAAAAAAAAGAGTATAAACGAGTAAAGCATATTATTAAAAGTTCAGTTCCTCTCAAACAAGCTTTTAATGAAGTGCGAAATTTTCGCAACACCTATACCAACAGTAAATGCAGAAACAAGATCTTTTTCAAATTTATATGGTACAGAATTCTACGAATTAACATCTAGAGAAATCTTACAAAACGATTTCTCTAGCTCTGGCTCGAACACGAGCAACATTATATATTCTAGAAAAATACAATCACCTCCCTATATCTAAAAACCACCTTCTTGCATACTTTTTACCACTTTTTCTGTTTCTTCTAAATAACGGAATCCCCATTTTAAGTCAGGTTCCAAATGGTTACCTTCTGCCCATTCATTCCAAGCATTGACAAAAACAAAGTTCTCATCTTGCTATAAGGCACAAATTTATTCATAACCGAATATAACCATTCACCGTATTTTTCGGGAGTACTCTTGTCTAAAATAAACATTTTTTGCTTTCGACGAGAAGTATTATCCCACATTGGAGTAACCCCCGGATACATTTTATAGTCAGGAAAAGGAGTTTTACAGATATAATCTACATATTCCGAGTAATCAATCTTTTTCTTCTTACATGTATTAAAAAGGTGACGATTTATATTATAAGCAAACTTCCGTAATGGATTTCTCTTTTTTTGAAACTCATTCATTTGATGAGTGAAAGGTTGAAACTCTACGGCAGCATCAAAACCATCCTGAAGGTATTCTTCTCCATAACAATCCATAGTTTCGACGCGGCATAAATACAACTCCATTCCTTTACTAGAAGCTTCTTCCCTCCAAACTCGAATAGTCTCTTTCATATTCGGAAAAAGCATAGAACGATAAATTAAAAATACAGGTTTACCGTCTACTCTTATATATCGAGAATCACTAAATACATTATCTAACAGATAACGGATATGCGCACGATCATCCTCTTCCGAGTAATTTTGAGCAATCAAAATATGACGACTTCCACCATCCCATGCCCGTGTCCAATTTTCATTAGCCCAACAAAGCATAAATGGAAAATCAGGGTTGCCAGAAGATAATACTTCTTCTAGTGGTCTTTCCATCAATTGATGACCATTAAACCAATAATGATAATAACAAAAGCCATTAATCCCGTACATTCGAGCCATATCAGCTTGCTGCTGGCGAACTTCCGGAACACGCAGATCATAGAAACCTAAATCTGCTGGTAAATGCGGCTGATAATGGCCACGATAAAGAGGCCTAGCCTTGACCACATTTCTCCATTCAGTAAATCCCTTGCCCCACCATTCATCATTTCAGGAAATGGATGATATTGCGGCAAATAAAATGCTATAATTCTTTTGTCAACCATATCTTTCTTTATTACACTTCACAATTCATTACAACCTATCTCTATCTCTTGTAGGTTGCCATGGATTCAAAAAACTCATGTATTTATTAACCCGTTCCCATCTATATGCCCACACACTTGTTCCAAAACACTGTTTCAGTTTTTCAAACAACAACAATCTCATTTTCGGATTAACTTTTGCACGCTTTATGTTTTTATAAAGCATTCCATGCCGCATCAAACGCTTATAACACCCTATTGGATAAGAAAAAGATTCAACATAATGTACGACTTGAATATCTTCAAGAATCGCATTACCTGAAGCGTTACCCTCAACAGTTGTACTTGTTGAATGCAATCGAAAAAGGTTTAGTTTTTCATATAACTCAACAACACTCCCTTGCCTCGCCATCTCTATCCAAAAAAGCCAATCACCGCTATAGCGCATTGAGAAACAAGACAAATCCTTTATCTGTTCAAAACATTGTTTACGGAAAACAACGCCGCTAGCATTGTAAATATAATTACGCCAATAAAGATTATGTTTTATATAATCTTCACCATCAAAAATACCTATATTGTGAGGACGGCGTAATTGTTTTGAAGTCCAGCGGTCAAAATCAGTAGATAGTTCATTCCCTTTCTCGTCTATACAATTTGAACCTAAAAAACAGAAAGAAGTATGAGGATATTGATTTAAGACAGAAACAGCTTTTTCCAAAAAAGAAGAATCAGCCGCATCATCGCTCTCGGCAATCCATATATATTTCCCACGAGACAAACTAATCCCTTTTTGCCACTGAGCAAAAGGACTCCCTGTATTGACAGAATTAATCTCCAAATGAGCGACACGAGAATTTGTTTTATAATGGTTTAAAATAGACACACTATCATCGGTTGAAGCATCATCCAATAATATAATTTCATAGTCTGTATATGTTTGTGCCAATACTGACTCGATACGTTGCTGTAAAAACGAGCATAGTTATAATTAGGGATGATTACACTAACTTCTACCGGATGATTTTCCATTACAAATGCACTATTTATCTTAGTTATTATAACAAACTGATAGCAAAGATACAGATATTATTCTTAAAAAAGACGCTAACCCTCTAATGTTTAGCAAAAAAGCCTTTAACACTTGTCACAACCAAATAAAATGTATACATTTGTAGAATTTTAATGCAAGCCCCCTTAACTATTTAACTAACTTAGTAATAATTATATGAATAAACCAATGGCGAGCAACATAAGTACATCGCTAATTATATCCACCTATAATAGAAGCGACGCATTAGAATTATGCGTTAAAAGCGTGCTACGTCAATCTCTCCTTCCAGATGAAATTATCATTGCCGATGATGGTTCTAAAGAAGATACAAGAGAACTAATTCATCAATTAGCAGCCTCCTCCGAAGTCCCTATTATTCATGTTTGGCATGAAGATCTAGGCTTCAGGCTGGCTTCCATCCGTAACAAAGCTATTGCGAAAGCATCTAAAGAATATATTATACAAATTGACGGGGATATCGTCTTACACAAAGATTTCGTCAAAGATCATGTACGTTTTGCTAAAAAAGGCAGTTTCGTAACCGGTAGCCGTGTATTAATCCGGGAAGGTTTAACCCAAAAGATGCTAGCAGAAAGAAACTGCATGATCTCTATTCACGACAAAGGTACTAAAAACACAATCAACGGAGTACATTTGCCTTGGCTAAGCCACTACTTCAGCATTATCGCCAATGGGATATTTCATATTCCAGAGGATGCAATATGGCTTTCTGGAAAGAGGATTTATTAAAAGTCAATGGGTACAATGAAGCTATTACCGGATGGGGAAGCGAAGATCATGAATTAGTGTGCCGCCTCATCAATAGCGGTGTACGCAAGCGTACCATCAAATTTGCGGGAATTGTGTTCCACCTTCATCACGAACTACATGGAACGGATAATTTGAGCAACAACCGCAGTATTTTGAACGAAACGAAAGTCAGGAAACTAACCTGGTGCGATAAAGGAATCATACAAAACTAATATGGAAAAGAATTTGAACTTTTTAGATCGAAACGAATTTAACTACAGTCCATCAAAAGAAGTAGTAGAAGCTTTAAAAAACTTCGATATAAATAAACTTTGTTTTTATACCCGCATTTATGATGAAGGAAAGAAAAGTATATTATCTGTTTTCTTATCCGAACTTTATGATATAGATGAAACACAAGTCTTATTAGGATACGGCGGAGAAGATATTCTGAAGCAAGCTGTACACTACTTCCTGACTCAAGAAGATGGAAATAAAACGATGTTGATTCCCAAGTTCTCATGGTGGTATTATAAATCAATTGCAGATGAGGTGAATGGCCATACTTTGCAATATCCTCTCTACGAAGACGGAAATACTTTTAAATATGACTTTGAGACGCTAAAAGATATGATTCAGAAAGAGAATCCGAAGATTCTTTTACTAGCTTCTCCCAATAACCCTACCGGCAATGGTTTAACTCCAAAAGAATTGGATGAACTGCTCGCAGAAGTACCCAGCCAAACAGTGGTACTGATAGATGAAGCATACGCTTCTTTTGTTTCAACTGATACTAGTTATATCAAAAAGCTGGTTAATAAATATCCGAATTTGATTATTTCCCGTACTTTATCCAAGTTTTATGGATTGCCCGGTTTACGTATGGGATTCGGATTCATGAGTAAGGAGCTGGAAAAATTCAGCAGATACAGCAATAAATATCTGGGATACAACCGGATATCCGAAGATATCGCCATTGCGGCTCTCAAATCGGACGCACACTACCGAAACATCGCCAAACTGATGAATGAAGACCGTGAGCGTTACGAAAAGGAAATCGGCGTATTACCCGGATTCAAAGTATATGAATCGGTTGCCAATTTTATTTTAATCAAATACCCGATAGAACTGAAAGAGGCTTTACAAAAGGCTTTTGCTGAACAGAGTTATAAAGTGAAGTTTATGAATGAACCGGATATCAATACTCATTTGCGTATCACATTGGGACGCCCAGAGCAGAACCGGATCGTTATAGATACAATCAAAGAAATAGCATCCAAATGAAAGCAGTAATATTAGCCGCAGGAATAGCTTCACGCTTACGCCCGCTGACCGATACGACGCCCAAATGTCTTCTCAAGATAGGAGAACGATGCCTTTTGGAAAGGGCTTTTGATGCCCTGATACAAAACGGATTTGATGAGTTCATCATTGTCACCGGGTATCGTCAGCAGCAAATCGTTGATTTCCTACAGGCACATTATCCAACCCAAGATATTACTTTCATCTATAATGACAGGTATGAATCAACCAACAATATCTATTCATTATGGCTCACCCGTTCCTATACAGATGGGCAGGAGATTTTGTTATTAGACAGCGACATTGTATTTGATCCGCAGATTGTAGAGAAACTGCTTCATTCGGATAAGGACGACATATTGGCACTGAATCGTCATGAGCTCGGAGCAGAAGAAATAAAAGTCATCGTGGACGACGCACAAAAAGTCGTTGAAATCAGCAAAGTCTGTTCGATATCCGATGCTATTGGAGAATCTATCGGCATTGAAAAGATGTCAGCTGAATATACCAAAGCGCTATTCCGGGAACTGGAAATTATGATTACTACCGAAGGACTGGATAATATATCTACGAACGGGCTTTTGAGAGACTGATTCCGCAAGGATATAGTTTTTACGTTATGGACACCACCGAGTTCTTCTCGGCCGAGCTGGACACAGTAGAAGACTTTCAACAGGCACAGAAGCTGATTCCAGCCAGTCTTTATTAATTAAAATCAGATAGAATGGCCAATTACGACATCCGCCCTCTACAGCTTCGCATATTAAAGAACTTATTAGCTGTTGACAAAGTTTGCAAAGAACATATCTGCGATATTACATCATGCAGGCACCATGCTGGGAGCTGTGCGCCACAAAGGATTCATCCCTGGGATGATGATTTGGATATCGGAATGCCAAGAGCTGATTATGACTTACTAATGCTAATGCCAAAGAATGGTTACCGGAACCTTACGAAGCGGTATGCGCTGAGAATGATAAGAAATATCCTCTTCCGTTCGCAAAGGTGCAGGATGCCAACACAACCTTAATCGAGCGTATGCATCTCAAATATCTGGGAGGTGTATATATTGATATATTTCCACTAGATGGAGTTCCGGAAAGCCGTATGGCGCAAAGAATGCATTTTGCGAAGTATGAGTTCTACAAACGAATACTTTATCTTATTCATCGCGATCCATACAAACATGGGAAAGGTCCCAGTTCATGGATACCGCTATTATGCAGAAAGTTTTTTACCCTTACCGGAGCACAGGAAAGCATCAGGAAGGTGATGAAGAAATACGATTTCGACCAATGCGCATTAGTCTGCGATTATGATGATGGAATGAAAGGAATCATGTCGAAAGATATCCTGGGCACTCCCACTCCTATCCGGTTTGAAGATGAAGAAGTATGGGGAGTACAGAAATACGACGCTTATCTGTCACAGAAATATGGAGATTACATGACCATACCTAAACAAAGTGGACAAAGACAACATAATTTCCATTATTTAGACTTGAATAAACCTTATCGGAATTTTGAAGTCTAATTATAATCACATAAAGGTAAGAAGAAGAAATGAGAATAGGTTTTGACGGAAAACGTGCAGTACAGAATTTCACCGGTCTGGGTAATTATAGCCGCTATATAGTGGATATCCTATGCCAATTCTATCCGGAGAATGAATATGTGCTGTATGCCCCCAAGAAACGGGAAAACAAGAGGCTGGACAAATTAACGAAGCAGTATCAGCAACTACAGCTTTCTTATCCCACTACTTCTTCCTGGAAAAAGTTAAGTTCATTGTGGCGAGTATGGGGCGTTACCCAACAACTGGAAAAAGAAAAAATCGATATATTCCACGGACTTAGTAATGAGTTGCCCCTGAATATACATCAAAGCGAGGTAAAAAGTATTGTAACGATTCACGATCTGATCTTTCTGCGCTATCCGCAGTATTACCATTCGATCGACAGGAAAATATACACATACAAATTCCGTAAAGCTTGCGAAAATGCCGATAAAATCATTGCTATCAGCGAATGTACCAAGCGTGATATTATTGAGTATTTCAGGATTCCCGCCGATAAGATAGAAGTTGTTTATCAGGGATGTGATCCTTCATTCATGCATCCTGTAGCAGCAGAGAAGAAAAGAGAAATCCGGGCTAAATATCAGCTACCGGATCACTATATCCTTAACGTAGGAAGTATTGAAGAACGCAAAAACGCCCTTTCAGCGGTGCAGGCACTAACGATGCTTCCTGAACAGATTCATCTCGTCATTGTAGGACGCCACACGGAATATACTGATAAGATTGAACGTTTCATTAAGGAGAATAAGCTGGAAGAAAGGGTACATATCATCAGCAATGTTCCTTTTGATGATCTACCGGCTTTTTATCAGTTAGCAGAAATTTTTGTATACCCTTCCCGTTTCGAAGGTTTTGGTATTCCCATTATAGAAGCTCTATACTCCGGTATTCCGGTAGTGGCCGCGACTGGATCTTGCCTGGAAGAAGCCGGAGGTCCCGACTCTATCTATGTACATCCTGACGATATCAAAGGAATGGCCAATGCTTTCAAACAGATATACTCCGATACTGAAAGAAAAAAGGAGATGATTGAAAAGGGGCAAAAATTTGCCAAAAGATTCTCTGAAGAAAAGCAAGCGGAAGAAATCTTAAACATCTACAAGAAACTAATGAAATGAACGTACTTAAACATACAATAAAGAAATTTATATATGGCACTCTCCCATATTATTTCATGAAAGGATATAAGCCTGGCTCTCCTTATCTGAAATACTATGAATATATTAAAGAACATGGATATTCAAGACACCTGTATGAATTCAAGGATGAATACGCCAATATGCCTGTTGATGTACAGAAAGATGAGGAAAAAGGCTTATACTATGTTCAAAAAGAAAAGAAGCGACTCTATTTCAGAAAAAGCACTCCAGCTAAGAAAATTCAAAAATATTATAGGGCTTTGAGTATGGAACAAGACAGGCGCTCACCGCACCATTACTTCAACAGCGTTAAAGAAGTGACAGGGAAAGTATTTGTGGATGTCGGTTGTGCCGAAGGATATTCATCATTGGAAATTATCGAAGAAGCCAAACATGTTTATTTGTTTGAGCAGGACGAGCAATGGTTGGAGGCCATCAGAGCTACCTTCGAACCATGGCAGGATAAAGTGACGATTGTCCAGAAGTATGTGAGTGACCATAATTCTTCGAGAGAGCAAACACTAGATGATTTCTTCAACAACCAGACGAATGAACATCTATTTCTTAAAATGGATATAGAAGGAGCCGAACGGCACGCATTGGCCGGATGCAATAACTTATTCCAGAATTGCCAGAAGCTGGATTTTGCCATTTGCACATACCACTTGCGTGATGACGAAGAAGTTATCTCTGCATTTCTGGACAAACATAACTGCACATATATTAATCAAAAAGGGTTTTTCAGGCATAAAATCCGCAGTGTAGTGATGCGCGGAAGTAAGAAGTAATCATTGATAATCAGCAGAAAGCAATTCACAATAATCATACTTGCACAGGTATGTATCATAGATATACTTTTCCTTTTTCAATAAGAAACGTGAGATATGCGGTTCCCAAGAAAAGAATTTACGTACGGAACGGTATAAACGGAAGAATAAAATCAGGGATACAATATGCTTTTCTTTCTCTTTCCGTGCCGCACGACGATAAATATAATGAGTAAAAAACTGATCGCTGTAACGAAGGGCCAGACTGACCGTAGATTCGACGTCCCATCCACGCAAAGAAGCATATTCTGTCATGATGTAAGTCAGTACCTCACGCGAAATACACAAACGGCACATATTACGGCATACCATATCACAATCAATATCCGATAGCAACTGCATGCGATTCACGTCGACCAGAGAGAAACTGTATTCATTCGTTTCATTCTGATGAATCAGTATATTACCGGGAGAATAGTCCAAATGGAGAATACCTGCCTGATGCAAAGCAGCAGTGTAGCGCGCAAAAGCAGAAAGTTTATCTTCATTTCCCTCTACTTTCCCATCCATCAGGGAACGGACAGTTTCGCCACCATCATAACAACAAATATAATAGCTATGTGAAAGAAGACCATTCTGAAATTGTTCAATCATAGCCACTGGCTCCGGAGTGTCAAAACCATGCTGTTGGATCTCCATAGAATAAATATAGGAACGTTCTGCTTTTGATTGCCGGAAAAACGAATATACAACGCGGTTGATGATGTGAGGCTTCTTAAAGCTCTTCACCACAACATCAATACTGCCCAAGCCAATTCGTTTTAAAACATTACGACCATCATACACCACATCTCTTTCTTTCTGGAAGGACCTTGGAATTTCTTCTATCTCCTTCTGCAAATGTGCGTACTTGGGATTTACAATCACTCTCATTACACTCTCCTATATAATACTAATTACAAAGATTGAGCAAAGATAAAGAAATTAGGCCATATTCCGAACTATATTTTCTCTTTCTCACAAGATTGGTCTAACTTCTCTCATACATACTAAGTCCTGTTACGAACGCTTTA
>ENA-OQDE01000484-OQDE01000484.1-human-gut-metagenome-genome-assembly--contig:-NODE-484-length-23670-cov-2.902646_pt1 | contig 23670 bp, 34 predicted proteins | sample MGYA00242768_ERZ504595 | MGnify/ENA primary metagenome ERZ504595 (study PRJEB26092, sample SAMD00036307) | human gut metagenome | host: Homo sapiens | study: EMG produced TPA metagenomics assembly of... | reverse complement strand
TTTATAAGCCGTAGCCGACGTATTTGGTTTAAAGTACGATCCTATCAGCCTATAACTATGCATTTTCACCATACAGTAACACAAAGCCTTGCAGAGTTTTTCTTTTTCCAAATAAGACCATCTCAATGTCTTACGCCTTCGATTGATGATCTTTAAAAAACTCAGCAAGACTTTGTATTACTCTGTGGTGAGCTATATCTTTAAAATAAATAATCTTTCTTTGCCGCCCGTTGATAAGCCGCTACCAATTCGTTCATTACTTCTGCCACAGACTGCGACGGGATATGATTGCCGAAACTTGTCCGATCTCCAATTCCCCTTCTTCCAGATCACCTTCGAAGATTCCTTTTTTAGCACGCCCCCGTCCTAATAAAGTTCTCAAATCTTCTGCACTAGCACCACTATCTTCAGCCTTCTCCACCGCTTCGCGGAAAGCATTCTTTACCAAACGTGTCGGAGCCAGCTTTTCAACAACAACTTAGTATCCCCTTCACCGAGACTCAAGCAATAATCTTTAAATACCGGACTCGCTGAACTCTCTTCAGTAAGAGCAAAACGGGTTCCTATCTGTACACCTTCGGCTCCCAACACCATAGCAGCCAGTATTCCTTCTCCTGTACCGACACCTCCTGCGGCTATCAAAGGTAATGTTGTAGCCTCACGTACAGCGGGAATCAAACAGAAAGTCGTTGTTTCTTCGCGTCCATTATGCCCTCCGGCTTCGAACCCTTCTGCCACTACCGCATCTACCCCAGCCTCCTCACATTTTACAGCAAAACGGGAAGAAGAAACAACATGAACAACCGTTATTCCACGCTCTTTCAACCACCCAGTCCACGTTTTCGGATTTCCGGCAGAGGTAAAAACAATCTTCACTCCCTCTTCCACCACAATATTCATAATCTCTTCTATCTGGGGATACATCAAAGGAATGTTTACACCAAAAGGCAATTTCGTGGCCGCATTACATTTACGGATATGCTCGCGTAAAGTGTCCGGATGCATGGAACCGGCACCGATCAATCCCAGTCCACCGGCATTGCTCACAGCAGAAGCAAGACGCCAACCGCTGCACCACACCATACCACCTTGAATAATAGGATACCGAATACCCAGAAGAGAAGTAATTCTATTCATAACCAATAATTTATCTATGTGTTAATATACTAAGATACCAATAATAGCGACAAAGCTATATAACAATGCGCCAACATAACAACACACAAATATACTAATTATTCAATTACAAACATTCTCTAGTCAGCACATTAGCGCATTGCTACATCAACACATCATTATAACGCCTTCAACGGGCAATCTGTTCAATTGGTTTATTTATCAACACAGTGGTAGAATCTCCATAAGTTCTCAACACTTCCAATGTGCGGGCACGGTTATCCCGTCCCGTCTTATTCCAGAAATCTTTTGTAAAGACAGCCATCAGGTCAAGTCCGCCGATAGTTCCACCATTGATATACACTCCACTCCCACCAAACAAGGGAATAGGTGCATCCATCACTACCGTGTTCACCATCATTCCGTTAGCACGTTCACCCAACTGACGGAAACGTACCCCACTCGCCTGTATCTCATCCAACGACTTACGCATTCCCTTTGCCATCGGATTGCGTGCCCAGTTTGAATAAGATCTTTGATGGCGTATCTCGTAGAAAGGATCACCCCGCCAGGTATTTTTATCGATCTTTATCTTCTTCTGATAGATGGGATCCCAGTTATAGCGGGTATTCGCTTTATATGGCATCAGAGTCAACATCACTTTCGGTTTAGGCAACGCTTCAGGAAGCGATTCGTCAGGCATCATCCAGCTTTTCTCCTCCGACATCCGGGGAGTACCCACTGCGCTTCCGAAATCAATCGACTTCACAGCATCCATATTTAAATGCAACTCCTGGTCACTCTCCAGCAATTTCTTCAAATGCAAAGAATCTTGCGCCGTCCATACTTGCGAATATGCAAATACAGCGGTCAGGCACAGTGCCATCGTTGTTATAACCCGTTTTAATCCATCCATTCTTTTTACTCTTTCATTACCTATATTTCGGAGCACTTCATATACATTTGCACGTATAAGAGGCTATCTTTTGAGCGTAATAATCCCCCTGTCAGCAGCAAAAGACTACTGATACAAACAAATATTCCCACATGAATGTTTCCTATTTTTTACTTTCCGAAGGCTCCTCCCCCTTTATTACCACCAACGATAACCCGATCCACAAAGCGGCTCATCGTAACACGGATCAATTGTCCATCTCGTTTTCGGATATTGGCGTTCTTCCCACCAACTACGATAACAAGCGGCTGCATCAAGTACTTCCTCATCGGTCAGGAAATAGATTGCTTCATAATTTTCAGCATTCGCCAATACCATTTTGCAACCTAATGACGGAGGTGTGCCCTGACGGATAGATTCAATCACCCAAAGCATACACTCACCCAACCGAATCTTACCGTTGTTCATATTATAAACCGACGGAAAAGAAGGGATAATAGTCAGATCTTCTGCATATTTTAAAAGTTCGGGGATATCCTCTTCCGTGAAATGAGGAACCTCCACCACCCCTTTTTCATTCTTCATCTTGTACGTACCCGACTTCAATTGCTTCACAAAAAGAGCAACATCCGGATTGTTATAATCCATTTCTTCGCTGGTGCATCCTGTAAAGGATACGATCAGGCAAACAGCCATCCACAGCATTAGTAGTGTTTTTTTCATTTTCATAAGGATTAATACGTCATGCGAAGTCCGCAAAGTAAATTAAAATTAGTCGGCCGTTTCGTTCGTACCGTAGCCAATTTCGAATCTGTCTTGAAATGATGCGAAACTCCGGGTTCGGCAAAAACAGCAAGTCGGTCATTAATCTTATAATTGATTCCAATACCGGCAGTCACTGCCAGCTGGATAGGTTCTTCTTTAAAACTGTTGTCCGGTGCACCGGCAATACATTTATCGGCTATTCCTCCTACAGTAGCGTAAAGGTCGATTTTTTCGTATCTACCAACGTCACGTTCACTTTAACGGGGATTCCCAGATAGTGCAAATGCTGCCCTGCAGAACGGAGGTTCGAATAGAGTAATCCGGTTTCTATGCCGAGAAAATCGTTCAACTTACGCTCTACCGTCACCCCTGCGGAAACCGGCATTTTATAAGTACTGTTATCTGCCGGAAGTGCTGTACCCACTTGAACTTTCATCGCCCAGCGATGCTTTTTCACTGCTTTGGGTTGAGACATATCGACATTCGACTGTTCTTCCGAAGCGACAGATGATCCTGTATTACCGTTTGTTGCCTGCCAATAACCATTATGCCCCTGATTGCCATATCGGTTGCCATTTCCCGTAGAAGTAGTGAAGAAAAAGAAAACGACATAGAGAAAGTGATAGAAAGAGAATCTTCTTCCTCCGTATATTGCGACAGCATACCGTAAGATTTCGGAGCCGGTTTCGGCAACACCGGTTCTACCGGCAACGGCAACTGATTGACGCGTATTCCATCTCCATCCATCTGTCCTCCATTCGTCACGGCTATCTTTGTAAATGCTTCTTCCATTTCCTCCTTTGGAGAGAAATACAAGAAAGTAGCCGACGAGGCTGCCAAAACAAGCAATACAGATGCCGCAGCCGCCACACGGAAGAGCAGAATCCGACGACGATGCTGGCAAGCCACAGGAATTTCCTGCGAGAGCTCTTCCCAAAAGCCATCCCGTACACTCATCCCGGCATCAGCGAGACGCGTGCGAAACAGATCGGTTATTTCATCATTTTCTTTCTTCATGATTTCTATACTCTTTAATTCTTTTTGCTAACAAATATTTGGCCCGGTGCAGCTGCGAAGTAGATGAATGCTCTTTAATATGAAGCATCTTGGCTATCTCCTTGTGCGATTTCTCTTCAAACACATAAAGGTTGAAAACGGTTCGGCAACCATCCGGCAATTCGGCAATAAAAGCCATCAACTGCTCTTCGGAGATTCCAGCCCCTCCTCCCGAATCCGATATATCCGGTATATCGGGAAGCTGCTCTTCATGCACTACCAACTGGCTGACTCGCTTCTCCCGTCGCAGGAAATCGAGTGATTGAGTAACCATCACCCGGGTAATCCATGTACAAAGTGAAGACTCACCCCGGAACGAAAAGTTGGTAAAAATCTTGATGAAACCGTCATGCAGTACATCGTGCGCCGCATCCATATCGCCCGTATAGCGGAAACATACCGCCAGCATCTGCTTGGAATAGAGAGTGTAAAGTTCCTTTCGGCTGAATCCTTTCCTGCCCGACAGCCCTTTATCAGTTCTATCTCGTTTTCCAAAGTCAATTACTTTTTTTTAAAATCGAACGTATGTCTGCGTCGTTTGCTCATTAGACGCGAGAGTTTGAGGAATGCTGCAAGGAATATTGCTAAAAGAAGTTAAAGGATAGATAATAATAAACGGGAAAGAAAAAACGGTGAACGATAAACGGTAAATGATGAACAAAGCTGCGCATAATCATGCTACAAAATATCCACCGTTTACTGTTTATCGTTCACCGCTTACAGTTCACCGCTTATTATACTATCAGCATGCTTTGAAACTCATGTCCAGTCCTTTCACTGAATGAGTCAAAGCTCCTACAGAGATGAAGTCTACGCCACATTCGGCATACTCACGAAGAGTATCAAAGGTGATACCACCCGAAGATTCGGTTTCGTATTTGCCTGCTACCATCTCTACTGCTTTCTTTGTCATTTCGGGAGTGAAGTTATCAAACATGATACGGTCTACTCCGCCGAGATCAAGAACTTGCTGCAGTTCGTCGAAGCTGCGGACTTCTATTTCTATTTTCAGGTCTTTACCTTTTTCCTTGCAATATTCTTTGGCACGAATGATGGCTTTGTCGATACCTCCGACAAAGTCCACATGATTGTCTTTCAGAAGAATCATGTCGAACAGACCAATACGATGGTTTACTCCGCCACCGATTTTCACTGCCATTTTTTCGAGGATACGCATACCGGGAGTTGTTTTGCGGGTATCAAGCACACGGGTATTTGTACCTTCCAATACCTTTGCATATTTACGGGTCATTGTTGCAATGCCGCTCATACGCTGCATCACGTTCAACATCAGGCGTTCGGTTTGAAGTAAAGATTGCACTTTCCCTTCCACTACCATTGCTACATCACCCGGTTTCACTTCTGTTCCGTCATTGATAAACACTTCCACTTTCATGGTAGGATCAAAACGGTTGAAGATTTCTTTAGCTACTTCGATGCCAGCCAACACACCGGCTTCTTTGATAAGCAATTTTGATTTTCCCATTGCCGTAGCGGGAATACATGAAAGGGTGGTATGATCGCCATCACCTATATCTTCTGCAAAAGCAAGATCGATCAACTTATCGATCAGTTCTTTTTCCTTATTCATTGATCTTGTCAATTCTTATTTGATGTATTAAATATTGATTCTGCACTTTCTTCAGGAAGCAGTTCACACGAAAGTTCCCATTAGTAGTAGCCAACGTACCGATAACGAAACTCGATTCGTCCCGTTTTCCCTGATGGTTCACGTTAAATCCGCTGACTTTATTCTCCGTAAAGAATTCCTGCATCATAGCTGTTGCTTTCTGCTTGTCAACGCTTGTCGAGCGACCTTGGAGCACCAGATTTACCTTGTCCCCCATATACTTACTTAGCTCTTGCGAGCTTCCTCTTTTAAATGCCGTTATCACTCCTGCCGGTATCTCTTGTGCCATCAGCAACGAGAGAGAAAGAAGCAAAGTGGCCATTCCTACGAGCACTCGTTTTTTCATAAATACAAGCTTTTAAGTTGTAGTTTAAAGGCTTAAACTTTCAACTAATGATAGGCAAAGGTAAGCATTAATTGCAGAATAACATAAAAAATGCCTATTTTTGTGCAATAATCAGAATTGTAGACGTATGAAAACAACCCTGCTCGTCGTAGGACGAACCGTAGAACAACACTATATAACTGCTATCAACGACTATATCCAGCGCACTAAACGCTATTTCACTTTTGACATGGAAGTGATTCCTGAATTGAAAAACACGAAGAGTCTTTCAATGGAAGTGCAGAAAGAAAAGGAAGGGGAACTGATATTGAAAGCTCTCCAACCGGGCGACGTGGTGGTATTGCTCGATGAGCACGGAAAAGAAATGCGTTCTCTGGAGTTTGCCGAATATATGAAGCGAAAAATGAACACGGTCAACAAACGACTGGTATTCATTATCGGAGGACCTTATGGCTTTTCAGAAAAGGTTTATCAAGTGGCACACGAAAAGATTTCAATGTCGAAGATGACTTTCTCACATCAGATGATCCGGCTGATATTCGTTGAGCAGATTTATCGGGCGATGACTATATTGAATGGAGGGCCGTATCATCATGAATAAACTACATCCACAAAGATGCACCGTGAAAAATGAATTATACAATAAAGAAGATGGATATCATTATCCATTCTTCTCTTCTATATAAAGTTTATTAAATACCTGCCGGAGTTCGTCTTCATTAGTAATCAAATTCCGAAGTTCTGCCAACCGTCCGGCATTATCCGATTGGGGTATCCATAACTTCAGATACCCTCCTTCTGCATATTTTTCAGTTAGATGTTTCCGAAAACGGGCATATTGCTCTTCTTTATCCATCTCCGGATAATGAGACAGCCCATATTGTACGGTGCGACGTAAAGTAACTTCGGGATCAATAATTCGGTCAGCCTCGGCAACAATCATTCCATAGATTGTTCTGGGAGCCTGTTTATTGGAAGCCCGATGATCTTCTATCGCCTCTTTCATCTGCAACAGCTGCTCATCCGTAAACCAACGCCGCAAAGTTTCGTCGGCTAACAACACTTTGCCGGAGGTTATATGATGAAATTCACGTCCTTCATACAACCCCAGGTCATGATAAGCAGCGATGACATAAACCATCGAATAATCGACTTCATAATGAGCCGCTAATTTCAGACTTTCCTCAATAACCTTTTCCACATGGTCAATTTGATGCGCTTTATCAAAGTTAGTGTATTGAGGGATAATACTTTGCCGAACATGGTTTTGCAATTCAGCAGGCACATGATGAGTCATATTCAATCTTTTTAGCTAATGAATTCTTTTATTTATATTATTCCCGATTCATCAAACGATGTTCTGCCATCTGTTCGAACTTTGTTCCCGGACGACCATAATTGGCATACGGATAAATGGAAATACCACCACGAGGAGTAAATATTCCCGTTACTTCTATGTATTTGGGATTCATCAATCGGATAAGATCTTTCATTATGATATTCACACAATCTTCATGAAAGGCTCCATGACTGCGGAAACTGAAAAGATAGAGTTTCAAACTCTTACTTTCTACCATTTTTATATCAGGAATGTAGCTGATACGTATTTCGGCAAAGTCCGGCTGTCCGGTAATAGGACACAGACTTGTGAACTCCGGGCAGTTGAAACGTACCCAGTAATCATTTTCAGGATGCTTATTATCAAAGGCTTCCAGTACTTCAGGAGCATAATCTTGTTTATACTCGGTTTTTCTTCCTAATAAGGAAAGTTGGTCTTTTAATTCTGTCATTGCACTCACTAACTACAACCTCTACCCTAAACAAAAAAATGCATTTCCTCTTTCACCTATCACCGTACTACCTCAAACGCTTTATTCATCGAGGTTTTAGTGGTGAAGGATCATTTTATAACCTATCACCGCATCTATCACCTATCACCATCAACTCTTAGCCCACGCTTACTTTATCCTCACCTTACTTGTTACAGTGTGTTTCATTGCTTGAAACAATGTGTTTCCCGCTTTGAAACAATGTGTTTCATTACTTGGAACAAACTGTTTCAAGTCTTGGAACTTATAGTTTCAAGCGTTAGAAACTTTAGTTTCCTACCGTTGAAACTTTAGTTTCTCACCGATGAAACAACAGTTTCAAGCTGTTGAAACTAATCTAAGCCAATACATTCCGGACAGAAGCTACTATCATTTATTAATTAGAACTTACCGGTGACAATAGATGTGACGGCAAAATGTCAAATTTAGCTGCTGTCACTACTTGCTGTCACAAACTAGAAATCTTATAATCAAACATTTATCTACAACAATGTGACAGATGACAGCAAAAAAACGCATTTTAATCTCTATGTAGAGATATTATTGATTCTTACTTTTTAAATACTTTTCCAATCCTTCCCGACGCAATGTACAAGCCGGGCAATGTCCGCAACCATCTCCCTGAACGCCATTATAACAGGTCAAAGTCTCGGTGCGAATCAGTTCCAATACCCCCAGTTCGTCGGCCAATGCCCATGTTTCTGCCTTATCAATCCACATCAAAGGGGTATGAATCACAAATTGTTCATCCATAGCCAGATTGAGAGTTACATTAAGAGATTTGATAAAGGCATCACGGCAATCGGGATAACCGCTGAAATCTGTTTGAGAAACTCCCGTTACCAAATGATTAATACCACGTTCACGGCATATACTGCTGCGATACTTAGAAAAAACAGATTACGTCCCGGAACAAAGGTATTAGGAACGCTATCTGCAGGTTTTTCCTGATCCATCACCATCGTAGTATCGGTCAATGAATTATGACCTAACTGTCCGATAAAGGAAACATCCATCACATCAAATTCCACTTCCGCTTTCCGGGCTATCTCCCGTGCAAGCTCCACTTCTTTCTGATGTTTCTGACCGTAAAGAAAACTCAAGGCATATACTTTCTTAAAGTTGCGTTTTGCCCAAAACAAACAAGTAGTAGAGTCCTGTCCACCACTAAACACAACCAATGCTGCTTCTCTATTCATATTCTATCTTAAATATCTTTGACTTTCAATACATTATAGGAGATATCGGTATCATACACATCGCTACCGTCTATCTTCTTAATGGCTTTCACTACACGAATTGTCACCGGAAGGATAATAACTTCATACATGGATTTCAGCACAATCTGAATCCCCATCATGATAAGCAGTTCTTTCCAGGCAATAACTCCACCAAAAGCTACCGGAAAGAAAATCAATGAATCGGCAGTCTCACCTACAACAGTCGACCAGATGGCACGGGCCGAAAAGTTACGCCCCTGACTGGCTACTTTCATCTTACTCATCACATACGCATTGAGAAATGAGCCTACTAGAAAAGCCATCAGACTGGCAGCCACAATACGGGGAGCCATACCGAACACAAAATTGAAATGTTCCTCGCCCTCCCAGAAAGGAGCAGCCGGAATGGCAACAGCTATCAACCCAAGAGCAACCACGAAGAAGTTCATGGCAAAACCGCTCCAAATGATGAGCCGCGCTTTCTTGAATCCCCAAACCTCGGCGATACAATCATTAATAATATAAGAAATAGGAAAAACCAATAATCCAGCTGTCACGGTCAGACTACCTACCTGAATTACTTTTGTTTCAAGAAGATTGGCTGCAATGAGACAGACATTAAACAGAATGCCCAGCAGCATAAAGGTACAGATACTTTTTCTTTCATAATTCCTGTTTTTTACGTGGTGTTCTAGAATACACGACCGCTATTCACGGCATCATACATTTTTTATTCTTTCGGAGTGCAAAGGTAAAAAAATAAAACTGGAATTATCACATTCATCTTACCAGAATCTGTCTTCCCAATAATTGAAGAAAAAATAAGCCTCCTTGTCAGTCGTCGTATTCTGACAGGAAGGCTCATCACTTTGACCTTAAAACACATCACTCAATCAGGCATCTGCATCAGGAGGAGAAATCTTTCAATTCCTCTTTCAACCGCTTACGGATGAAAAACAAACGGCTCTTTACCGTTCCCATCGGCAATCCTAATTTTTCGGCAATTTCTCTATACTTAAATCCGGCTACAAACATCTGAAAAGGCACTTTCATCTCTTCCGGTATGGAATGTATCACCCTGTACAACTGTTTCATATCATACGTAAACTCGAATCTATCAGCATCTTCATCTTCTATCAGATGTTGTTGATTGATGGAGTAACTATCATCAATCAGGTTCATTTCGCGAACTGTGCGACGGTAGTTGTTCACGAAAATATTACGCATAAGCGTATACATCCATCCCTTCAGATTTTTGCTATACGTAAACTTCTCCTGATTATCTAATGCCTGCAACAAACAATCCTGAACCAAATCATTAGCAGATTCGCGGTCTGCCGTCAATTTATATGCGAAGCGATGCAAATCCGGTTGTATCGCTAATATTCCTTGAGTAAAATCAACTTTTTCCATCGTCGTATTTCCTTTATCTAATTAGTACGATACAAAGGTCAGTTTTTTTAGAATCATTATAAATAGCAATTCTTCCGATTAGTTTGGCAATTTTTCCTTTGCCCCTCTCAACCATTTCTTTTTTTAGTTGTTCATTGGGCATTCACCTAAAACTTAACTGATAATGAAAACAAGCTTTAAAATGGTAACTATGCTACTGGGGATAGGAATTTTCCCCCTCTGTGCCTATGCACAACAGAAGGTAGTCATCGAAGATGAAGAACCGAACTCTATCATGTTTGTTTCGAAAAACAAAGCAGGAGATGAAATCATCCGAATCATGAACGACCGTTCGCAGATGCGTTTCCACGACCCGAATGCTCCCCGTTTCCTGCTAACCGACCAGAAAGGGAAATTTGCCCTGGGTATCGGAGGATATGTTCGTGCAACAGCAGAGTATGACTTTAACGGTATCGTAAATGATGTCGATTTCTATCCGGCATTGATTCCACAACGCGGAAGCGGCAATTTTGCAAGAATCAATTCCAGATGGACATCACCACTTCTACCCTATTCCTCAACTGGTAGGACGTACGAAACATCTGGGAGACTTCGTTGTCTACACAGCCGGAAACTTCCGGGGTGACGGAAAAACCTTTGAATTGCAGAATGCTTATGCGCAATTCCTCGGTTTCACGATCGGATACAGCTACGGTTCGTTCATGGACCTCTCCGCACTGCTCCTACCATCGACTTTGCAGGTCCTAACGGATCAGCCTTTTACCGCACTACGCAATTGAGCTATATGTGCGATAAGTTGAAAAACTGGAAATTCGGTGTTTCGATGGAAATGCCTTCAGTAGACGGTACAACCAACAATGACTTGTCTATCAACACCCAACGAATGCCGGACTTTGCCACTTCCGTACAGTATAACTGGAATAGTAGCAGTCACGTTAAATTAGGTGCCATTGTCCGTAGTATGACCTACTCAAGTAATGTACATGAGAAAGCCTATTCCGCCACCGGCTTCGGTCTGCAAGCATCTACAACCTTCAATATTACGAAGAAATTACAGGCATTCGGACAGTTTAATTATGGAAAAGGTATCGGATCTTACCTGAACGATTTAAGTAATCTGAACGTAGATATCGTTCCCGATCCTGATAATGAGGGAAAAATGCAGGTTCTCCCAATGCTGGATGGTATGCAGGGCTGCAATACAACCTTTGTCCGAGCATCTTTATATCCGGTACATATAGTTTATCCAGACTTTATTCTGAAAACGGATATCCAAGTGAAATCCGGAATCCTATCGCAAAGGACAGTATTTAGTGGCTAATGCTTTCTGGAATGTAAGCAGTAATTTGCAAGTGGGCGTAGAATATTTAAGAGGATGGCGTACTGATTTCAGTTCTTCAACCCGCCCCGCCAACCGGTTGAATATGCTGGTGCAGTATTCTTTCTAAATCAGCATATACATAAAAGATTATTTCATTGTATAAAATTGAAGAGGGAGACAGCCATTGAAACGCTATCTCCCTCACATCATTATTAACTTCGTATTTTATTGAGTTCTAATTTATTTAGAATCTGTAGTCAATGCTAAGACCAAATACTTTGTTGGTACGGCTATATACATTGGTACCAGGCAATCCTGTACCATTATAATTGGAAAAATCTTTCGTATAATCTTCGTAAGTAGTCCACATATAGCCAACATTTAAAGCTGCTCTTTCACTCAACTTCACCTTCGCTCCAAAGCCCAATGTGTAAGAGTCACAAGAGAAACTGGTATCGCTCTGAAAGTTATCGGACAATCCGTAATCCGTAATTTGCCCACCACAACTTAACGACAATTGTTTGGTCACATCCCATTCAATACCTGCCAGATATTCGTTAGTCCCCTTAGTCAAGAACTTCTGCTTTCCATCTGCCATACCTGCTTTCTTATCATCATAAAAGTGATATTCTACAGATGCACGCAGTACTGGAAGAAACTCATAAGCCACTGCTACCGAAAGCATGGAAGGAATATCATTCGGAGTATTGACACCGTTTTTATAGTTGCCTATCAAAGCTTCCGCTTCGGCAGGATAGTCCAATTTATGAGTTTTATTTTCAATATTCATGTTAGCCTTGAACTCATACTTAGCTCCAATGTTCAACTTGTTCCATTTTACATCCACGCCTATCACCGGAGTTAATCCCCAACTGTCTGGTCACAGTCCAAAGCCAAATTCATTAAGTCTGTATCTCCCACTTTAGCATCCAGGAATCCCTCATAACCTCCTGAAAAATAATTCATACGGCACCGGCAAAAGCCGAAAGCCAATCAGTTATTTTATAAGATAAGCCCAACTGCAAGGAATAGATGTATTGTCTGCCATCCATAGCACTATTGATGATATATTTGTCCGGGGTCATTATCGGCCCCCTTGCGCTACTCCGTCCAAACTCTTTTGGAATATTTTTGCCATAGCAGCCGACTCAAATATAGGTAAACCGTCATCAAACGAAGCCTTTCCACCTCCGGCAGTTATAGCGAAGAAACCGGAAATAGTCCAATCTCCTTTCTTATATGCGGCAAACACACTGGGAATAACCGGCGCAGCAGCTTTTCCTTTATAATATTTACTATAAGGCTTATCGGAAACGGTAGGAACAGGAGCGGTAGGATTTGTTAAATCAAGACCACTATATGTCATAAAGCTAGCATCAATATTTCTCGTCTGAAAAGCACTCTGAATGCTCAATCCCACATGGAAACCGTCATTCGGCAAAAAAGCCAAACCGGCAGGATTGGACAAAGCTCCGTCTATTTCAAAGGTAGCACCACGAGATAGCATACGAAGAAAAGCAGCGTGTTGATTAGTATTTGTCAGAAGACCTCCGGCAAAAGTTGGAATTGAAACGATTAGCATTACAAATCCAATCAAGGAAATTTTTCTCATCTAAATCTTTTTTTAATTATTTCGGGCGCAAAGATACGATATTATTGCACACGAAAGATACGTTTGTGCATTTATTTTCATTTAGCCTCCTATTTTAATTGAAAAAATAAACTGTTTCTAATGAAACAATCTATTTCACAAGCAATGGATTGATTAAACAAATTCACCTGTTCCAACGTTTAATATTATATAATTTATAGAATAATATTATGGCCTATACAATTGCATTTTTCGGCACAAAGCCTTATGATGAGTCCTCTTTCAATGACAAAAATAAAGAGTTCGGGTTTGAGATACGCTACTACAAAGGGCATCTGAATAAGAACAACGTACTACTGACACAAGGAGTGGATGCTGTCTGCATCTTTGTGAACGACGTTGCCGACGCAGAAGTAATCCGTGTGATGGCAGCCAACGGAGTAAAACTATTGGCACTACGCTGTGCCGGATTTAATAATGTAGATTTGGATGCTGCCGCCGCTGCCGGAATTACCGTAGTACGGGTTCCTGCCTACTCTCCTTATGCCGTTGCAGAGTACACCGTAGCTCTTATGTTATCGCTAAACCGGAAAATTCCCCGTGCTTCCTGGCGTACCAAAGATGGTAATTTCTCCCTGCACGGTCTGATGGGATTCGATATGCACGGAAAAACAGCAGGCATCATCGGTACAGGAAAAATCGCGAAAATACTGATTCACATCTTAAAAGGGTTTGGAATGAACATATTGGCTTATGACCTCTATCCGGACCATAACTTCGCCCGTGAAGAACAAATAGTTTATACTTCACTGGACGAACTATATCACAATTCGGATATCATCTCTTTGCATTGCCCGCTCACCGAAGCGACCAAGTATCTGATTAACGACTACTCTATCAGCAAAATGAAAGACGGAGTTATGATTATCAATACCGGTCGTGGACAGCTGATTCATACCAATGCACTGATTGAAGGGTTGAAGAACAAGAAAATAGGTTCCGCAGGACTGGACGTATATGAGGAAGAAAGCGAATACTTTTATGAAGATCAATCCGACCGCATCATCGACGATGATGTACTCGCCCGCTTACTTTCATTCAACAATGTGATAGTCACTTCTCATCAAGCTTTTTCACACATGAAGCAATGGAGAATATTGCTGCGACCACCCTGCAAAACATAAAAGATTTTATCAATCATAAGCCTTTGCTAAATGAAGTGAAGAAATAAAACTTTTAAGCTCCTTTCTTTGTTTACAAAACATATAAACAAATAAGAGAAAGGACAGATTTTATGAAAAAAGTAATACATAAAGCAGATACAAGAGGACATTCCCAGTACGATTGGTTGGATAGTTACCATACTTTTAGTTTTGACGAATACTTCGACTCCAATCGTATCAACTTTGGTGCCCTTCGCGTATTGAATGATGACAAAGTTGCACCCGGAGAAGGTTTTCAGACTCACCCGCATAAGAATATGGAAATCATCTCCATCCCTCTGAAAGGACATCTGCAACATGGAGACAGCAAGAAGAACAGCCGCATCATTACTGTTGGAGAAATTCAGACAATGAGTGCCGGAACGGGAATCTTCCACAGTGAAGTGAATGCAAGTCCTGTAGAACCGGTAGAATTCCTGCAAATCTGGATTATGCCGAGAGAACGGAACACCCGTCCCGTTTATCAGGATTTCAGTATCACAGAGTTGGAACGTCCGAATGAACTGGCAGTCATCGTATCTCCCGACGGCAGTACACCTGCTTCCCTTTTGCAAGATACCTGGTTCTCAATCGGTAAAGTAGAAGCCGGGAAGAAACTGGGTTATCACATGCATCAAAGTCATGCAGGCGTCTATATTTTCCTCATTGAAGGAGAAATTGTAGTAGATGGCGAAGTGTTGAAACGCCGGGACGGTATGGGTGTTTACGATACCAACAGTTTCGAACTGGAGACACTGAAAGATTCACATATTCTATTAATAGAAGTACCTATGTGATTCCATCATTAGAAATTAAGAACTAAAACTGCCAGATAATCTTATGGCGAAATTAAACATAGCAGATATCCGACAGGAATATACGAAAGGCGGGTTGCGGGAAAATGAACTTCCGGGCGACCCGCTTTCGCTTTTCAGTCGTTGGTTACAAGAAGCAATTGACGCAGAGGTGGATGAACCAACTGCTGTCATTGTAGGAACCGTATCCCCTGAAGGGAGACCGTCCACGCGTACCGTATTATTAAAAGGGCTCATGATGGAAAATTTGTCTTTTATACCAATTATGAAAGCCGTAAAGGCAGGCAATTGGCACAAAATCCGTATATCTCCCTCTCTTTTGTATGGCACGCCCTCGAAAGACAAATACATATAGAGGGAATAGCGACGAAGTTCCTCCGGGAGAATCGGATGAATATTTCCGGAAACGTCCTTATAAAAGCCGGGTCGGTGCACGAATTTCTCCTCAAAGTCAACCTATAATAAGCAGAATGCAATTAATACGGTCTTTTGTCAGGGAGCAGCCCGGTGGATCGGAAAAGAAGTGGAGAGACCTGATAATTGGGGTGGATATGCCGTTACCCCTACAAGGATTGAATTCTGGCAAGGACGCCCCAACCGTCTGCATGACCGTTTTCTATATACTCTGCAACCGGACGGAGAATGGAAAATCAGTCGTCTTGCTCCTTGATTTCGTCGATTTTTCTTGGCAACTCCAACTAGAATACGTAATATTGCAACTATAAAATAGTCAGCTTATGACACTGGATTATATTTATCACAGCGGTTTCGCCATCGAAATGGAAGGTGTAACCGTTATCATCGATTACTACAAAGATTCTTCCGAAACGGAACATAACCGGGGAATCGTACATGATTATCTCCTGCAAAGGCCGGGTAAGCTATATGTATTGGCCACCCATTTCCATCCCGACCACTTTAATCGTGAGATATTGACCTGGAAAGAACAACGCCCCGACATTCAATATATTTTCTCCAAAGATATCTTGAAGTCCCACCGTGCCAAAACCGAAGATGCTTTCTATATTAAGAAAGGAGAAACATACGAAGACGAGACAATTCGTATCGATGCTTTCGGCTCAACGGATGTCGGCAGTTCGTTCCTGCTTCACCTGCAAGATTGGAGTATTTTCCATGCCGGCGACTTGAACAACTGGCATTGGAGTGAAGAATCTACTGAAGAAGAGATCCGAAAAGCCAATGGTGATTTCCTTGCAGAAGTTAAATATTTAAAAGAAAAAGCGCCAAACATCGATTTAGTACTATTCCCGGTGGATCGGAGAATGGGAAAAGATTACATGAAAGGGGCAAAACAGTTCATCGAACAAATAAAAACTACTATATTTGTGCCCATGCACTTCAGTGAAGATTATGAGGGGGGAAATGCGCTTCGTAGTTTTGCTGAAAATGCCGGATGCCGTTTTATCAGCATCACCCATCGGGGCGAAAGTTTTGAGATTACCAAATAAACACATGATAATTATGAATAAATTTACGATTCTGTTTCTTACCCTGTTCCTTGCATTGCCGATGGCGATGAAGGCAGATTCTGCAAAAGAGAAGAAAGATGACACCAGGTACCTTGTAGGAGCTGTTCCTGAAGTAGATGGTAAAGTAGTATTTTCCAAAGAGTTCCAGATTCCCGGAATGAGTCAGGCACAAATCTACGACACAATGACAAAGTGGATGGACGAACGTCTGAAAGAAAATAAAAATATTGATAGCCGCATTGTTTTCTCTGACGAAGCAAAGGGAACAATTGCCGGTGTTGGAGAAGAATGGATTGTTTTCAGTTCCAGTGCTCTGTCATTAGACCGTACACTGGTCAACTATCAGATTACCGTTACCTGTAAACCCGGCAACTGCCTAGTAGAGCTTGAGAAAATCCGTTTCACTTATCGCGAAACAGAGAAATACAAAGCGGAAGAATGGATTACTGATAAATATGCGCTCAATAAAGCAAAGACCAAATTAGTGCGCGGCCTGGCTAAATGGCGTAGAAAAACTGTAGACTTCGCAGATGATATGTTTATGGATGTAGCAGTAGCTTTCGGAGCACCTGACACCCGTCCGAAGACAGAGAAAAAGAAGAAAGAAGAAGAGCAACAAACTCCATCAATCGTTGCAGCCGCAGGCCCGATTATCATTGGTGGCACAGATAAAAAGACTGATATTAAAGTGACGACCGCCGAACCCGTTCAAACTACAGTTCCTGCTGCGACTCTCACACCTGCTACTCCAGTAGCAAAGCTTCCACAGATATGCCGGGTTATACAGAAATTGATTTGAAACAAATTCCGGGCGAAGTATATGCCTTAATGGGAAGTGGTAAATTAGTAATCAGTATTGGAAAAGATGAGTTCAACATGACCAATATGACTGCAAATGCAGGTGGTGCATTGGGGTATCAATCAGGAAAAGCTGTTGCATATTGCACACTTTCACCCGACCAACCTTATGATGCTATAGAAAAGGCAGACAGCTATACACTGAAATTGTATGCTCCGAACCAAACAACTCCTTCAGCTGTTATCGAATGTAAGAAAATGCCTTCACAGACAACTCCGCAAGCCGGACAACCCCGTACCTATGTTGGAGAAATTGTGAAACTCTTAATGAAAAAATAAGGAAAATTGCAACAATGGAAATAAAAAGTAAATTTGACCATTTTAATATCAACGTTACAAACCTGGAGCGGAGTATCGCTTTTTATGAGAAAGCACTCGGCTTAAAAGAACATCATCGGAAAGAAGCATCCGACGGTTCATTCACACTGGTTTACCTGACAGATAATGAAACTGGTTTCCTATTGGAATTGACATGGCTCAAAGATCATACAGCTCCATACGAACTGGGGGAAAACGAAGTCACCTATGTTTTCGTGTAGCCGGTGATTACGATGCAATCAGGGCCTATCACAAAGAAATGAATTGTGTATGTTTTGAGAACACTGCCATGGGGCTTTATTTCATTAATGACCCGGATGATTACTGGATTGAAATACTTCCACAGAAGTGATTTTATATAAAAAGTGGGGCAGATAATTATCCTGCCCCCACTTTTTATGTAGAATATATGATCTATCAAACACATAGTATATATACCTAAAACAACAAATACTATAAATATGTATCCGAAAATAAACACCACCTTGCCAGTTGCTTAATCAGAAAAAAGCCACTCCTCAATGATTAAAAGGCAACCGGACTGATGATCCGTTTATTGCTACAGCCTTTATTTTTTATGTCGCTAGCTCTTTTCTTCCGGATATCTGCTTTCATCTTCGCTGCACCCGAACCATGTTGTCCACGAATATACGTCGCTTTTTTCGCTTTCGTTTTCACCTTTTCCTCTTCTTTGGGCTTATCTTTCTTACCTTTAAAAACGATACCACCCATGATTGCTTCTTCTATACTCATATAATCATTTATTAGTATTCAACATTTCCGATGGCAAAGATAACCCTTTTCTACGGATTTATTTATCTTTGCAAAGTTAACAATCGTAACCACCAATGGCAACAACAATTCTTTCTGCAGAAAGGACCCGATGGGAGCCGCTATTTCTGACTATTTCAACCATCATAGAGCTGATCGTTTGCGGGTATTTTCTTCTCAATTCGAAGAAGATGAAATTCCCGTCAAAGAACTGTTTCGTAGTATACAGTCTATGCCTATACTAGAGCGTACCGCCCTGCAAATGGCTACTGGACGGATTTTGGATGTAGGTGCCGGAAGTGGTTGCCATGCGCTGGCACTTCAGGAAATGGGAAAAGACGTATGCGCCATTGATATTTCTCCCTTATCTGTCGAAGTAATGAAACAACGCGGAGTGAACGATCCCCGCCTCATCAACCTTTTTGATGAAACATTTTCCGAAACATTCGATACAATCCTAATGCTCATGAATGGTTCCGGAATCATCGGACGGCTGAATAATATGCCCGAATTTTTTCAACGGATGAAACGTATTCTCCGCCCCGGTGGATGCATATTTATGGATTCCAGTGATTTGCGTTATCTTTTTGAAGAGGAAGACGGTAGCATAGTCATCGATCTGGCTGGAGATTACTACGGAGAGATCGACTTCCAAATGCAATATAAAGATGTAAAAGGAGACACATTCGACTGGTTATATGTAGATTTCCAGACTCTTAGCTTATATGCTTCCGAATGTGGTTTTAAGGCAGAATTGATAAAAGAAGGAAAGCATTACGATTACCTGGTCAAACTTAGCATTGCTTGAAAATGCATCTTCATATAGTGACGGTATACACTCCGGATAGCGTCACTATATAACCAAAATAGTAACGCCATCACATCAGGATAGCGTTACTATTTTTATATACTCATATATGTTCCGTTGGAAACATCTGATGAAGGCTCTCTTTTATTTCAGCATTTCATTAATTGCCTGCACAAGAGAAGCAAACTCTTCCTCATTATATAAACGAGTCAGCTTTACAATTTTCCCTTCCTTATCAATCAACACGTTTCTCGTTATTCCAGATTCACGTAATGCATACTTCGCAAAGATATCAGCTCCCGGATCCAGTCCTAACGGATAAGTGACTCCGGTAGATTTTGCAAAAGCCAGTACTTTGTCAAGCGGTTCGTCACGGTCAATGCCAATCAGAGCAAAGTCTGCATTATTTTTATGCTTCAACCAAATATCCTTCTCGATAAACGGCATTTCTTTACGGCAAACCCCACACCAGCTTGCAGTGAACTGCAACATGACAACTTACCACGAAGGAAGATAAACTCACTTGCTTCCCATCTGTCAAGGTAATTGTGAAATCCGGAGCCATCTCTCCTACCCGAACAATATATCCTGTACTATCTGCCTGAACTGATTTTGCATCCGCAGTTACTTCTACACTATCTGTTGCAACTTCAACATTCGCCGTTCCTTTCTTCTGTCCGGAACAAGCCCATATACCTATGCTAAAAGCGCCACACTACATACATTCATAATTTTCATTTTCATCTAATCATTGGTAACTTTGCAAATATAAAAAAAGTATGCGATGTATTTGCATTTTTAAAAGAAATTCATACCTTTGCACCCGCAAAAGAAAAACGCCTCTTTAGCTCAGTTGGCCAGAGCACGTGATTTGTAATCTCGGGGTCGTTGGTTCGAATCCGACAAGAGGCTCTCCAGAATGAATGCTGTTTATCACATCAGATAAGCAGCATTTTTTATTAATATCTTCTTTAAGATTTTTGCTTACGAAATACTACCATACCCACAGCCAACAAAATCAAAAGAATTCCAATAGCACTATTCAGGGTAAACAGTTCTTTAAAAACAAAGACACCGATCACAACGGCTGTCAGTGGTTCCATCGCACCTAAAATAGAAGTCAGTGTAGGTCCCGCATACTTAATTGCCCGTACCAAAGTTATATTGGAAATAGCCGTAGCCGGCAATGCAAGTCCTAAAATAATCAGCCATATATAACCGTCTGTCACCAGATGAAGCCCGGAAGTTGCCATAGCTCCTATCAGATAGAAAACAGCTCCCATCCCCATAACATAACATGTCAGTACAGTGGAATTGATTTGAGCGGCTCGTGTTGTTCGAACCCCAATGATGTATCCTCCGTAAGAAAAGACAGAAATACAAGCCGCCACCAATCCTACTATTGTATCACCACTTTTCGCCTCCAACTCTCCCGATGACAGTAAAGCAGCACCAAACAAAGACATTAAAACAGCAAGCATCACCAAAAGAGATTTCTTTTCATGAAAGAAAAACATCATTGCCAATGATACAGCCAACGGATACATAAAATGAATAGTCGATGCTACCCCCGTGGCTATATTCTGATAGGCAATGAGCAAACTGAATGAGGTGGTTGCCCGCAACAAACTTAATAAAAAAACGACTAGCAAATCTTTCTTTGCCAGCCGGAAATTACATCCCGAACACCATCCAAACAGTGTCAATACAATAGCAGCCACTCCCCAACGATAAGAAAGCACCTCGAAAGCCGAAAAACCAGCTAACAACAGAGTTATAGAAAAAAACGGAGCCAGCCCAAAAGTGGAGGAGGATACCGCCGCATAAAGTATACCTTTAATACGATTCATCGATATATTCAACTAATTCCAGATATTCACAATGCAAAGATTATAAATATTTCTTTAATGCCACCATTAATTTCATTTTTTCAATCGGCTTAACCAGATATTCATTACAGCCGACCTTTATTGCAGCAATCCGGTCAGAATCGAAAGCATGGGCGGTAAGTGCGACGATAGGTAAGCTAGCATTAAACTTACGTATTTCAGCTGTAGCCTTCAATCCATCCAGTACTGGCATTTTCATATCCATCAACAACAAATCGACATGTTGGCTACGCGCTATTTCCACTGCCTTTTGCCCATTCTCCGCATGCAGTAAATCATAATGATCCTTCAGGATAGTAGACACCAGCTGATAATTACTTTGTATATCTTCAGCTATGAGAATTGTTTTCCGACCGGCACTCTTCTCCATCACTTCGTCATTCGCACCAAACTCTCCTCCGGAGATATTCTCTTCTTTCTTCTCTTCTACCATAGAAAGTGTATCGACTTCACAAGGTAAAAATGCCCAAAACAGCGATCCTTCATTGTGTACCGATTCAAAGCCGACTTTACCTCCCATAGCTTCTGCAATTGCCTTGCAAATAGAAAGTCCAAGTCCGGTACCTTGGGCAAACTCATCAAGTTTCTCAAAACGCTGGAATACTTTTCCTTTTTTATCATCAGCTATACCAATACCGGTATCTTTCACATAAAAATAGACGCCTCCATCCTTACATGCATATCCCATTTTAATAGAACCTTTTGAAGTATATTTGATAGCATTAGTGACATAATTCGTTATAATTTGTGCCACGCGATTACGGTCCAGAGTTACCCGACAACAGTGATAAGGATTGATTTCAGTTAACACGATATCCGGATTCTTCAGGCGCTGCTTCATGGAAGTAAACATGTTTTCAAAATGTTCGGATAAGTCGAACGGTTCGTATTTCAGTTCTACCGAACCGGCTTCCAGCTTGGATAAATCAAGTATATCATTTATCAGTTTTAGCAATAACTCATTATTACTATTAATAATCTGGATATAGTCCGCCTTTTCTTCTTCTCCGGCATAAGCATCAACTCCGAAAAACCTACAATAGCATTCAAGGGAGTACGGATTTCATGACTCATATTCGCCAGGAACGCAGATTTCAATTTATCAGACTGCTCTGCCTGATGTTTGGCTTCCTGCAATTCCTTTATCATTTTTTCACGCTCCGTTACATCATCCACGCGAATTACAACACCATCCACAGATCCATCTTCAAGAACTACGGGAGTGGCAAACACTTCAACGGTATGCGCACTGTCCAACGAAAACTTCATCTGTTCCGTCTGTAATGAAACAAAAGCACGTTGCATCACACAATTTTCACAGGGAGAAGTACGATTATATGTACTTTTATAGCAAAGTTCACCTTTTTTGTAGGCTTCAAAAGAAAGACTTTTTGAACATAACGAAATATTTTCCCATTGAACCATATATTCCTTCGTGATGTAGGCCAACCCTGAATTCGTATTGTTAAGAACCAGTTCATTCTGTCGTACCAAGCGTCCTGTATTTCTTTATTCTTTAGTAAGGTCAATTCAGTCTGCTTATAGGAATCGATATTTTGCGTCATACCGAACAAATACTTATAAGGAGCATCGTTCAAAGTTGTGGTTTCAACAAGGCCACGCGTTTCCCACCATTGATACATGCCATCTCCTTTAAAGTCAATGCGATATTCCACATCCCATACACCGCTTCCTAGTTCTACCGCCTTTTGCAAAGTTTCAGCAAACTTTTGTCGGTCATCAGGATGTACGAGAGTCAGATATTTCTCGACCGAATTAATTTCTGATGCCTTTTTCCCATTTTTATCAAAACCTTCACCGAAACTCACCCTGTTCTTAGCCGGCTCAAAAAACCAGGTGAAGGCATTCATCGCTTCCATAGTGACAGTTAACAGCTGTGCACGACGCTTCAGTTCATTTTGTAAACTCTGATCCCAGCGGGTATTTAACAGAAAGCGTTTGCCATCATCTTCAATTATACTTTTGCGAACAATAGTATCATAGCTGCGTCCATCCTTCAGTATAATACGTTCCATGCCGAAATAAGGGTTCCCAGTATTGTATACCTCTAAATCAGTCTTCTGAATACGCTCTACTTCTTCTTCACTTAGCACATCATAAGTAGTTTTATCTTCGCTGGTACCAAACATGAGCTTACTCTCTTCATTGCAAAAACATAGCGGAAATCATTCTCTACATCTTTGATATGAACAGATAACGGAAGATTATTTAATATATTATAGAAGAACTGCTCCTTTTTCTGCACCTCCGTATTATTCTTTCGGGTACCAACATATTTCAATACCTTCTTATTAGAATCAAATTCATAAGGAGCAC
>ENA-OQDE01000483-OQDE01000483.1-human-gut-metagenome-genome-assembly--contig:-NODE-483-length-23674-cov-5.202064_pt1 | contig 23674 bp, 29 predicted proteins | sample MGYA00242768_ERZ504595 | MGnify/ENA primary metagenome ERZ504595 (study PRJEB26092, sample SAMD00036307) | human gut metagenome | host: Homo sapiens | study: EMG produced TPA metagenomics assembly of... | reverse complement strand
TTAAAAAAGAAAAGTTATGAAAGAAAAGAATACTCTACCCTCAAAGGGAAAAGCATTTTTTATTTAATGCTTTCCTTGACAACCACTCTGTTTGTAAGTTCATTCATCTATTTCCTTGTGTTGCATCCATCGTTGGACAACAAAGCAGTGAGGATATCAATCAACATTGGATGGACTTGCTTCTGTCTGTATGCCTTTAAAAGACTAACACAACGCTACACCTTTTGGTGGCACGCATTAGATGAGAACCCGAATAAATCCCAAAATAACTAACCTATGCCGATTATAGTAAACTTAGATGTAATGATGGCGAAACGAAAGATTTCGCTAGGAGATTTAGCCGAAAAGATAGATCTGACGCCTGCCAACCTCTCCATACTGAAAACCGGGAAGGCAAAAGCCATCCGCTTCTCAACCTTAGAGGCTATCTGCAGGGAACTAGACTGTCAACCTGGAGATATTCTAGAATATAGGGAAGAAGATGAATGATATAAACAGTCACATACACAAACACTCGAACACTATAAAATTCTCTCATCTTCACCCATATCCCCGCAATGAAGCAATTAAAGATTAATTGCTTCATGCGGAGTCTTTTTATGATGCAGTTATAATAAAGTTTTTAACCAAGATTGATATTTCCTCTTTTTCCACTAGGTGGTTAAACCCCTTTCCACTCTGATATAGCATCTTATTTATCAGTCATTTAAAGCCACGAAGTGGTGCAAAAGAGTTCCCAAAATATCCATTCCATCCGGGGAAAGGCAGAGAAACTTTCCTATGATGTGCAGCCGACTGTGGCCCATCCAGATGAGGTGGAAGGAATTGTACAGGCATCCGGCATTCAGGATTACAACTCCATGCAGGATACTACATATGAAGTAACAGATACCGGCCTGATCGTGCATAAAGGCATTTCCGGAACCAGACCGGATGTGGATGCTTTAAAACAGCAGATCCAGACGAATGTGACAGCAATGAATTTCCAGGATGTAATTTCCTGCCCGACGGCAGAAAATCAGCTGACGGAGCCGGATTTTGCCGGAATTGCAAGCCAGATTTATACCGAGCCGGTCAATGCGACGCTGGATCCGGACAACGGATATTCCGTTGTGGCATCGAAAAACGGAACCTCAATGGATGCGGACAGTGCGAAAGCCGAGTATGAGAGTGCAGAAGAAAATACGGATATCACGATTCCGTTTACCTTTACCGAGCCGGAGATTACAACCGAGAAGATGAACGCAAATCTGTTTAAAGACACGCTTGGAAGTTACAGCTCCAGCGCAGCAGGTGGAACGAGCGGAAGAATTCACAACGTCGGACTTACGGCATCTATCTGCAACGGACAGATCGTTCTGCCGGGAGAAACCTTCTCTTTTAATGGTGTCGTAGGTGATACAACGGCAGAAAAAGGATACCAGGAGGCAGCAGGCTATCAGGATGGCAAAGTCGTCCAGGTACTTGGAGGAGGCGAATGCCAGGTGTCCTCCACACTGTTTTCCGCTATTTTGTATACAGACCTTGATGTGTTGGAAAGAGCCAACCATTCGATGCCGGTACATTATGTGCCGTCAGGAATGGATGCAACCGTATTCTGGGATTCACCGGATTTCAAATTTGAAAATAATCATAAGTATCCGGTGAAAATTGTGATGAATATGGACAGCAGTGATACACTGACCGTAAAAATTCTCGGAACAAAAGAAAACGACTATACCATTGAGCCAAGGGTAGAGCAGATCGATGAGATGAGTAATGTAACGTATCGTGATTATAAAGATGCAAGCGGAAATGTAGTAAAATCAGAATCCGTATGCGCAAGCAAATACAAACCGCTGAACTCAGGATCATGATGCAAAAAAGATGTTACCTGTAAAAAACAGGCGGGACAGAGAAGAGAAATCTGTCCCGCCTGTTTTTTCTTACCGGTGGGAGAGATGAAAAAATGCACAGAAAAAGAGCAAAAAAAAATGAAAAAATATGTAAAAAATTTCTTGCATTTCCGGGAACAAAATGCTATACTATAAAACGAACTTTTGCGCGTGGACTTTTTTCTAACCCACAAAAAGAAAACGCATTCCAAAAGTTTACAACAGAAAATTCCCCTACACGGGGCGCTAAGGAGCAAAGAAAGGAGGATTCATCATGAAGGTTAGATCTTCTGTAAAACCGATCTGCGAGAAATGCAAAGTTATCAAAAGAAAAGGTAGCATCAGAATCATTTGTGAGAATCCAAAGCACAAACAGCGCCAGGGCTAATCCGTCATTAGGCTTGATCGTAATTGTGCAGATTTTAAGTGCGGCTGCAGCGAGGACGCGCGTGAATGCGTTGTTCTGCTGTTAATATTATAAAGTGAGACACCTGGCAAGTTGCAGCCAGGACACCTCCGGCGGGTGGACGCGCGGAGCGCAGACATCCCTTATAATATTGCTTAATACTCCGATCTGTCAGGTGGCAGAAGGAGAAAGGTCGTGCGAACACGGCTGGATACACGCATACCTGTATCCCAATTAGGAAAATATTAATGTTTTAGAAAAATGGAGGACAAAGTACATGGCTCGTATAGCTGGTGTAGACTTACCAAGAGACAAACGTGTTGAGATTGGTCTGACCTATATCTACGGAATCGGTAGAACAAGTGCAGATCGTATCTTAAAAGAAGCTGGAGTAAATCCGGACACACGCTGCAGAGATTTGACAGACGATGAAGTAAAGAGACTCAGTGCAGTTATCGATGAGAGTCAGGTTGTAGAAGGAGATCTTCGTAGAGAAATCGCTATGAACATCAAACGTCTGCAGGAGATCGGATGCTACAGAGGTATCCGTCATCGTAAAGGCCTTCCGGTTCGTGGTCAGAAAACAAAGACCAACGCAAGAACCCGCAAAGGTCCTAAGAGAACTGTTGCAAATAAGAAGAAATAATTTAACCAGTAGTCCAATATAAGATTAAGAAAGTGTAGGTTAGTTTTAAAATGGCAAAAGTGACAAAGAAAACGACAAAACGTCGTGTCAGAAAAAACGTTGAACACGGACAGGCACATATCCAGTCTTCCTTCAATAATACAATCGTAACACTGACTGATGCAGAAGGAAATGCTCTTTCATGGGCAAGTGCCGGCGGTCTGGGATTTAGAGGTTCAAGAAAATCTACTCCATACGCAGCTCAGATGGCTGCAGAAACTGCTACCAAAGCAGCGCTGGTTCATGGCTTAAAGACTGTTGACGTTATGGTAAAAGGACCAGGATCAGGTCGTGAAGCTGCAATCCGTGCCCTTCAGGCATGCGGTCTTGAAGTTACAAGCATCCGCGACGTAACACCGGTTCCGCACAACGGATGCCGCCCACCAAAACGTAGAAGAGTCTGATTAGGAGGTTAAGAACATGGCAGTAAATAGAGTACCAGTCCTGAAAAGATGCAGATCCCTCGGAATGGATCCTGTATATCTTGGAATTGATAAGAAGTCCACAAGACAGCTGAAAAGAGCAAACAGAAAAATGTCTGAGTATGGTCTTCAGTTAAGAGAAAAACAGAAAGCAAAATTCATCTACGGCGTTCTGGAGAAACCTTTTGTTAACTATTACAAAAAGGCTGACAGAATGGAAGGACAGACTGGTGAGAACCTGATGATCCTTCTTGAGCTCCGTCTGGACAACGTTCTGTTCCGTATGGGAATGGCTAGAACCAGAAAAGAAGCACGTCAGATCGTTGACCACAAACACGTTCTGGTTAACGGCAAACAGGTAAATATCCCGTCTTACCTTGTAAGCGCTGGTGATACCATCGAAATCAAAGAGGGTAAAAAATCCTCTCAGAGATATAAAGACATCGTAGAGGTTACAGGCGGCCGTCTGACTCCAGAATGGATCGAGGCTGATCTTGAGGCACTCAAAGGTGTTGTAAAAGAGCGTCCTACCCGCGAAATGATCGATGTTCCGGTTGACGAAGTGCAGATCGTCGAGCTGTATTCTAAATAAAGAATCGCCATACGCGGAAGGCTTTATTCCCATGAGTAATGAGCCAACCAATTTAAAAGGAGGGGCTTTCGAGTGTTTGATTTTAACAAACCGAAAATTGAAATTACTGAGATTTCTGATGACAAGAAGTACGGCAGATTTGTGTTGAACCTCTGGAAAGAGGCTACGGTATCACATTAGGTAATTCTCTTCGCAGAATTATGCTTTCTTCCCTCCCTGGAGCAGCAGTAAGCCAGGTTAAAATCGAGGGCGTTCTTCATGAATTCAGCTCCATCCCTGGAGTAAAAGAAGACGTTACAGAAATCATCATGAACCTGAAGAGCCTTGCAATCCGCAATAACAGCGAAACCAACGAAGCAAAAGTTGCTTATATTGAGTTCGAGGGCGAGGGAGTTGTAAGAGCATCCGATATTCAGGTAGATCAGGATATTGAGATCATGAATCCGGATCAGGTAATCGCAACCCTGAACGGCGGCCCGGACAGCAAGCTGTACATGGAGCTGACGATCACAAAAGGCCGCGGTTATATCAGTGCTGACAAAGGCAAGAGCGATGACATGCCGATCGGCGTTCTCGCTGTGGATGCTATCTATACACCGGTTGAGCGTGTAAACCTCAAAGTGGAGAACACCCGTGTAGGTCAGATTACCGATTACGATAAACTGACACTGGATGTTTACACCAGAGGAACACTGGATCCGGACGAGGCAGTCAGCCTGGCAGCTAAGGTTTTAAGCGAGCATCTGAAACTCTTCATCGATCTGTCTGAGAATGCGAAGACAGCAGAAGTTATGATCGAGAAAGAGGACAATGAGAAAGAGAAGTTCTGGAGATGAACATCGACGAGCTTGAGCTTTCCGTGCGTTCCTATAACTGCTTGAAACGTGCCGGTATCAATACCGTAGAAGAGCTGTGCAACAAAACTTCCGAAGACATGATGAAGGTTCGTAACCTGGGCCGCAAGTCTCTGGAAGAGGTACTTGCAAAGCTGAAAGAACTGGGACTGTCACTGAGTCCTGGGGACGGAGAATAAATCACAGCGATTTATCTTTCCGTTTGATTTGTAGACGAAAACCCCCTGTCAGTAAGTCCGAGGCAGCATGACTTGTGGGTTCCACAAATGGAGGAAAATTTAAAATGGCAAAATATAGAAAACTTGGCAGAACATCTGACCAGAGAAAAGCATTATTAAGAAACCAGGTAACCAACCTTCTGTATCACGGAAAAATCGTTACCACTGAGACCAAAGCGAAAGAGATCCGCAAGATCGCTGAAAGCATGATCGCACTGGCTGTAAAAGAGAAAGATAACTTTGAGACCGTTACCGTTACTGCTAAAGTAGCTCGCAAAGATGCTGATGGTAAACGTGTGAAAGAAGTAAAAGACGGCAAAAAAGTTACCGTATACGATGAAGTTCAGAAAGAGATCAAAAAAGATCTTCCGTCCAGACTTCACGCTAGACGTCAGATGGCAAGCTTCTTCTATCCTGTAACAGAGGTTCCGACCGAAGCAGCAGGACGCAAGAAAAACACCAAGTCCATCGATATGCCACAGAAAATGTTCGATGAGATCGCTCCGAAATATGCAGACCGTAACGGCGGATATACCCGTATCATCAAGATCGGACCGCGTAAAGGTGATGCAGCTATGGAAGTTGTAATCGAGCTGGTTTAATCTGTAAATAGTTTTGAAATTCGCAGGGGCTGCCTCTTAGTAGGTGGCTCCTGTTTTGTTGCATATCATATTTTATATGACACAATTGCGAAATTGTGGCAATGTACGGGGTTGCATCTGCTTTGCGAATAAGGTACAATACAGAATACAGAACAGCTAAAATGGGATACAAAGGAGAGCATTTGCATGGAGAGCAAGAAAAAAATGTTGTTTATTTTTAATCCGTTTTCCGGAAAAGCACAGATTAAAAGTAAACTGTTTGAAATTATCGATGTTTTTGTAAAAGGCGGATATGAAGTCATTGTCCACCCGACGCAGGCAGTCGGAGATGGTTTCGAAAAGACAAAGGAGCTTGCGCGCAGGTGGATCTCGTTGTCTGCAGCGGGGGCGACGGAACACTGGATGAAGTTGTCAGCGGTCTGATGGAAGTGGATCAGCGCGTTCCGATCGGTTATATTCCGGCCGGAAGCACCAATGATTTTGCAAACAGTCTTTCTATTTCGAAAGATATGGTACAGGCGGCAAAGGATATCATCGAGGGAAACCTGTATTCCTGTGATGTGGGAGCGTTCAACAACGACAGCTTTGTCTACATCGCTGCATTCGGCCTTTTCACGGATGTTTCCTATGAGACAGATCAGCACATGAAAAACATTCTCGGCCATCTGGCATACCTGCTGGAGGGATCCAAACGGATCTGGAATGTGCCGACGTACTGGATTAAAGTCGAGGCAAACGGGGAAACCTTTGAGGGAGAGTATATCTACGGTATGGTGACGAATGCCAAGTCCGTCGGCGGCTTCAAAAACCTGCCGGGACAGGATGTACGCCTGGATGATGGACTCTTCGAGGTAACCCTGATCAAACGCCCGAAAAACCCTCTGGAACTGAATGAGATCATTGCGTCCCTGCTGATGCAGGAGGATCACACAGACCTCATCGATTCGTTCAAGACCGACCGCATCATCATCGAGTCCAACCAGGAGATTTCCTGGACCCTGGACGGCGAATACGGCGGAGATCACGGCTATGTCTGCATCGAAGCGCGCAAACATGCCATGGAACTGGTTCTGAACAATAAGTAGGCACGGCTTTTTGATAAGTTTTTCACAAAAAAGTGCAAAAAAATGGATTTCGCCGCGAAAACCATTTGGCATTTGCAGAAAGATGTTGTATAATAAAACCAGTTATGAAAGTAACAAGTATGCCGTAAGCCTGAAAACGGTACACGGCACAATTACAGACACAGGAGGTCATTTGAGCTATGTTAGTATCAGCAAAAGAAATGTTGGACAAAGCAAAAGCCGGCCACTATGCAGTTGGTCAGTTTAACATCAACAACCTGGAGTGGACAAAATCCATTCTTCTTACCGCACAGGAGATGAATTCTCCGGTTATCCTTGGCGTATCTGAGGGTGCAGGAAAATACATGACAGGTTTCAAGACTGTAGCTGCCATGGTAAAAGCTATGATCGAAGAGCTGAACATCACTGTTCCGGTTGCTCTGCATCTGGATCACGGAACCTACGAAGGATGCTACAAATGCATCGAAGCAGGTTTTTCATCCATCATGTTTGACGGATCTCACTATCCGATCGAAGAGAACGTTGCAAAAACAAAAGAACTGGTAGCTGTCTGCAAAGAGAAAGGAATGTCTCTGGAAGCAGAAGTTGGTTCTATCGGTGGAGAAGAAGATGGTGTTGTAGGTATGGGCGAATGCGCTGATCCGAACGAGTGCAAGATGATTGCAGACCTCGGTGTAGATATGCTTGCAGCAGGTATCGGCAATATCCACGGTGTATACCCGGCTAACTGGCAGGGACTGAGCTTTGAGACTCTGGCAGCTGTACAGGAGCTGACAGGAACTATGCCGCTCGTTCTTCACGGTGGTACAGGTATCCCGGATGACATGATCAAGAAAGCCATCGATCTTGGCGTTTCCAAAATCAATGTAAATACAGAGTGCCAGCTTGCATTCGCAGCAGCTACACGTAAATACATCGAAGAGGGAAAAGATCAGCAGGGTAAAGGATTCGATCCTCGTAAACTGCTTGCTCCTGGCGCAGAAGCTATCAAAGCTACTGTAAGAGAGAAAATCGAACTGTTCGGTTCTGCAAACAAAGCCTGAGTTTAAGCACGAAAATGCTGTGCAGGATTCCTGGGGGACTTCCTCCTCAGGGTCCGCACAGTATTTTTTCGCGAGCAACGAGTCAAAGTCCGTGCTTGCACGAGACCTTGACGACTGCCGCGAAAGCTTTCATCGAATCCGCTAATTTTTTCGCCTGAATTAGGAAAGTTTTGTAAAATAATACGAAAAAGGGACTGAGTTCAAAAAAGCACTTGCGTTTTTTAAGTTTTTGAGTTATTTTAGTATCAGTTGGAAATCAAATCCATATGCGAATGTAAAACAAGGGCGTTCTACAAAAACTTAGCTTTCCTTAGCTGCTTTTTGAGAACCCCTTTTTCTTGTATCAGGACCTTTTTAGAGTCCGGCGGGAAGGTCGCATCGCAAAATTCACAAATGGAAAGGAGGAAAGAAAATGGGAGAATATGTAAATCCGGCCAAAATCTTTGGCGAAAATGTATTCAATGACACTGTAATGCAGGAACGTCTTCCAAAAAATGTTTACAAGAAGCTGAAAAAGATCATCGAAGAAGGCGGTGAGCTGGATCTTGCTACTGCAGATACGATTGCACATGAGATGAAAGAATGGGCAATTGAAAAAGGAGCAACACACTATACACACTGGTTCCAGCCGCTGACTGGTACAACTGCAGAAAAGCACGATTCTTTTATCACAGCACCGATGCCGAACGGCAAAGTACTGATGAGCTTCTCCGGTAAAGAGCTGATCAAAGGCGAGCCGGATGCATCTTCTTTCCCGTCCGGTGGACTGCGTGCTACCTTTGAGGCAAGAGGATATACAGCATGGGACTGCACCTCACCGGCTTTCGTTCGTCAGGACGCAGCAGGCGCAACCCTCTGCATTCCGACTGCATTCTGCTCCTACACAGGAGAGGCGCTTGACCAGAAAACACCGCTTCTTCGTTCCATGGAAGCTCTGAATGTACAGTCCCTGCGTCTGTTAAAACTGTTCGGAAACACCACTTCCAAGAAAGTAACTCCTTCTGTAGGACCGGAGCAGGAATACTTCCTGGTAGATGCAGAGAAATTCCTGCAGAGAAAAGACCTGATCTACACCGGCCGTACCCTGTTCGGCGCAATGCCTCCAAAAGGACAGGAGATGGACGATCACTATTTCGGAACCATCCGTCAGAGAATTGCTTCCTTTATGAAGGAGGTCAACATTGAGCTGTGGAAGATGGGCGTTACCGCAAAGACTCAGCACAATGAGGTTGCACCGGCACAGCATGAGCTGGCTTCCATCTATTCCGAGGCAAATGTAGCAGTTGACAACAACCAGCTCGTAATGCAGACCTTAAAGAGAATTGCATGCCAGCACGGACTGAAATGCCTGCTGCATGAGAAACCGTTCGCAGGTGTCAACGGTTCCGGAAAACATAACAACTGGTCCATCACCACAGATGACGGCATCAACCTTCTTGAGCCGGGCAAAACACCGCACGAGAACATTCAGTTCCTGCTTGTGTTAAGCTGCGTCCTGAAAGCTGTTGATGTTCACGCAGATCTGCTCCGTGAGTCCGCAGCCGATCCAGGAAACGATCACAGACTGGGAGCCAACGAGGCACCGCCGGCCATCATTTCCGTATTCCTTGGCGAGCAGCTGGAGGACGTTGTTGAGCAGCTGATCAGCACCGGAAATGCAACCAAGAGTAAAAAAGAGGGCGTTCTGGAGACTGGTGTTAAGACACTTCCGGATCTCAAGAAAGACGCTACCGACCGTAACAGAACCTCACCGTTCGCCTTCACCGGAAACAAATTCGAGTTCCGTATGGTTGGTTCCCGTGACTCCGTTGCAGCTCCGAACATCGTACTGAACACCATCGTTGCAGAAGCATTCCGCGATGCATGCGATGTACTGGAAGGCGCTGAAAACTTCGAGGACGCTGTCCATGATCTGATCAAGAAGAACTTAAGTGAGCATCAGAGAATCATCTTCAATGGCGACGGATATGCAGATGAGTGGTTAGCTGAGGCAGAGAGAAGAGGACTTCCGAACATCAAATCCATGGTGTACGCAATCCCGGCACTGACCACTGATACCGCAATCAAACTGTTCGGCGATTTCAAAGTATTCACCGAGGCAGAGCTGGTATCCCGTGCAGAAGTTAAATTCGAGAACTATGCAAAGACCATCAACATCGAAGCAAAGACCATGATCGACATGGCAAGCAAACAGATCATCCCGGCAGTCATCAAATATGCGACTTCCCTGGCTGGATCCATCAACACCATCACCGCAGCAGGTGTTACGGCAGTTGGTGTACAGAAGAATCTGCTGAACGAGACAAGTGCACTGCTTGAGGAAACTCAGAAAGCACTCGACGAGCTGATCGCAATCGAGAATGCAGGATGCGAGATGGAAGACGGCGAAGCAAAAGCAAAATACTACTACGAGAAAGTTACTCCGGCTATGGAGGCACTCCGTGCACCGGTTGACAAACTGGAGATGATCGTAGACAAAGAGATGTGGCCGATGCGTCTTACGGCGATCTGATGTTTGAGGTTTAATCCGCAGACGGTCCGATAAATTGTAAAAATTCTGTGAAAACAGGGCAGAAAAAGAGGCTGTTTTTGACAACAGCCTCTTTTTTTAGTATAATGGGGATTAGCTGTTGCCAGAAGAAAAGGGCGGACAGCGCTGCCGGAACAAGCGGCAGGAAAACATGGAGGAAACGCTTCTGGAATTTCGGAGAAAAACAGAAGCATACAGAACTATGAATGCAGAACTGGAAATTTTAGGTGTGAAGCTGAAACATTACCGCGTCGATGCGGCAATGGAGATTGCAGAGGAATACCTCTCGAACGATAAGCTGAACACCATCGGGATTGTTACGATGCAGATGCTGATGCAGGCGAGCAAGGAACCGACGTGGAAACAGTATATCGAAGATCTGGATCTGACGGTCATCGGGGAAACCGAGGTGCTGGAGGCAGCAGGAATTGACCCGGAGACGCCGTCCTATGAGGAAGTGGAGACGAACGAGTTCATCGCACGCTTTTTCTGGGGACTGATTCAGAAGAAAAGCCGGATTTTCGTACTGGGCGACACTGAGGAAGAACTGCAGACACTGCAGAAATATCTGACAGAAACGTATCCCGGCATTGAGATCGGAGGCGGTGCTGTTGTCGAGACGCTGGAGGAATCCGCGTTTGACAGCCTGGTCAACGAGATCAACAGCCAGACGACGGACGTGATTGTGAGCGGCCTTGCAGGAACGCGGCAGGATCGTTTCGTTCTGGAAAACAGCAGCAAAATCAGCGCAAAAATCTGGCTGAGCCTTGGCGAGCATTCGACGCTGCAGAACGAGGCCGGTATAAAAACGAGCTGGTGGGGAACTCTGCTAAAGAAGAATACGTTCAAGCGGATGGTAACAAAATATAACAGCGAAAAGGACGGTTAAAGTTCATGAACTGGATACGGAACAAACAGCAGTGGAGAGATTATCTGCTGATTACGCTGGGAACCGCGGTCATGGCGGTTGCGACCAGCTCGATTTACGACCGGCGGGGCTTGTTACCGGAGGATTTTCCGGTCTTGCAATCGTCATCAAACAACTGAGCCAGATGCTGTTCGGAAAAGGAGTTCCGCTCTGGGTGACGAACCTTGTGCTGAACATTCCGCTCTTTCTGTTCGGAATCCGCATGAGCCGCGATTTTCTGGTGAAAACCATCTTCGGAACCCTGATGAATACGTTCTGGATTGCCGTTCTCCCGGTGCTGCAGCTGGTGCCGGATGACAGGATGCTTTCCGCACTGTTCGGCGGCGTTCTGATGGGAGCAGGCATCGGCCTCGTCTTCATCGGAAACGGTACGACGGGCGGAACGGATATGATGGCGGCTCTGATCCAGAGAAAGCTGCGCCACTATTCCGTTGCACAGGTTATGCAGGTGCTTGATGGAATCATCGTCATCGCCGGTATTTTTGTCTTCGGTATCCACGCTTCGCTCTATGCGATCGTGGCAATCTACGTGACGACGAAAGTGACGGATGCTCTGATGGAAGGTATGAATTATGCGAAATCCGCGTTTATCATTACCGCGCATCCGGAGCAGGTAGCCGATGAGCTCATGAAAGAACTCGACCGCGGCGCGTCCGGCATCCACATCAAGGGAATGTACACGGGCGAAGAGCGTATGATGGTATTCTGTGTTGTGGGCAAAAAACAGATTCCGCAGCTCAAACAGATCGTAGGAACGATCGATCCGAACGCGTTTGTCGTTGTGTCGGATGCAAGAGAGGTCTTAGGAGAGGGCTTCCAGACGGATTTCTCCTGACCTTTTTACGTATTTTGTGGTATAAATGTTGTGTTTTCTCTTCCTTTTTTGTCTATTTTGTATTAAAATAAATATATCTGTGAGGTACTTTGCATCAGGCGCAGAATCATAGGGGTGTGGATATGCCTGGCAATGAAAGCGGGTGCAGCCGGAGACAAACTATAGGATGAAAGAGGGAAGAAAATATGATTTCAAATCAGATTTTACAGAGTACCATTGAGGGAATCAAAAATATTTCGCGTGTCGAACTCTGCGTGACTGATGTAGAAGGAAAAGTTCTGGTAACGACGTTTCCGGAGGTTGAGATCAGCCAAAATGATAATTATAACGTTTGCGCAGTCTCAGGCAGATTCCCAGACCATGAAAAATTATCAGTTTTTTAAAGTATACGATGAACACCAGCTGGAGTACGTTCTGGTTGTAAAAGGCGGAAACGATGACATTCACCTGATCGGGAAAATGGTTACCTTCCAGATTCAGGGCCTCCTTACCGCCTACAAGGAGCGCTTCGATAAAGACAACTTTATCAAGAATCTGCTGCTCGACAACCTGCTGCTGGTCGACATCTACAACAGGGCGAAGAAGTTACATATTGAAGTGGAAGCACGCCGCCTTGTATTTATTCTTGAGACAAATCCGGATAAAAACAGCGGGGCGCTGGAAAGCGTCAAGAGTCTGCTCGGTACCAAATCCGGTGACTTTATAACTGCCGTCGATGAGAAAAACATTATCATCGTCAAGGAACTTGCTCCAGGTGAGGATTATGCCAGATGAACAAAGTGGCAGCCACCATTCTGGAAGCAGCAGGAAGAGATGAGGAGGGGAAAACCCACGTTGCTTACGGTACCATTGTCAAGGAGATCAAAGAAGTATCGCGTTCCTACAAAGAAGCCAGAATGGCGATGGACGTCGGAAAAATCTTCTCCGCTGAGAATGATATCTATGCATACAGCTCACTGGGTATCGGCCGTCTGATTTACCAGCTTCCGATCCCACTGTGCAAAATGTTCATCAAAGAGATTTTTGGCAACAAATCGCCGGATGACTTTGATGAAGAGACACTGACAACGATCAATAAATTCTTTGAAAATTCTCTGAATGTCTCGGAAACCTCGAGACAGCTTTATATACACCGAAATACCTTGTCTATCGGCTGGATAAGCTGCAGAAGAGCACGGGACTCGATCTTAGAGTTTTTGAAGATGCGATCACATTCAAGATTGCGCTTATGGTTGTGCAGTACATGAAATACATGGAAACGCTCGATTATTAAGCGAGAACCCTTGAAGGAGGAATTGCATGATAACATTGGATAGTGTAAGTAAGAGTTACGCGAAAGGCCAGCCGGCCGTCAACAACGTATCCTTACACATCGAGAAGGGGGAATTCGTCTTTATCGTGGGAAACAGCGGTTCTGGAAAATCGACGCTGATCAAGCTCCTTTTGAAAGAACTCGAGCCCACATCCGGTACTATTAAGGTAAACGGACAGATCTTAAATAAAATGAAACGCTGGAGAGTGCCGAAATACCGCCGCGGTGTCGGCGTCGTATTCCAGGATTTCCGCCTTTTAAAAGACCGGAATGTCTATGAAAACGTAGCATTCGCACAGCGTGTCATCGAGAAACCGAACCGCGTCATCAAAAAGCGCGTGCCGGAAGTCCTGACGCTGGTCGGACTGGCAGAGAAGTACAAATCCTTCCCGAAGGAGCTTTCCGGAGGAGAGCAGCAGCGAGTTGCCGTGGCAAGAGCCATTGTCAACCGGCCTGACATTCTTCTGGCGGACGAGCGACCGGAAACCTGGACCCGGGAAACTCCATGGAGATTATGAAGCTCCTGGAGGAAATCAACAACAGAGGAACGACCGTTCTTGTGGTAACCCACAACCGTGAGATCGTCAACTCCATGAAAAAACGCGTTATTACCATGCGAAAAGGCGTGGTAGTCAGCGATGAGAAGGAGGGCGAGTACCATGAGGTTTAGTACACTGGGCTACAGCATCAAACAGGGTGTCAAAAACATCTGGAGAAACAAGATGTTCTCGCTGGCATCCATCGCAACCATGGGAGCCTGTATCTTTCTGTTCGGTATCTTCTTTGCGGTTGTCATCAACTTTAACTACATCGTAAAAAATGCCGAGACAGACGTATCCATGACCGTCTTCTTCAACGAAGATGTGGATCAGGCGACGATCGATGAGATCGGAACGGAGATCAAGGCCAAGACCGATGTGGTCAAGGAATGTAAGTATGTTTCCGCGGATGAGACGTGGGAAAACTTTGCAAAACAGTATTTCGAAGGAAAAGAGGAATACAAGGACGGCTTTAAGCCAAACGACAACCCGCTCGCAACTTCTGCTCACTACGAGGTTTACGTATACCAGGTAGAGACGCAGGATGCACTGGCTGAGTATATCCGCTCGCTGGACGGTGTCCGTGAGGTTAAACAGGCCGAGGGTGCAACAACAACGTTGACGACGATGAACCGTGTCATTGGCTACGTTTCCATCGCGATCATCCTGATTCTTCTTGCCGTATCTGTTTTCCTGATCAGCAATACCGTCACGATCGGTATTTCGGTCCGGAAAGAGGAGATCGGTATCATGAAGCTGATCGGTGCGACGAACCTGTTTGTAAGGGCTCCGTTCCTGATCGAGGGTATCCTGATCGGTCTTGTCGGAGCAGCGATTCCGCTGGGGCTGCTGTATGTTGTATACAACAGAGTCATCAGCTACGTTATGACGGAGTTCAGCGTACTGTCGAACTTTATGGCATTCATGCCGGTATCGGCCGTATTCCGGATTCTGCTTCCGGTCGGACTCATTCTCGGTATGGGAATCGGACTTGTCGGCAGTATCTTTACGATTCGAAAACACTTGAAAGTCTGATAGGATTAGACAATATAATAAAGTAAAAATAAGTCCCGGAATCCGTCAAAAGATTCGGGATCTTTCGATTGGGAGGCATATTTTGGAAGAACTGATGAAGGAAGAAAAAGAGGGCGTAAAAGCGGCAGAGCAGGAAAAACCGAAAAAGCGCAGAAACAGAAAGAAAAACCGAAAAAATGAGATGCGGAAGAGCTACTTTGCGGGCATGATTTCCATGCTGGCGATTGTAATGATCGTGCTTGTCGGAACAACGTTTCTTTGGCCGGGAAGCAGTGCGGACCACCCCGGCGGCTTCTGGGCGTGGCGGAAGACGGCGGCGATCAAAGCGATGATCAGCAGCTTTACGCGGGCGATGTGGATGACACAGAGCTGTCGGATGCGATGTATAAAGGGCTGATCAGCGGCCTCGGCGACAAGTATTCTACGTATTACACGAAAGAGGAATACGAAGCGATCAAGACAGCGCAGGAGGGTTACTATCAGGGCATCGGTGTTACGGTGACGCTGGACGGCGATAAGCTGCAGGTCACCGGCGTACAGGACGATACCCCGGCGGCGAAGGCCGGTATTCAGGCGGATGACCGCATTGTGAAGATTGACGGGCAGACACTCGAAGGCTTAAGCCTCAACGATGCGGTCGGTCTTCTGAAAAACAGCGAGAACGACACCGTGACGCTTTCCATCGAGCGGGAAGGCGAGGCGGATCTGATTGAAACGGAAGTCACAAAAGAGAAGCTTGCGGCGATTGTGGCAGACGGTAAAATGCTGGACGACAAGATCGGCTATCTGGCCATCAGCGAGTTTACAGGGCTTACCCCCGAGCAGTTCCAGAAAGTATACCAGTCACTGCAGGATCAGGCATGGAACGCCTGATCATCGATCTGCGCGGCAATCCGGGCGGCCTCGTGACGGCAGTCTGTGACACCCTGCGCCAGATCCTGCCGGAGGGACTCATCGTGTATACCGAGGATAAAAATGGAAAACGGGAAGAGTATACCTGCGACGGCGATACCCCGATCTCGATTCCACTCGTTGTGCTGGTCAATGAAAATACGGCAAGTGCGGCAGAAATCTTCACGGGAGCAGTCAAAGATTACGGCATCGGAACGATTGTCGGAACGACGACATTCGGAAAAGGCATTGTCCAGAATACATTCCAGCTCTCGGACGGCAGCGTGGTGAAACTGACGATTGCCCATTATTACACGCCGCTCGGAAACGACATCCACAAGGTCGGCATTACGCCGGATGTCGAGGTGGAGCTGCCGGATGACGCGACGAGCGATGTGCAGCTCGAAAAAGCGTTGGAAGTTGTCAAAGGACTGGAAAGTGCGGAATAAAATAAGAATTTTCACAGAAAAGCAGGAAAAAGGTAGGAAAAAAAGCACGAACGTGTTATCTTAGTAGAGGAGCCGAAAACAGATCTTGGCAGGCTCTAAAAGAAAGTGAGGAAAGACAGATGAACTTTACAGAAAGAAGAAAACAGGTTTTTGATAAAATGGACCAGGATTCCGCACTGCTTTTGTTTTCCGGAATCGAGCTGCATGTCAGCGCAGACGAATATCTGCCGTTTGAAGCAAACCGCAACTTTTTCTATCTGACCGGCCTTCGCAGAGATCACATGATCCTGATGATGAAAAAGACCGCAAAAGAGGAGAAATCCATTCTGTTTATCGAGGAGGCGGATCTGAACCAGGAGAGATGGTTTGGAAGAAAAGTAACCGTATCCGAGGCACAGGAGATCACCGGAATCGATGACGTTCGTTTTCTGGATTCCTTTGAGGGCATGGTAAACCGTCTGATGGCACGCGAGGACATCGGAACCCTGTATTTCGACTGCTACCGCTATCAGGTCGAGGATCTGCCGGATTACAACATGGTAAAGGCAGAGGAGTTCGCAAAGAAATTTCCAGGCAGACCGATTAAAAACATTGCTCCTGTCATCGCAGCACTGCGGATGCAGAAAGATGAGGATGAGATCGCTCTCGTCCGCCAGGCAATCAAGATCACCGACGACGCGCTGAAATTCGTGATGAAGAATCTGAAACCGGGCTGCACCGAGTATCAGGCACAGGCTGATTTCGAGTACAAGATTTTCCACGAGGGAGCAGACGGAACCGCATTCCCGACGATCGCAGGAAGCGGTGCAAACGGAACGATGCTGCACTACGACACCAACCGTGACGTGTGCGAGGATGAGACCCTGCTTCTGATGGACCTCGGAGCAAAATTCCAGGGCTACTGCGCAGATATCACCAGAACGTATCCAGTCAACGGAAAATATACGGACCGTCAGAGACAGGTTTACGACGTTGTTCTGGCAGCAAACCGCGCCGTTGCAAAAGCAGCAAAACCGGGTATGACATTAAAAGAGCTCGACGATATTGCAAAGGATGTTCTCGGCGAGGGCTGTGTGAAACTTGGCCTGATCGAGAAGAAAGAGGATGTCGGAACCTATTACATGCACGGCGTTTCCCATCACCTCGGCATCGATGTACACGATGTGACCGCGGCATGGAACGACAAGCTGCGTCCAGGCGCCATCATCACCGATGAGCCGGGTCTTTATATTGACGAGTGGGAGATCGGAATCCGGATCGAGATGATATCCTGATTACAGAGGACGGATGCGAGGTTCTTTCCGAGAATCTGATGCGTGATCCAGACCAGATTGAAGCCTTTATGCAGGAAAAAGAGGCGTAAGAAAAAAACTACGGAGGATTTAGTTAGATGAAAATTGCAGTTACATACGATAACGGGAATATTTTCCAGCATTTTGGAAAAACAGAGAATTTCAAGGTTTACGAAGTAGAAGACAATCAGGTGGTTTCCAGCGAAGTGATCGGATCCAACGGAACCGGCCACGGCGCACTGGCAGGCCTTCTTTCCGAGCAGGGCGTGGATGTTCTGATCTGCGGCGGCATCGGCGGCGGTGCACAGGCTGCTCTTGCTGAGGCAGGCGTAGAGCTCTGCTCCGGAGCAGAGGGAGATGTGGATGCAGCGGTGGAAGCTTACTTAAACGGAACGCTCACATCTGCGGGTGCAACCTGCGATCACCACGATCACGAGGAAGGCCATTCCTGCGGCGGCCACTGCGGAAGCCATGAGGAAGAGGAGAGCTCCTGCGGCGGTTCCTGCGGAACCTGCGGCGGCGGATGCGGTGCACCGACTCCGGTTATGGAAGGTAAGAATGTCGGAAAAACCTGCCGTACCCACTACAGAGGAACCTTCAACGATGGAACCCAGTTTGATTCTTCCTACGACCGCGGCGAACCGCTCGAGTTCATCTGCGGTGTGGGCCAGATGATCCGCGGCTTCGATGCAGCCGTTGCAGAGATGGAAGTCGGCGAAAAAGTCAACATCCATCTGATGCCGGAGGAGGCTTACGGAATGCCGGATCCGAACGCAATTTTTACCGTTGCGATCGCACAGCTTCCGGGAGCAGAGGAAGTAGAGGTCGGACAGCAGGTTTATCTGCAGAACCAGTACGGCCAGCCGTTCCCGGTAAAAGTTACCGCAAAAGACGAGACCAATATCACGTTTGATGCCAACCATGAGATGGCTGGAAAAGAGCTGAATTTTGAGATTGAGCTGGTTGAAGTGAAATAAAAAAAATGCATAAAAAAGAGTGTCAGGACGAAGGAGCCAGGCACTCTTTTTTGATGCGCAGAAAAATCAACGATTCCCATTTCCGATTTCCGTTATTTTTTGTAAAAGTAAACAAAAAATGACCAAAATTCATTTTTTGCCATTTCAAATATTGACTAATAGTCATTTAAGTTGTAAGATGTGGTACTAGAAAAACAAGTTAAAAATGAATCAGAGGAGATGAATGAAAATGGTTAAAGTTGGCAAATGGATTGCCAAGCACAGGATTCTGATGCTGATCATTGGATTTCTGCTGATTATTCCGTCAGTCATCGGAATGGCAGCAACGAAAGTAAACTATGATCTGCTCAGCTATCTGCCGGAGCATCTGGAAACTGTAAAAGGACAGGACATTCTGGTAGATGAATACGGCATGGGTGCGTTCTCCATGGTTGTCGTGGAAAACATGGAAATGAAGGACGTACAGAAACTCGAAGAAAAATTCGAGCAGGTAAACCACGTAAAAGAAGTTTTATGGTATGACGATGTGGCAGACATCAGCGTGCCGGTTGAGATGATCCCGGAAAAACTCCGGAAAGCATTCTACAATGGGGATGCAACCATGATGCTCGTTCTGTTCGACAATACGACTTCTTCCGATGACTCCATGGAGGCAATCGAGGATCTTCGTAAAATTGCGAACGAGCAGTGCTTCATCGGCGGTATGACCGGTGTTGTTACCGATATCAAAAACGTAGCATTAAAAGAGCTGCCGGTTTACGTTGTCATCGCCGCAGTTTTGAGCCTCGTTGTCATCGAGCTGACATCGACTTCCTTCGTTGTTCCGATCCTGTTCCTGTTAAGTATCGGACTTGCAATCCTTTACAACCTGGGAAGCAACGTGTTCCTTGGTGAGACTTCCTACATCACAAAAGCGCTGACCGCCGTGCTGCAGCTTGGTGTTACGATGGACTACTCCATCTTCCTGCTGAACAGCTTCGAGGAGAATAAAAAGCGTTTCCCGGATGACAAAGAGCGTGCGATGGGCCATGCAATCGCCAACACGTTCAAATCCGTAGCCGGAAGCTCCGTTACCACCGTAGCCGGTTTCCTGGCACTGTGTGTTATGACCTTTGCCCTTGGCCGCGACCTTGGTATCGTTATGGCAAAAGGCGTTCTGATCGGCGTTGTCTGCTGTGTCACCGTCCTGCCGGCCATGGTTCTGGTATTTGACAAGGCAATTGAGAAAACGAGACACAAACCGCTGGTAAAAAGCCTAGATAAACCGTCCGCCTTTATCACCAAACATTATAAAGTATGGGTTGTGATCTTCCTGGTTCTGCTGTTCCCGTCGATCTACGGAAACAATCATACCCAGATTTATTACAACATCGCACGTTCCCTTCCATCTACCCTGGACTGTAACGTGGCAAACGATGAAGTAAAAGCGCAGTTCAACGTCAGCAACATGCACATCGTCATGATGGACCGCGATATGGACTCCAAACAGAAAAAGAAAATGATGGATGAGATCGGCAAGGTAAAAGGTGTCAAATCAACCATCAGCATGGGCTCCCTGCTCGGCCCGACCATTCCGGAATCCATGATCCCGGAAAATCTCCGAAGCATGCTGCAGAGCGATGAGTATGAGCTTGCATTTGTGAGCTCTGAATATGAGTCCGCAACAGATGAAGTAAACGAACAGGTCAAAGCGATTGACAAAATCGTAAAATCCTACGATAAAAATGGAATGGTCATCGGTGAAGCACCGTTGATGAAAGACCTGCAGGATGTTACCGATGCTGACCTTGTCAACGTAAACGTGCTTTCCATTGGTGCAATCTTTATCATCATTCTGCTGATCTTCAAATCGATTTCTCTGCCGATTATTCTGGTAGCAGTCATCGAGTTTGCAATTATGCTGAATATGGCAATCCCGTATTATCAGGGAACCAGCCTTCATTCGTGGCCAGCATCGTAATCGGAGCGATTCAGCTCGGTGCAACCGTGGACTACGCTATCCTGATGACAACCCGTTATCAGAAAGAGCGCCAGAATGGAAAAGACAAAAAAGAAGCTATCAGTATTGCGCATAAGACCAGTATGCCGTCCATCATCAGCAGTGGCCTGAGTTTCTTTGCCGCAACCTTCGGTGTAGCCTGCTACTCTCAGGTTGAGATGATCGGTTCCATCTGTACCCTGCTTGCGCGGGGCGCGATCATCAGTATGGTCGTTGTTATCCTGATTCTGCCGGCAATGTTTATGATTTTCGATAAACTGATCTGTAAGACATCGATTGGATTTTTAAAGAAGAAAACAAAATAAAGTATGACAAATCCCCTGTACCGGAAGTAGCTGGTGCGGGGGAATTTTTTTGCTTTATGTTCAAATTTCTGATGTGACGGATAAGATTCTGCCACGGATTGAAGACTGGCAGAACCGGCCACTGGACGAGGTCTATCCTATTCTCTACATCGATGCAATCCATTATTCTGTAAGGGATAATGGCGTGATCCGAAGTGTACGGAATCAGGCAAAAGAAATCGGAAAGACACTGCAAGATAGGACGGACAAGGACTAAAGGAGAAGAAAAAATGGCAAGAATACGTAGAAACAGTGAGCAGACATTGGAATTTAAGATCGAACAGGCTGAAGCAAAAGTAGCAAGAACAAGAGAAGCCCATGAAAAAGCGGTGGATGAACTGAAAAAGTTATACGATATCCGAAAAGCATATCAGAGAGATGAACTTCTAAAAGCATTAGAATCCAGCCATCGCTCGTATGATGAGATCCTGGCATTTATCACGTCATCCGCAGAGGAGAAATCATGATGATCAAGGAAAAGAATTTAACCAACGCAGAGAAAAAACGAATCGAATCACTGGATAAGCGAATCGAAAAAATCCAGAATAAAATTGCGATCAACCGCAAAGAGTATGATGCCATGACAAAAGAACTTCAAAAGCTGCTCGAAGAGAGATATCCCGAGAGAAGGTCTGAAAAGATAAAACATTCTTAGCAAAAGACATAGGATCACCTCACAAATAATCTGAGATCATTATACCATTTCCTGACATAAATTTGTTGTTTTATATGAAATTTTTAAGGTTCGCACGGGTGTACCTTTTTTCACAAAAATGATTAGTCAATATTTCTAAATTTAAAGGTTAATTTTCCTATATCTTCCAATATACTATCCATGATATCTTTCAGATAAGCAAAAACGCGCGTGAAAATCTAAAATAATCTTGGAGAGTTATTGCAATGAGAGACAAATAATAGAGGTATTGTAAAATCTCAAATGTTTGGCCTTATAGTAGGACTTTCTAAGAATATAGGGAGGAATAACATGAAAAGGAAGAAAATTTTAGCTCTGCTTATGGTAGCAGCACTCTGCGTTGGAACAGTGGCAGGATGTGGCTCCAAGGATACGGAAAGCAGTAAGAGCGAAAGCGGCAAGAATGAAAACAGCGAGAGCAGTACTGGGGACAGTAAGGATGATTTGTCACCTATAACTTTCAAGTACTACAATGCAGACGGAAAAAATGGTAACTGGGAAAATCCTGTTGCTCAGGCGATTACTGAAGCCCCCACACTGATGTATCAGGGTCTTCAGGTTGGATACGGACTGGCAATCACAAAGGACTGTGAGGATCCGGTTCGTGCAATTAAATTCCTTGATTATCTCTGCTCCGATGAGGGTGCAGTACTTTACAAATGGGGTGTTGAAGGAGAAAACTATTTTGTAGATGAGAATGGAATGAGATATCGTACGGAAGAAGAGATTGCAAAAGCAAGTTCTGATCCGGATTACGGAAAAAATACTGGTATTGGCAATTATACGGGATTTCCGATTTATGGAGACGGTGCAGTGGATGAAAATGGTAATCCTTACACACCTGTTACGAGAGAATCTGTAATTGCAGAGTATAACGAGGAGCAGAAGGCAGCTTGTGAAGCATGGAATGTAGAGATGCTGACCGATATCTTCCCGCAGCCAGATGAATTCGAAACACCGCCGTATTCCCCACTTTGGGCATATGCGACACCGCAGGAGATTACGAGCAATGTGGAAATTCTGAATGAGATTGCATGGCCGGGACTGGTTAAGTGCGTAACAGAAAGTGTAGATAATTTTGATGCAAACTGGGATAAGCTGATTGCGGATTATGAGGCTAATGGATTGGAAGAAACAGAACAGATGATGACAGATTTCCTGGCAGAAAAAATTTCATAAACAAAAATATGGAAACTGATAAAGGGACCTGATTTGTAAGGAGTCAGGTTCTTTTCATAAATGGATAAGAGGGGAATAGAAGAGTATGAAGAGTGATAAAACGACTCCTTTTTGGGATTCATCACTGTCTATGGAAGAACGTCTCGACTGACTGCTGGCAGAGATGACGCTGGAAGCAGTGCAGCCTGGAGAAACCCGCCGCATGCAGTTTAGTATTCCGGTTGAGGAACTTCGTTTTTATGATGTCATCAGCCAGTCTCTGATGGTTGAAGAAGGATGCTATATCATCGGTGCGGGAACATCGAGTGTCAATATCCTTATAAAAACAGAAATTCAGATACCGGGAAAAAAAACAGGGCAACGTGATTTCTCTTCAAAGGATACCTGATAAGACATTTACATTGAGTGTACGTATGCGGGGGGATGCAAAGATTACATATCTTCGGATACAATAGTTTTTTAGTGAGTTTTAAATGAAAGGCAGGGAAAAAATATGAAAAGTAATACGATATATCCGCCGATGTCCAAACGTGAGATCAGCGGTGCTGCAATATCGAGAGAAGCGGCGACGCAGGGAATGGTACTTTTAAAAACATAAATGGGGTTCTTCCGTTAAAGGCAGGGGAAAGATTGCCTTGTTTGGAAACGGAGCTGCCAGAACAATCCGCGGCGGAACGGGATCGGGAGATCCTTTTAACGGCGGTCTTTCGGCGGTGGTGATCAGGATGTGGATCAGTCTCTGCGTTATCATATTAATATTCTGAATGCTATGGAAACAGAAGGTTTTGAGATTGTGAACCGGGAACAGCAGATGGCGTGGGCCAGATGCTATGATCTGGCCAAAAGAGAGATGAAGGACCAGGTCATGAGTGTTTTTGCGTTTCCGGAG
>ENA-OQDE01000480-OQDE01000480.1-human-gut-metagenome-genome-assembly--contig:-NODE-480-length-23780-cov-5.580561_pt1 | contig 23780 bp, 27 predicted proteins | sample MGYA00242768_ERZ504595 | MGnify/ENA primary metagenome ERZ504595 (study PRJEB26092, sample SAMD00036307) | human gut metagenome | host: Homo sapiens | study: EMG produced TPA metagenomics assembly of... | reverse complement strand
CTCCGTAATAGATCAACACCGGAGCTGTTCCGGACTTGATCCATGTATACCGTTCTCTTTTTCCGAGCATATCTTCCAGATAGCTTAACATTTTTTCCGGCTCATGCTTTGTGCCGCCTGTTGTATCAATCTGCCAACCACTTCTTCAAAATACTGATTTTGCTGTAAAAGCTGGCTGTACTTCCGACAATATAACAGTCCGCCTTATATGCGGCTTTATCAAACTCACCACTATCTTCCCTGGCACCAAATCTGCATTGTACTCCGCCGCATGCCAATAATCTCATGTTTTTCTGCAATGCGGAGCAAAAACTCATACATTTTTTTCTGGGCATTCTCTCATTCAGATATCCGCATTCTTTTATTACTTCTACCGGAATACACAGACAGCCTTCTGCATATCGTTCATCCAGTAACAACTGTAACAGCGACAACTTTTCTTCTTTCCCACACAGATATGGATGATACAGTCTGATCTTATTTCCCATGATCTTCTGTTGCTGCAGAGACTTCGTAATTGAAAGTTCTTTTTCTCCTTCCATTACAACCCAGTCTTCATCGTTAAAACTACCCAGTATTTTATTTTTTGCTCTTGCTGCCCCACAAATCTGATCAAAGCTTTTCTTCCTTATTGAATTTATTGGTTCTTCATGATACCATTTAATATGATTTATTATAGCAATTTCTGACATAAATTACTATTCTTTTGGGAGAAGAACTATGATTTTTTTATTTGCAGCAAGTGAAAATTCTATTTTTGATATTCCATTTGCTCTCGAACATATGGGACATACTGTCACTGTTCTCGATGAAATTCCATTTCATATTATGGATCTGAATTATACGTTTCCTTTACAGCCTGCAGAACAGGCTCTGCAGACGGGTCAGTATGATTTTGTCATCTCCTATAACTATATACCACTCTTATCTGACCTGTGTGAAAATTATAAAACAATCTATATTGCATGGATCTACGATTCACCTATGACTACGCTGTTTCATTCTTCCGTATTTCATTCTGTCAATCGAATTTTTCTATTCGACCATGCACTTTATGAAAGAATGCAGCAGATCGGCATTCCGCATATTTATTATATGCCTCTGGCGGCAAATACAACCCGTATCAATGCCTTGTCTTTGTCGGATAAAGACCGTAAACGCTATAGCTGTGATATTTCTTTTGTTGGCTCTCTCTATGAAAAAATGCCTACAATGATTCCCGAAACCAGATGCCCGCTGAGGCTGCTGTACCTATGAATCATTATTTAATGCATTATCTGTGCAACTGGAATGCAGTCCGCTCCTGGCCTGTCCTTTCTTCCAACCTGACACACTATTTTCTTGATACAGATCCTAAGCTAAAAGCTTCTGCCGAAGAGTATGAACTGCCTGCGAATATGTATCTGGGTCTGCTTTATTTAAGCCGTAAACTTGCTGAGATGGAACGCATTACCGTTTTAAATACACTTGCAGAACAATTTCCAGTCGATCTGTATACCAATAGTCAAAGTGATCAGATCGATATTTTAAGAAAACACGCCCCTGTCAATTACTATACCGAGCTCAACAAAGTATACCATTTCAGCCGTATCAACCTTAATATAACAATTCCTTCCATTGAAACAGGTATTCCTCTGCGAATTTTTGATATTATGGCATGTGGCGGATTTGTGTTAAGTAATTACCAGAAAGAGTTTGACTCACTTTTTACTCCCGGAAAGGATATTGTACTTTTTCACGATCTGACTGAATTAAAGGAACAGGCTGCCTATTACCTTTCACATGAACAGGAACGTCTTATCATAGCCGCAGAAGGCTACCGGACTGTAAACCGTTATTATACTTACGAAATCCAGTTACAAAAAATGTTAATCATCTGTGGACAACCGGAAAATGATCATTAGGAGAATTTATAGCTATGAAATTATTATTTTACCGTTATGGAAGTATCTGCGAACCTGATATTATTGCAGGATTTCAGGAGTTGGGGTTAGAAGTTTCTGAACTTACAGAAGAAATTTTCAATAAATCAGTATCCCCCCAGGAATGTATCCATCTTATCAGCAATTTCCTGTTAGAACATCCAATGGACTTTGTATTCACTGTCAATTTTTATCCATCCATTTCGGAGGTATGCAATATTTTTCATATTCCCTATCTCTGCTGGATCGTGGATTCACCTGTAATGGAGTTGTACACTGCCTCTGTCCAGAATCCCTGGAACCGTATATTTTTATTTGACAGATGCATTTACCAGGAAATTTCACCGCTCAATCCCGACTGTGTATTTTATCTGCCGCTTGCAACGAATGTCGCACAAAAGGACAACCTGATCCGGTCCAAATCACAGAGGCAGCTTGATGCCTTCCATGCAGATGTTTCCTTTATTGGCTCTCTTTACACCGAAAAATGTGCCTATGACAGGCTTTCTAAAGACGTTTCGCCTTATCTTACGGGATATTTAAATGGTCTGATGGAAGCCCAGCTAAAGGTATATGGTTACTATTTTGTAGAGGAAATTTTACCGGACTCTATTGTAGATGAGTTTGTAGATCATTTCCAATATTTTTACTCTTTGCCAGGCAAAAATTTTCTCTCTAACCGCACCACACTCGCCCAGCTTTACATCGGGACAAAAATAACGGTAATGGAACGTGACCGGCTGATGCACCGCCTTTCTGAGCACTTTCCCATAACTATTTATACCGGCAGTGACACTTCCGCTTACCCGAAGTTGATTAATAAAGGACTGGCAAAATCCCAGACAGAAATGCCCCTTATTTTTCATGAATCAGATATTAATCTCAATATCACAGCAAAATCCATACGCAGCGGTCTTCCGTTGCGGGTCTGGGATATTCTTGGTTCGGGTGGCTTTTGTCTGACCAATTATCAGGCAGATTTACCGGAATTGCTGCAAATTGGAGAACATTTAGACATTTATTCCAGCTTTGATGAACTGGAAGAAAAGATCCATTACTATTTAGAGCACCCCGATATCCGAAAAGAGATTGCACAAAATGGATACGACATCGTAAAATCACAACATACTTACCCGATTCGCTTAGAGCAAATGTTTTCTCTGGCATATCATCAATGAAACGGAGATTAGTTATCATGAACATTTTATACCTTGACTGGCCATGTTTTGGCTATATTGACATTCTATTTACATTTGAACACACTTTAAAACACAATGTTACGCGCTTTTTTCATGAAGATTACCAGCAACGGGAAAGCAACTCATTTATGGATGCCTTTGATAAAGTATACGAAACCAAACACTTTGATTTTTGTTTTTCTTATAACTTCTATCCGGCTCTGGCAGAATGTTGTCACAGACATAATTTAAAATATATCTCGATCGTATATGACAGTCCTTTTGTTATGCTTTATTCTTATACTATCACCTATCCGACTAATTATGTTTTTATTTTCGACAGCCAGTTATATCTGGAATTGAAAAAAGGTGGTATCGACACTGTGTATTATACAGTACTTCCTGTCAATTCCACTGTCATTGATGTTATGCTAAAAAACCGTACGACAAAGAGCGCACTCTCTGTGATATTTCTTTTGTTGGAACTTTATATAACGAAGAAAACAGCCATAATTTTTTTGACCGTCTATATCAGAAATTAGATAGCTATACAAAAGGTTATCTTGACGCTATTATGGAAGCACAGTTAAATGTATCCGGATATTACTTTATCGAAGAATTATTAACAGATCCTGTAATCCAGAAATTATATCAGGCAGAACCTTATGTTCCATCCAGGGATGGAGCAGAGACACTTTCTAACATTTATGCAAACTATTATATTGGACGAAAATTAACATCTATGGAACGAATCCGTCTGCTTTCTGCTCTTGGAAAAACAAAGTATAATCTAAAAATGTTTACTTTAAATAAAGATGTCTCCCTGCCTGGTGTCACAAATATGGGAGTTGCCGATTATTACTCAGAAATGCCACTGATCTTTCATAACAGTAAAATCAATCTGAACATCACTTTAAGAAGCATCAAATCCGGCATCCCGCTTCGGTGTATGGATATCATGGGTGCCGGTGGTTTTTTACTAACAAATTTCCAGGCAGATTTACTTGATTATTTTATTCCTGATGAAGATTTCGTATATTACGAAGATGAAAGCGATATGATCAAAAAAGTAGATTATTATCTGGAACATGACGAGAAACGCAGACAGATTGCTGAAAATGGTCATCGGAAAGCTGCTGAAAACCACAGCTACGAAAAATGTCTGACTGATATTTTTTCTGTTGTCTTTAATTAAAATAATATTTATAGCATAATAAAACGGAGTCGATAAATCGACTCCGTTTTTACATACATATCTTCTGTTGTCAGAATTAAGATTACTGTAACAGAGAAAGTACACCCTGAGTAGACTGGTTAGCCTGAGCAAGCATAGACTGTCCTGCCTGAGCAAGGATATTGTTCTTGCTGTAGTTAACCATCTCTTCAGCCATATCTGTATCACGGATACGGGACTCTGCTGACTGAGTATTCTCAGAAATGTTATCAAGGTTAGCAATTGTGTGCTCCAGACGGTTCTGAACTGCACCAAGGTTAGATCTCTGGTTAGATACTAATGCGATAGCAGACTGAATTGACTTCATTGCACTACCTGCTGTGTCAAAACTGGATACTGTTAACTTGTTGTTATAAGATTTCAGGTTCTCTGTATTAACATCTGAAACTGAAGAAACTGCAGCGTTTGTTCCACCAAACAGAGATGTAGCATTCATGTTCTCGATAGATACTAAGATAGCCTGTCCAGATAAAGAACCAACCTGAAGATTCTTAGCTGTGTAAGAACCATCAATTAAGTTCATGGTGTTGAACTGTGTTGTAGACTGGATACGATCAATCTCAGATGTTAACTGGTTGATCTCAGACTGGATAGCATTTCTATCAGCAGTTGTATTAGTATCGTTAGCTGCCTGAGTTGCTAACTCATTCATACGCTGTAAGATAGAATGTGTCTCAGATAAAGCACCCTCAGCAACCTGGATTAAAGATACACCATCCTGTGCATTGTCAGAAGCTTTGTTTAATCCACGGATCTGGCTTCTCATCTTCTCAGAAATTGTTAAACCAGCAGCATCATCACCTGCACGGTTGATTCTGTAACCGGAAGATAATTTCTCTGAAGATTTCGCCTGTGCGCTTGTTGTGATTCCTAACTGTCTGTTTGCGTTCATCGCAGTCATATTGTGCTGTACTACCATAATTCATTTCCTCCTTGAATTTACTGCGGCTTCCATGCCGCATCAAAATTATTCTGTGGTCATCAGTCCTGGCCGTACGCTCCATTCCCTCTGCCACCAAGTAACCCTTTTTATGTAATGCTATGCATTACTTTGTTTACTTGATATTTATATCGGACTTCTTTCCGATACTTTATAGAAAAAGAAAAAAATTTATTTTCTTTTGACTATTTTTGTTATCCAGAAATTGTGGTTCCTGATAATTTGCTTTCATCATACTCTTATAATACTGATTAACCACTTTCTGGCTCTGCCGCACCTCCCGCACTTGTTTACGGACAGATGCAAATTTCTGTTCCATCAGTTTCTTGTTCTGCAATTCCTGCTGCTGAATCCGAAGACTTTTATCTGTAATCATACGTATCAGTTCCTGCATCTTAAAGATTTCATCCTTATACTCACTCCGATGAAGTTCTAATTCTTCTTTTACCCTTGCAAAAACTTCCTCAAATCCGCTGTCTAATTCATTTAACTGATCAATCAGCTTTGATTTTGCATCCATAATCTGATCAAAATCATCCGGATCAAGATTTGGGTCTTCCAGACCCTCTCTCTGCTCTTTATTCTTTTGAATAATAACATCTAATATTTTATTTTTCTTCTGCAGACTCTGAATCAGAATCGCAATATATGTATTTTCTCCCATAAGCCTGCCTGTTACTGAGTCCTATGCGCAGTACGCATAACTTCTTTCCATGTATCACGCATTGTCCTTAAATGTTTCAATACTTCTTCTAAAATATCCTTGTCTTTTTTTATGTTTGCCTGACGCAACCGTCTAAGCAGATAGGAATACACCTCATCAAAATCCTTTGCAACCGGATATTTGTGGTCTAAAGTCGACTGTAATTCCTCAATAATCCGTTCTGTTTTCATAATATTGTCATGAGTCTTCTGGATACTTTTCTCTTCCACCCCCACAATCGCAATGTTACAGAACTTGATTGCCCCCTCATATAACATTAATGTCAATTCAGCCGGTGAAGCTGTCGCAATCTTATTATTGGCATATGCTGCATATCCCTGATTTACCAGCATTTCAAAAACCTCCATTGTGTATATATTTATTTCTTTAAGCTGATTATATTTTTAAATATTATCAGCCTCCAAACAGATTTGATAACGAAGATGTCTGACTCTGCAGTTTGGAAAGTGCAGTCTCCATTGCGGAAAACTTCTTATAATATGCATCTTCCTGATCCTGCAGTTTCTGCTCCCACTTTTTGATCGTATCTGTGTAATCACTATATTCTGACGCCATCTCTTTATCATTATAAACCGTATACACACTGCTCATGGTAGTCGACTTCATCTTATCTCCAAGTGACGAATAAAGTCCATCTGCCAATTGCTGCATAAATGTAATTACAGTATCCGGATCTGAAGTAATTGCTGTCATCAACTTGTCATCTTTACCTGAAGTTGACGCATCATCTCATCACCATCAATATGATATGCATTCTGCTGATTCTCCGGTGCATTCAGATATCCAAGGGTCTTGATTCCAAAGGTAGACAGATAATAATTCTTTCCATTGATTTCAAACCCTTTACTCATTGAAGATGTCATTGAATTCATAACACTCTGCAAGGTATCATCTCTGCGCAAAAGAGAATCTTTAATCTTCGTCTCCCATTTCTCAATCTCACTGTCTGACATTGCGTCTTTCTCATCATCCGTTAACGGATCATATCCTTTGGATGACTCCGCATTGTATAGAGAAGTTATCTCATTGATCAACGAATTATACTGTGTCAAAAAGCTCTTTACTTTATCATAAATTCCCTGTACATCTGTCTGTGTCGTAATTGTGATCGCATTTGCATCACCGTCCCCAGTAACAGACTGTGCCGTAATTGTAAGACCATTGATAGAAAATGCATTGGAACTTCCCTGATATTTGATTCCATTGACGCTGATGATTGCATCCTGACCATCCACTTTCTTGGCATCTGCTGTCGCATTTGATGATGCAGTCGAAAGGTTTTCCTTGGCTGTCTTTACCTGCTCTACAAACTGCTTAATTGCAGTATCTTTGTCTGTGCCATCTTTCATCACAGCAAGAGATGCTAACGCACTGTTGTCTTTGATCGTATTCTCAGCATCCGATATCGTCTGTGTATTTGTGCTGATAATCGCAGCATAACCGTTCACTAAATCATTTACACCGGTTACGCCTCCCTTATTGGCATATGCGTCTTTTATAGCATCTGCAATCTTAGCTTTTGTATAATCCTCAGACGCATCCACATCATCTGCTGCGCTCTCGTATGCGTTTACCGTTGCAAGATTCGACTGGACATCAGCTAAATATGAATTAAACTCATCATCATTTAAACTCTGTGCCGTCTTTGATTTTTTCTGTAATGCTGTCAGCTGGTCAGATGCATCATTCAAATCAGAACGTACACTCTGTCTGTTATATTCCGTCTGTTCTATTTTGCTGACATCAGCATCTGTGTATGTAACAGTATTACCTCCATCCACATCTGTGTATGTCGTTCCATTACTATCTTTTTTTACTTCAATAAGCTGATGATTTGCCGTATCTGCACGATAAATTTTACCATCTGTTCCTGTATAATAACCTGTATCAGACTCTGCGTAACTTGCACTGCCAACTTTAACCAGATTTAAATTCGTTGTTGTCTTGTTTGCTGTTGCATCGTAATATTCCGTTGTTGTATCAATTGTAATCTTGTCATCCGGATCATTCGCATTTACATAATACGATTTACCATCTGCATCTTTTTCACTGGATATTTTGTATGTTTTTCCATCTGCAGAATATGTTCCAGTGGTTTCATCATACAGGTATTTCTTTCCGTCACTGCCTGTATGTGTATCCACGCGCTGGATATAATTGCCGGAATCATTCTTGTAATATTTTGTACCATCACCCATATCACTGGCTAATGTATAAACCGTGCCATCCTCCGAAATAACTGATTTGGTACGTTCGGTTGCAGACATGGATAACAGTTTTGTAAACTGTGCTCTCTCATCAGGATCTGTCAATCCACTCTTTTCCAATGCCTGCTGCAAATTTTTGTAAGCGGATGCATATCCATATGCACTGGTCAGATTGGCATTTTGTGCAGTGGCTGTCTTTTTGTCAGCCACTGCCTGATTATACTCTTCAATTGCCTTTTTTACCTTGGCTGTAATCTCATTATCATTTGTTGTTCCATCTGCATACTTTGCATACATCTTATAAGTATCCAATGTTGCATCTGAATCAACGTTCAATCCCAGCTTGGACAATGCATTTATACCTGCCGTATTTCCTCCGGTTATCGTAAAATCATTGTCTGCACCGGTTTCCTTTGAACTAATATAAAATCTGCGGTTTGTTGTATCATAGCTGGCATTTATCCCGGCTTCTTTCAATGAAGTAATGAACTGCTGTACTGTTGTTCCCTGACTGACAGTCAGAGATTTGGTGGTTCCATCTCCCTTTGTGAGGTTAATTGTCCCATCTCCATCCGTATAGCCAAGTTCTGCAAGTGTTGTACTTTCTGTAACATTTTTCCCCAACTGTCCACCTGTCAGATAACCTGCCTGAGCCACCTGAAGAATATTTACTTTCTGCGTACCATTTACAGCATTGCTCGTCGCAGTAACTGTCGCTTTTGTGGAATCTGAACATGTCGTGCTCTTTAAATTATAATTTTTAGAGAAACGAAGTCCGTCCAGACTTGTATAAAAGCTGTAAATCTTCGTATTCAAAGATTTCCACGCATCCTGTTTCCAGGATAATTTTGTCTGTGCTTTTTTGTATTTATTTGTCTTATAGTTGTATGAAGATACCAGAGCTGAATGATAGACTCTGTATCAAGACCTGATGCTAAACCGGTAATTCTGATTGGCATATTATCACTCCTATCTGATGAAACTTTTCATCTGTTATTGTATATACTCTGCAGACAGTCCATACTGTCTTTGTTTACATTTTCTCGTCCACCAAAAGTCCTGCGACTTCCCAGACCTTTGCGATCATGTCAAGCGTTTTCTCCGGCGGATATTCCTTCAAGACTTCTTTTGTGTCCTTGTCCACAATCTTGATCATAACGCGGTTCGTGGCATCGTGGATGCCAAAGACTGCTTCCGAATTGTGTGCTCTCTTATTGATCTCTTCTACAGCTTTCCGGATCTGGGTGTTATTTCCTGCTCCTACGAGTGTTTCCTGCTCCTCATCCTTGTCGTTTCTGGCACTCAGACTGTTTTTGGTATCCGTACTGTTTTTGTTTTCTGCCTTCCATGGAGTCGTGATGTTCTCCACTGTCTGCGTTGTGCCGCCTGTAGCACTTCCGCTGCCTGCAGCACTGCTATTTCCTGCTGCAGCTGCCTCTACGGATCTGCCGTAAGATGCTGTCGATGTTTCCTGTATCCGTTGAACTCCCATGATCCTGACCTCCGTTTCCATGGTATTCTCAGCTTCTTTCTGCTGTGATTCACACTTCCCTGTGTCTATCTGTGCATGCCGGCTATCTTGTGGCCTGTATGCTAATCTACTTAATCTGTGATTTATATCGGTTTCTTTGCGTATAAAATTAATACCGGAGCCGCATTTTTCTGCCTGTATAACAGAATGCACGGAACGAGGTACGAGTGAACAGTAACAAGGTACGCTCAGCGGTCATTCTATTATTGTGAATTATGTGCTCCGGTATTTTCTTAGAGCAGATCTTTTAAGGATGCGATCGCATCAATATTGAGAGCTGCCTTATTTTCATTCTGAATCTGAAGATATACTTCTTTGCGGTATATCGGCACTTCTTTCGGCGCAGATATACCGATTTTTACCTGATCTCCGCGGATCTCAAGCACTGTGATCTCGATATTGTTATTTACCACCAGAGACTCACCTTTTTTTCGTGTCAATGCCAGCATTTTTATTCCTCTGCTTTCTTTCTGCCTTTTACGGCTTCATATACATTAAACTTGATTGGATAATCATCTTCCACAATCACCTGACAGCCTTTTCTGGTGTCTGTATTGATCACCAAAGGTGCCTTTAAATTGACAGTCGTATCTTTTTTATCCGCCGCTGCTGTCAGCGTTACAAGTATGTAGGTGTTATCCTCTGTAAGATCTCCAAGCGGGATCAGCATCTCATCACTGACTGACGGTGCATAATCCGGTTTCAGTTCATTTGGATGCATGACCGGAAATGCAACTTCCGGTTCATCCATGGACTGAAACCACATGATCGAGGATGGTGTTCTTTCTTTTTCCTTGTCAAAAATCAGTGTAAATTTTCTCAGATCCGGAAATCCGATCATCCCATTCTCTAAAGTGATGATCTTCTCCTCATCAATATCTATCTCCCCAAAAAGCCTTGTGTTCGCTTTCATTCCCTTTTCCTCCTGATGCAATCTGTATGGTCACGACATGTATTCTAAGAATATTGCCGTTATTTCTGCTGTTAATATAATTTACAGATAGCTGAGCAGTGTCACCTGATTTACCTTGGAAGCTGCCTGCAGTGATGACTGATAAGCAGTGTATGCCGCTGTATACTCCAGAATGATATCTGAAAGTTCTCGGTCTTCATTCTTGGACTTTAACTCTTCCATCGTTTCCTGCTCATTTGACATACGGTTTTTCGTCAACGCAAGGCTCTGTCCTTTACTTCCGACATCTGTTAATGCAAGATTGACCTTCTGCAGATAGGTATCGCAGTTTCCAATGTAGCTGTTATAGAGCTTTTGCATATTATCATTTGCATAATCACGCTCTTTTTCGGCTGCTGCGATCCACTCTTCTAATTTTGCCTGACAGTCATCCGAAGAATATTCCTGCATTTTCTTCATGGCATTTAAATCTGTCACTTTCTGTTCTGCGTCAAGCGAACGCTGTACAGCATCGATCAGCTCATCCACATCCCTGCTGAGTCCATGATCAAATACATTTGATGCCTCTGTATTGACAGTAAGTGTCTGGTTTGCAGCCACTACATAATCGATATCCTGATAGATCTGATTGCCATCTTTATCATATTTCTCATACTTTAACTTATTGTTCGTATCTGTAATATTCGTGCAGTTGTAATAATATTCCGGACGAAGTTCACCATTTGTAAATCCGGTCTTTGTATAGGAAATATCCAAAGATGCTTTATTAGTGGAAAGTGTATCTGCTGCTGTTTTGCTGAATACCATTTCTCCGGTATTACGGATCAGCACTGCCTCTCCATCTGCAATGTCATATGATTTTGGTGTTTTCGTGGATGCTTCTAACCATTTATCATAAGAATCATATACGGTAACATTCATATTTCCCGTCTTATTGACAGGCGTTGTCCCTGTTGTATCTGTATAATTGTAACTGATCGTTACCGTGCTGCCATTTGCAGAGGTTTTTGTGGTAGTTCCTGCTGCATCTGCACATCCAGCTGTCAATGCTGTCATAGCCAAGACGGATTCTATTATAAGCAGCCTGGGTTGGAGAAGCGATCTTTGTGCCATCTAACACATCTGCCTTATTTCCCGGAACTGTAACATCATTTCCATAATACCGGTGTTCCTGCAGATCAGCATACGACATCTTCTGGTCGATCTCGTATGAAGTCTTTTGTTCGTCTTCCGTGAATGTCAGCTTTTTATTTGTGCGGTATCCGGTAAATACTGTTCTGCCGGCATAGTCTGCATTTCCCTCTGCATATACTTTGTCACGAAGTTTTTCCAGCTGTGTCAGGATTGTTTTCCGGTTGTCTGTCGTCAGGGAATCCTGGGCACCGTATTCACACTGGGTACGGATCGTCTTGATCACTTCCTGCATACTGGTGATCGCAGTCTCTGTTACATCTAACCATGACTCTGCATCCGGAATGTTCTTCTCGTAGTACTGGTCGATCTCACTTAAGGTACTGCGCAGACGGAGTGCACGGATCGCTGTTACCGGGTCATCAGAAGGACGCTGTATTTTTTTCTGGCTGGTCATCTGATTGTTCAGTGTGTCCACATTTCCTTTATTTCCATTGATATTAATGGATGTATTATGCAATATGATATTATTTGTAATACGCATTGCCATTTCCTCCTGTTATAAATCCGTTTATACTCCGGTTTCCTCGATCAGTTTGTCATATACTTCTGCCATAACTGAGATCATCTTGGATGATAAATTGTAGGCATTCTGGAACTTGATCAGATCAAGTGCTTCCTCATCCTCATCCACACCGGAAACAGACATTCTCTGTGTCTCAAGCGCCGCCTGTATATTTGTATAATTGTTGCTGAAGATCGTAGACTGCTGTGTATCAATGGAGATATCAGAAATCATACATTTCAGGAATCCTGATGCATTTCCTGCACGGAATAAAACCGTATCACTCTTTAATTTTGCCAGATCTTCAACCAGTTTATACTTATCTACACCATCTTCTGTATCGGTCTTATACTGTGCAGCAAGTTTAGATGAATCTTTTACACAAATGGAAGAAACGCAGATATTGGATGCTGTCAGTTTGTAATATGAGCTGGCACCACAGTCTGTTGTGTTTCCATTATTCTTATCGCTCTTTCCTAATGCATATTCCTCGCCGGTTACTTGATCTGCCCCGGTAAAGAATGAATAATAATCGGTTGCATTTCCGTCTAAATCCTGTCCTTTTAACATAATATCATTAAACAAAGAACAGAAAGAACGTAAAAACTGGTTCATCTGTGACATGTAATACGGAACACCCATGGTATCAACAGAGTTTCCGATGGATGCCTGCATTCCATCTACCTTATTGGACTGCTGCTGGCTTAATGCATCCTCAAGTTCGAAAGTATAGGATGTGATCTTGCCATTGGCATCCGTCTCAAATGTAAAATTCGTATAATTGTAATCTTTTCCATAAATGGTAAGTGTACCGCTCTCAGGCACCGTCATTGCCTCAATGTCTGTGATGGAAGGACTGACAACTTTCACATGTTTGCTGTCGATCACTCTTGCCTCACCGGTAAAGTTCTCTCCGTTATTACCATCACGGATATCAAACAATGCCTTTAAGGTACCTGACATGGAACTTGCTCCCGCTTTGAAACTGTTTCCGGTTTTTCCCATTTAACATCATATAAGCCATCCATATCGGACTGGTTTACTTTATTTTCCCTTGCAACGCATTGTAATGTTTCATAATCGTAGGTATCGACTAATACCTGTCCACCAATCTTAACTGTAAAGTAATTGGCACCTGTTGGCAGTTCCGGATCATTTGAATTCTGTACCGGAAGTTCCTCTGCCTCTGTCGGAACAATTTCGGATAACTCATCGATCAACAGTGCTCTCTGGTCACGAAGCTCGTTTGCATAACCGCCCTGGATCTCAATGACGTTGATCTGATGATTTAAACTTGCAATCTTTTCTGCGATGGAATTGATATTCTGAACCGTGGACTTGATCTCCTCGTTGGCATTATTCTGAATATCTCCCAGACCGGATGCAACGCTGTTAAAGAATGTTGCAAAGTTCTGGGCACTTCCGATAAACTGCTGACGTGTATTCACATCTCCGGCATTGTTCTTTAAGGTATCTAATTCATTAAACATCGTGTTTAAGATTGTTGAAAAACCTTTGGAAGAATCATCATCAATAAAATAATTTTCAATCTGCTTCAGGTAATTGAGCTTCGTCTCATATAAACCGACAGATGACTGGTTGTACCAGTATTTGTTGTCATAATACTGGTTGCGAAGCTGTTTTACGGACTCGGTCGTAACACCGGTTCCCATACTGCCGTATTTTGCATAGGCACGAATAGACTCGGAAGCAACACGGTTTGCCTGCTGTTTGCTGTATCCTTTTGTCTGTACATTCGATATATTATTTGCACTCGTATTTAAGGCAACCTGATATGCACTTAATCCTGAAGATGCAATCGTTAATCCAAAAAATGTTGATGGCATGTTAACCTCCTATGCTGCTATCCAAGCTGTGTGATCAGATGCTCGATCATCTCATTAATAACATTAATAAAACGGCTGGATGCATTGTATGCGTTCTGGTATTTGATCATATAAGTCAATTCTTCATCCGAAGAAACTCCGATTACCTGCTGTCTCTGGTTATCAACTGACTGTACCGTCTGGGACAGGTTTGTTGCAGTAGAATTGTATACATTTCCGTAGGTAGCAACCTCTCCGATCATAGCTGCATAATAGTCCTTAAAGCTGTATGCCTTTGTGTCATTCGGATTGACTGTAAGGCTTTCTTTATCCCACACTGCTGCAAGTGTCGCCATCAGTGACTGGTCTACATCTCCATTCTGCCGTAAATGTGGAAGTAGTGTTTCATCTGTGATCAATGCGCTGTTCACACTTGTACTTCCCATCGTGTACTGCTTTGTTGTATCAGCCGGATCTTCTTCATTGTATAAATAATAGGTCTTTGTCTCACCAGAAGCCGGATCTGTATAGGAAACCTCCGTATAACGTTCCGTTCCAAGTCTTGTAAATAACTCCTGTGGCGGAAGTTTGCCATCTGATCCCACTGCGCATTTATCTGCATCTAAGATCTTTGTATTTGCTGTTACCGTATAAGTATTGCCATCTGCATCCGTCATGGTAACGGAATTATTTCCTGTCAGGCCTGTAATATAATTCGATGCTTCCGTATTCGGGCATAAGATATCGTTGATCGCCGTTGCAATTCCATGGAATAACTGATCCATCTGTGCTTCTGCACGGAGCATAACAGACATGCCTGTCGTATCATCATAAGTCTTGCCATCTAAGCCAACAATATCCTTGTAATTGGCAACTTTGTCTCCTCTTGCAAGTACAAGTGCCTTGATCTCACCCATATCGTTTTTATTTTCCGTGGAAATATCACGGTTAAAATTAAACAGATAGGTATACTCACCCTTGTCCGGATCTGACAGATGGGACCAGTATGGTGTCACAAATCCTGTCGCTTTGTCCGTCTGTTTTTCTACTTTATAGTAGCCGTTCTCATTGACAAATTCGTTGCCTTCCACGCTGACGCGCACGACACCGTTTACCTCTTCTTTATAAGAAATATCAACAAGACTCGACAATTCATCCAGTGCCAGATCTCTTGCATCACGCAGTGTCATTGCAGTTTCAATATTTCCTGCCTCGATCTTCTGGATCTGCAGATTTAGTTCACTGATCGTCTTTCCAAGTTCATTGACCTGATCAATGTCATCGGAAATCTGTGAATTGATATTATACTGATAACTCTTCAGTCCAGAATAAACAGCACTTGACCTGCTGGTAAAAAGCTGTGCCTTCTGAACAACAAGATTCTGATATACGCTATCCTCCGGGTATTTATATAGCTCCTGAAATGAGCCCCAGAAATCGGTTAATGCATCCTGAAAAGCCTGTCCCTCTAATTCCTGATAATAGTTCTGCACCTCTGTCAGTGCCTCACTGGTCGATGCATAAAAAGACTGACGGCTTGATTCTGTACGGTATAACCGATCTAAGAATACATCTCTTGAATGGACAACATCTCCGATCGTTACACCAAGACCGGATTGCTGATTGCTGATTGCTGCTGTTGTATTAAATGTGACATAGTCACGGTCTGCAAACAAAACGCTCTGACGCACATATCCTGTTGTGTCTAAGTTCGCCAGGTTGTTTGATGTTACGTTAAGTGCATTCTGACTGCTCTGTAAACCGCTACGCCGATAAACATACTTCCAAAACCATTTGCCATGGTAGTTCCTCCCTGCTTTTACTATTGCTTCGCGTCGAATCCACTGCTGCCTAAGATATCGCCTGTATTATAGGCATTCTTATCATAAGTTGCAGTCTCAGGTGCCTGTCGCGTACTTCTCAGCAAGGTAAGGTCAAATTCCACCATCTCCAATGCCTGTTTTAAAAGTGCTTCATTCTGTCTGTTTAGCTGCTGCATCTTAGCACCGGCCTCAAGCAGCCTGTCACGCTGTCTGGTAAGTGCTTCCTGTTCTTTTGGCTGCTTGTTAAGATATCCGATCATCTTTGTGATCGTCATCTCTTCCGGGCTCTGACCTAAGACAGTCGCCATATCCGTCAGGACACGGTTTCTTTTATTGGAAAGATTAAGAAGCACGCTCGCAGCATCCTGCTCTCTCGTCGTAACATCCGTAAGATGTTCGATATTGCCCTGCACCACTGCGTCTGTTTTTTCAGTCGCAAGTGTGATCAGTTCCTGATACTGCTTCTCCTCTTTACCCAGCACATCCAAAAGCTCTTCCATTAAACTAGCCACAGATTCATCCTCACTTTTACTTTACTAAAGCATTGTACTTTTCTAATAACTTATTCGCGAAATCATTCATATCCACGTTATAATTACCAGAGTCCAACCTTTCCTTAAGCTGTGCGACTCTATCTTCCCTGATATCCGAAGCATCTGCCACTGCCTGCTTTGCGATCTGGTAATCACGTCCCATAGAAGAGATCTGCACTTCATCGCGTCCGGTGCTCATCTGCTTTGTGTTCTGCACTTTCTGCGTTTTCTCTCTATTGTAAAGTTGTGCCACCTGATTATAAGCTTCTACTCGCATAATGGCATCTCCTTTCTTCCTTGAAATTCGCTTTCTAGTTTTTATATCGGACGAATCATTTTTTTCATTAGCGCAAATATGAAAAAGAAAATGACAGGTCACCACTTTTCGCAGTATCCTGTCATTTTTCTACTGGTATTCACGGATCAGGCAGTATTGTTTCAGTGGGAAGTTCTTCTCCACAATTCCATACACCTGAAATCCAAAGTTTTTATAAAAATCTACATTTTTTCATTGTGTGTTTCCAACGATATCATCATGTGGTGTTCCTGCGCATATGCGATCGTTTCGTCTAACAGTTTCGCAGCGATCCCATGGTGCTGCATTTCCGGATCGACTGCAAGATAAATAATATGAAGTCTCTGTGTCTGGTGCAGCTGATCGGTCCAGCTTGAGTTCAGGTAATCCCCACCCTTGATAAAATTGTGGAACGTCGCAAGTGTCGGATCTTCCTTGATCAGGAAAGCGTCCGTATGGATCGTCGCCCATGACTCCGTCAGAAAAAAGTGGAACATATTAATGTGTTCCGCCTCATCCGACACGACAAGAATGCTGTTTAATTCTTCGCTGTCCGCAAAAATCTCACATGTCTCATAAAATTCATCCATATCACATTGAAATAATTCCGGCATCAGCCGTTTTCTTATTTCGGCATCCGGGATCAGCGTTTCATAGAGTGGATCATGCGCAAAACAGCGGTATAAAAGCTGCTCTAATTTTGGCAGGTCCTCGCGCTGTACCCGGTATAATTTGTCCGATTTCATATTTTTCTTATCCCCTTTTTATTGTGTCAGAACATTTCCTTTACCGTCTGACTGATTTCTTTTAAGGTCTCGCAGAGACGTCTGGTCTGTTTTTTATAGCATTCCTTTAAGTAATGCAGTTCTTCCCGGTAATCTGTGTCTGCTTCTTTTCTCTTTTTCAGCAGGCATTTTACCACATGGTAGAGATCTTCATGCCCTAACAGCCTGCCGTAACCCCATTTCAGACGATCTTTGGCTGATTGAACACATAGTCCGTAAAATGGCGGTAAACATATTCATCAAACATAAATGCATACGCATTGTTATCCACCTGATATATTTTTTCCAGTGCTTTATCCACATCAGATTGTTCCAGAGCGTTTACAGAGTCCTGCAATAAGCCAATATTTTTCCACAATATCTCATGTGGGAAAAATACCTCTCCATACCAATCAATGCGGACAAAATGATCCTGCTCCTGTTTGAATTTTACAAGCAGTTGTTTTTCTCTTTCCCTGTTTTCCGCAAAGAGCTGTTCTGCCTCTTGCATGTTACCTTCTGCAAGAAGTGCGTAGTAGCGGGTATTGATAGCGGCAGTCTCTTCGTAAGACTGTTTTGCTTTTTCCTGTGCCTCTTCTGTTACCTGAATTAATTTTTTTGTGATTGCAGCGATCTGTTCCTGTGTTTCTTCCACTTTCGCTGTGATTTCACTGCCTCCGGCAAGTATGCGCTCTAACACCGGTGTAAAATCAAGCGGCACAACTGCCGTTTCATCCAGTGCTAAGATCAGCAGTGTGAACAGCTCATGGTGCAGCCGGTAAACCGCCTCATCATAAAAATCATCATTATCAAACTGGGAATGGTAATGTGTTTCCATGAAACTTCCGCCGGTAAAATCATTGACCATGGAAGGGATTCCTGCGATTGCCATCGAAAAATCATCTGACCAGGTTTCGATCGGTGCCGTCACGCTTGTCATCTCAGGATAAGCCTTTGTCAGTTCCGGAAGTCCGTCTAAATATTCTTTTATATAATGTACATATTCATAACAGCAGCGGATTCTTGCACGCGTGCCGTGTGCCAGCGCCGGCAGCTCAAAATTCAGATCTGCGATCACTTTTCCGACCCATTCCGGATGTGCGGTAAAAATCTGCTCGTAAGCTCCGGTCGACCAGTCAAAGTTGGAATCAACAACGCCCCATTCCTCTGCCGCCATCGCACAGAACACGATCGTGTTGTTCGGCTTGAATCCGCTTTCAATCAGCGTTTTTGCAATGCCAAACATCATGGCGACTGCCGTATTATCATCTTGAAATCCACTGAAATAGGAGTCATAGTGTGCAGATAACAATACCATGCGCTCCGGGTGTTTTCCCGGAATACAGCCTGAAATGTTATAAGTCGTGCAGTCACGTTTTACCCGGCTGTCGGCTTTCAACCATACGGTTGCTTCTTTCTTTCCATCCAGCAGTTCCCTCAATAATGCAGCATCTTCCCTTGAGATGGAAAATGCCGGTGCATCCTCCGGTCCGGCGATATCCTGTGCGTTGAGTGCCTTCGCATCGACTTCTCCATAACCGCCACACTGCACAGCGATCACTGCCGCCGCACCTTTTAAATGTGCCTGATAAACCGGATAATTGATCCACCACTCATCTCTCTGGTTGATATCCACTAACACCAGTTTTCCGGTTACATCTTTCCCTTCATAATCCGCTTCTGTTCCCTTTCCAAGATACATCAGGGAAAATGCCTGCTCACCGTCCGTTACAAAATCTGTCTGATATGCCCCGAGCAATGCGGTATGCCTTTTTCCCTCTTTCGTTTCAAACGTAAGCTCCGCATTTTTAAACTCCCAGCCATCCACGGTAACCGCATTTTTACATACATCCGACAGTCCAAGTTTTTGCATCTCATCCTTTAACATTTCCCCTGTCAGGAATTCTGCCTTCGAACCCGCAGGACGGTAACCGAGTTTCTCGTTTGAGCGAAACTGCTCCATCCGTTTTGCAAGCTGGTACGAGTAATCCGTATCAATATTTTTTATGACCGCTTCCTGCATTGTCATGTGTGTCACACCTTCTTTTTTGCTTCTATTTTTGCTGTTTTTTGTGTTATCTATTTCTTTTTGTATTCAAATTATTTCCTGTTTTTGATTATAACACACTTTTTTGTTATGAACAGTCTTGTGGGGGGATTTTGAGCCGATATAATTATGTGGATGGGTTCGATTCGGATGGACATGGCTGTCGGTATTATTATCGGCGGTGCTTTTACAAGTATTGTGTCGTCACTGGTCGAGGATATTATCAACCCGTTTCTTGGAATTTTCGGTGGCATGAATTTTGACAAGCTGCACTGGAATATTGTTGGGGATGTCACATTGAATTACGGAAAGTTTCTGACTGCCGTGATGAATTTCCTGATCATGGCTTTTGTTGTATTTATACTGGTGAAAGCGTTAAATACCGCTGCCCGCATTGCACCTCTATCTTAGATGCAAAGGCAGTGGAAGCATTTGAGAAAAATTTGTAATTTTCATTTGCCACAGCAGATGAAAATTCAGGCAAGTAATTATACGAAATGTGAATGATACATTACACTAGTTCAGGCTGTCTGTCTTTGTGTCATGAACGATACAAAGCAGGCATGTCTGTCCATCCATTTTCCGATCAGTCCGATCACTTTTCCCATAGTAAATGCGGCTAAAATGGTTCCGATCCCAAGGCCGTCAAGATGTCCTAAAAATGCAAAGGTCAGTCCGGCTGTCACGGCAAGGCAGGTAACATCAAATCCAACTTTGACCTTAGAATAGGTAACGGATGTGATATCTGACAATTCTCTCGGGAATAAATCCGTCGGTATGATCGGCAGTTTGCATCGGTTCGACAAAGCAATTCCAATACAGAGCAAAATATAACTGATCAGAAAATAGATTACACGATATCCCGGCGTCAGCGGCAAAACATTGATCCAGCTCTCATGCACATCCAATAATTCGCTGAATGCAAATCCCACTACAAAACTGAACAGATACTGCGGCACAAATTTTTTCCGCAGGATCATGAGGCTTAGCACCAGAAGTCCCTGAAATATATAAGTCCAGGTTCCAAGCGATACGCGTGTGAAAACTTCGGAAAATGCATACGGCACGCTTGATATTGCCGAGATGCCTGCGCCGGAATGCAGCATCAGTACAACACCAAGACTGTTGATGGCAACTGCGACCATGAGTGCAAGTTCCCCGCGGACCGTGCGGCGGGATTTTTCTTTCTGTATTTCTGTTTCTTTCATTTTAAATATTTCCTCCCGGGGAAGTTTTTACAGAAGTCCTGCTTCTGCATTTATGGTCATCCCCAAATTTCAGAAACACTTTACACCTTTCTAATTCATTTAACAAATCAATAGTTTTATAGTTCGATAGACAGTATCTATTAATCGTGATAAAATGAGCAAAACAGGGAGGAAAATCTTCTCCTCGCCATTGGGCAAATTTTACCATGTAAAATTGGATTTTGCTTCGCAAAACAAGGAGGATTGCCATGAACTTATTCCAGCTTCGTTATTTTGTAACTTTAGCAAAAATGCAGCACTACACAAAGGCTGCACATGAACTTTGTATCACACAGCCGAGTTTAAGCCATGCGATCTCGCAGTTGGAGGCAGAACTTGGCGTGGCACTTTTTGAAAAAAGCGGACGCAATACTACACTCACAAGTTTTGGGGAAGAGTTTTTAATCTGCGCAAACCGCACGCTTGCCACATTGGATTCCGGAGTTTCATCCCTGCAGCGGAGCGCACGCGGTGACGGATTGATCAGGCTTGGCATGCTGCGTTCCCTCGGTGTCAGTTTCATTCCGCAGCTTGCCGCGCGTTATCTGGCATCCCATCCTGAGCATGATGTGCGTTTTACATTTCATACCGGCTCGACCGGCGATCTTGTTAACGGTCTCTCGGCAAGGGATTATGATCTGATTTTCTGTTCCATGCCGCCGGAGACAGAATCGTTAGACACTGTGCCGATCACCCACGAGGATCTGGTACTTATCGTTCCAGACCATCACCCACTGGCAGCAAAACAGTCCGTTGCATTGACGGAAACGCTCATCTATCCACAGATTTATTTTTCCCACGGTTCCGGTATGCGTGACGTTGTGGACCATCTGTTTTCACAGATCAATGCAGTACCGCAGATTGCCTATGAGACAGAGGAAGCCGAGGTGATTGCGGGACTCACTGCACAGGGTTTTGGCATTGCCGTCGTTCCTTATATGGATCTTTTATTAAAGCTGGATGTGAAGATTCTGCAGATCAGTGCGCCTGTATGGGAGCGTAATCTGTATATGATTCATGACCGGCAGGCGTTTATGCCGCCTGCCGTAAGAAATTTTTGTGAATTTGTTTTAAAAGAATGTGAGTATCCTATGATACCAGATTAATTCTGCCACAGGATCTGTTGTTTTGTGAGCATTGGATAATGCACCGGAACACTTCCGTCAAGATCTTCTCTGTGCATGTCCACCGCCGTGATCTGGCTGTTGGAATATGTGGTGTAGTAATAAATTCCACGGCTTGCATTACAGCAGGAGGTGTAGATCGTGATCTCATATTTTCCATCGGATACCTCGCAGCAGCCTCTCTGCTGGTCGACAGATCCTAAGATATGGAAAAACTGTGCCACACTCTCCTCCTCGGAATCGTCAGAAACTGCGTTCATTTTTGTAAACGCGACTCTCGCAAAACGGGAAGCTGATGAAAGATCACCCGGCAGTCCTAATGCCCCCATGCCACGACTGTACATATTCAGATCCAGTTTATCCGTAAAATGATTTTCCGGCTGTTTTGGTGACAGTCCCATGTAATTATTCAGCATAAACATCTGCTGCTCAAATGGCGGATTGTTTGTGAGGACACCAACCGGATTTTCATGGATATGCAGTCCGTCTTTCATGGATTCTACTGTAATCGATCCTCTCTTATCTGAGATGATCCAGTGTAGCATGCCGGACGGCAGATTTTCACTGAACGGCGTATCCACAATACTTAAATCTGCAATCAGCTCCCGCACCTCATCTAACGTTGCGCACTGCGCAAGCACCCATGGAATAAATTCAAAGGATGCCACATTTTTTTTACCGCTTTCTTCCTTATGATAATATGCATTGCCGACAAAATTAAGTCCCGCCATGCCGACGCCTTTTTCGTTCACCGCATCATAATAAAGCGGATAATCTCCTGCCATGTGCGCCATGCCAATGATCGCATAATGTTTTTCCAGATTTTCCGTGTGACGGAAATGAAATGGATAATTCCGCGGTGTCACCGCAATTTCCTCGCCATAAGAAAATTCATAATCTAATGTTCTTCCAAAATAAAAGTCTTTCGTCAGGTAAGTTGCTGCTGTACACATAAAATTCTCCATTCTTATATTGTTTTCAAACCGGGACTTTCGTGCGAAAAATCTAGCCAATCTCGTCCACGTTTGCCCCACGCAGTTTAATTCCGTCTGTCTGTTTTAAATCCTGCTGGTATGGATTCGACTCATTATAATATCTGATCTGTGTGTCCGTCACACCACCGGAAATATAAGAACGGCCACATTCCGGGCAGACCGATGTCTGGACTCTGACGGATGCAGATACCACTTCGCCGTTTTGCGTGGCAGCTTTGTGATACGCATTGGAAACATGCTGCCCCTCATGTGCCCGGACAGCAGAAGATGCCGCTTCCGGTGAAATATGCGCAGCATTTTTAAAGGAAACATTCGCTTCGTTAGAGCCATCAACATATTTGCGGTTTTTACAGGTCTGGCACTCTGTGGTCTTAGATTTATCGACCGCGCCTTTTTGTCCCAGTTCATCTTTATTATTAACATTATTCCGCTGATTTAAATTATTATCATAGGAATCTGTGATATTCCATTTGTATCCATCCACGCCACCGATCATAACGCTCCTCCCCTCCATCCCCATAGGTCTTTTATACCCAGGATTCATCATACGGCAAATCTGCAATTCAATATGCCAATTTTTACAGTTGAGATAATATGATTAGGGTGTCAAAAGGTGGTTCATAACTTAGCGATTGTCAAATTGCACAAAGCCGAGACTGTTTTTGTGACTTTGGGAGAAAATTAGAAAATCTTAGTATGCCTGTCTATTTACAGTAATGTTCTGCCACGGACGGCAGAACAAGGCTTCACGAGCCATGGAAGGCTCGTTGAATGCCGTTTA
>ENA-OQDE01000479-OQDE01000479.1-human-gut-metagenome-genome-assembly--contig:-NODE-479-length-23790-cov-3.885095_pt1 | contig 23790 bp, 29 predicted proteins | sample MGYA00242768_ERZ504595 | MGnify/ENA primary metagenome ERZ504595 (study PRJEB26092, sample SAMD00036307) | human gut metagenome | host: Homo sapiens | study: EMG produced TPA metagenomics assembly of... | reverse complement strand
ATGCATAATCACATCCTTTTTGAGCAGGTTCATGGCTTCTTTTTACAATATAAGCATATCAAAAAAAGCAGAAGATATCTAATCCATTTCGGAATAAATATCTTCTGCTTTTAAGTTAATGACATTGCCATATATCGCAGCACCTTTGGCTTCACACGAAGCTGATCTGCGTACTGCATCAGTCTGTGAATGTTCTTATCCTTGGATGCTGCATAGCGTTTCATAGCTTCTCCGACAATCTGTATATCACTGCCGCTGCCGCGCAGGATGTCACACAGCGTCCGTTCCAAATTGTAAACACGAATTGGATTGCCGGATGGGGATTTCATTTCAATTCTGCCAAGTTCATAGTTCTCCGGCACAACGCGCTTGACAATTAGATTTTCCCGTTTCAAGGATGAAGCATTGTAGCCTTTGGGAAAGGTCATCGTATATTTTGCCGGGGTACGATCCGAATAGCCCCGCAGATACAAAGCAGTATCGTGCGAATAAATTCCGCGCCCATACTTTCGCTGTAAAAGGTAGAAATCATCCTCCATACGTCGCTCCACACATACAGGCCACGCCCGAAGCGGTATATCTCGCCGCTCTTGACAAACTTCTGTAAAACGCTGCGGTGCAGTCCGGCTTCTGTTACTTGCGCTGCGGTAATCGTACCGTCCTCTGACGCTTCTCGCAGTTCTTCGATTTTCTCCTTAACATTCATGTTTCTCACCCCTCTTTGACAATCACACATTATATTATATTGAAATAATGTGTGATTGTCAACTGTAAAGCGACGAACACACATTAAATTACGCAAAAATAATGTGTGATTGTCAGATACCAGGGAATTTCTAACATGTACTTAAGTAAAAAACAAAGAACGGCATAGCGTTAAGCTATATCGTTCCTTGTTTCCATATTTTTTAAATTACCACCGCATTACTGGCGTTTTTTCTGCGGACGGTTTCTTCCAGCACACCGAAAAATCCTGCCACCAGCGCCATTAAAATGCCGGTCAAGGTCGCATCTCCTGTTTCTAGGCTTCCGGCTTTGGTGATAGTCGTACATTTTTCATTGTCATTCACAATGTTTCCAGTTCTTACGATTAGGACCGTAGTTCTTATGAAGCGGTTATGGCATAATCAATATATAGAAGCAAATGCAATTGATAAGTTACGGAATATATTGGGCTACAATGCGAAAGGTATCATGACGCATTATTCGGATGACAATGTGTTTTAAAGCCTGTATAAATCGGCACATGCATAGAACATAATGAAACAGCCTCACCCCTGAAAGTCCCGGTAGTGAGGCTGTATTCTTTTCCTTAATCTTTTTCTGTTAATTTCACCCGTTCTCCATTTGTCAGTTCTGATGTGCTTACGACCATCGGTTCGTCTACTTCTGATAAAAGTACCACGAAATCTGAATTTCTATTTGGAAAACATGTCACAGCTTTTTCTTCCAGAATATTTTCATACCCCCAGGCTCCCTTCTGACGCTTAATATAATAGACACACGTTTTTCCAAAGTCTCCTTCATGAATCGCCTGCCGTGTGATCACTTTTGGAAAAACATCTTCAGAAGTGATTTCGATTTTTCCCTCAACGTTTTCACCAATCGAATGTTTTTCATACAGATCTACCGTAAGCTCATACAAATCATCCTTTCGAATGACAGAACACACTTTTCCAACCAGAAGATCTCTGCCCTCCTGCAGCAAAGATTCCGGAACGTTATCATACATGCTGATATAGCCAATTGCCTGATCAGCTGCGCTTACTTCCAAATCAACTGGAAATTCATACTCAATGCTGCCTTCCTGTGCCTCCTCTGTCCAGACGGAAGGAAGCGTTTTGTTCTCTTCTTTGACCGACCAAAACGTTGCGGCAGTTAAAAACAGAAACCACAGAGCGATTAACCCTATACTTATTTTTTTGAACTTCATCGTACTTTCTTCCCCTCTACGCTTTCACACCGGACATACTGATTCCCTGTATCAAATAGTCCTGTCCCATTAAGAATATCAATAAAACTGGTACTGCGTAAAAAACGGACGCTGCATAAAAGATATCCGGCTGTTCCTCTAAAATCTGGCAAAGATACACGGATAACGGCTGCTGATATGGCTCTCTCAAAAAAATGACCGCCTGGTCTACAATATTCCAATTGTCAATAAAAATCAGGATTAATGCAGCAGCAATGGCTGAACTCAAATTAGGCTTTACAATGGAACGATAAATTCTGTATTCGCTGGCTCCGTCCAGTCTGGCTGCTTCTAACGTTTCCTGCGGAAAATCCTGTATCTGCTGACGAATCAGAAATACCCCCAATGGCTGAAACATTGCCGGAAGAATAATTGCCAAGGACGAATTTTGAATGCCCAGCCAATTCGCCACTAAATAATTTGGCACTAAAGTCAGCTGCAGCGGCATAAGCATGACAATCATGTAAAGATAGAACAAAATCTCCTTGTATTTCCACCTGCATTGCCAAAAGCCGTATGCGGCAAGCGGTGCAAGCAAAAGCTGTCCAATCAAAACCGGAATAGTAATAATCAGGAATTCCACATCATCCGCAAATACAAAGGTCTCTTAAAGAGCAATATAAGATACTCTTCTGGAACTTGTACCGACTTTCCAGCCACAAACAACAACGGAATGACTGCCAAAATGACAGCTCCCATGCAGATCAGCTTTTCGAAAAAATTCGAATATCTCTTTTTCATAAAATCACCCACAAAAGATCTTTACAAATAATCCAGATTCTTCCTCTGGACCCGATAAATGATGCCCAGAAAGATTCCCAGTATGAGAAACATACACCATGCTGCAGCAGACAATTTCTGCATATTAAGTGACAAAAACTGGTTATTCATATAGTGCTGCAGCATATAAACATACGGTGATGGATAGGCCCCATACAGCATATAGATCTCTTTAAAAACCTTAAAAGAATTCACGATCGACATCAACAGCACAACTAACGTCGTTGGTTTTAATAAGATCCATGTAATATATTGGAATTCCTGCCGCCCTGTAGCTCCATCCAGCTGGCACTGCTCATGATAGATCTGCGGAATCCAGTTTATCCCGGACCAGAAAAGGACAATCGAAAAACTGATATTTTTCCACAGATACATCAGGATAATAATCAAAATGGCCCATCTGGAATTCTCAATATCGAACATGTTTTTTCCAAAAAGCTGTAAAAACCCATCCAGAAAACCATTTCTCTCAAACAAATATTTCCAGAAAGCAATCACCGTTCCAGATGGAACGATTAATGGGATCAGGAGCAGGATAAGAAGAATTCGACCTCTCCTCTGCTTTTTCAAAACCAGTACCAGAAGCAAAGCAATCGCCATTCCCAGCGGTATTGCAATCCCGCAAAAAATTCCGGTATTACGGAGTGCTGAAAGGAATAACTCATTTTCGAATAACAGTTTAAAGTTTTTAAGACCCACCCATTCCTTGTTCATCATGTTGTCAATCACTGCAAAATACAAGGACAGAAGAAACGGCACGATGTAAAAAGCCATGATCCCGATAAAACTTGGAAGGATAAAACACATATAAATAAAATTTCGTTTTTTCATTTCATATACCTGATTCCATGGATTAAGGACAGCTTCTACTCATTAACATAAAGCTCTGCTCTTTGCTGAAAAAGCTTCGCACATTCCTCTGGGGTGATTTTCTGCTCCATACATTCGTTTCGAATTTCAGTCAAAATACTGTCTAACTGTAAATCCCGAAAAGCTTTTGCAGAAACTTTTTCATTGTATGCTTCCCATTTTTCTGCTGTGTCGTCATCATTTTCCAATTGATACGCAACAAGCTGCCGTGTGTTTTCTTTGTTCAGCATACTGCCATAGGTAAAGAAATTTCTGTAGTAAGAATCACTGTTTGCATCTTCGAACTCAAATTGTTTCTGACCAATGCAGAATTTGATAAATTCCCATGCAAGCGCTTTATCTTTGCAGCCTGAACTCATGGAAAAGTCCTCACCAATTCTCAAGAAAGGAATTTTTCCATCCGTTGATTTCAACAGGATCGGTTTTGTTGCCGTATCGGTTTCTTCAAACATTCCGCTCGGAGAACCTTCGAGTAAATTTGTAAATGTATTCAGCAGGACACTCTTTCCGGAAAAGCTTTTAATATCCGTAAATGCATGGGTCGCATAGGATGGTTGATATTGATACAGTTCCTGCATTTTTCTCAGAAAATCCACATAATTTTCTGAATCAAAATTTACTTCTTCCTTCTTCAAATAAGCTCTGTCCTCTGTCATCGGCAGAAACACGTAAATATTGTTTTGTACATCAATCGTAAAATCATCATCTGCAATTGGCTTGGCCTGCTGATATAACTCATATAAATCATTGATATCCATTTCGTCCGGGACTTCATAATTCAGTTCATCCGTTATGTTTCTATTCAACCGAAGCATAACATAATAAAAACCTTCCGGAATTTGATACAGTTTTCCATCGACTTCTGCTGCTCGCAGGATATTATCGTAATAATCATCTCTGTTAAAATTAGGATCTGCATCAATATACTGATTTAAGTCCTCGAAATAGCCGCTGCCTTTCGTCTTAATTTCCGATGGTAAATACGTTGCATCATAAATATCCGCCCGTTGATCCGATGCAAGTTCTGTAAGCAAGGTATTTAAGCCTTCATTATACTGTTCATCCGTAACATCATTGTCAAAAACAACCTTTGTTTCAATTTTTACGCCTGGATGCTCCTTCATAAATAAATCAATCATATGCTGGGTCTGCGGCTCAATAAATAAGGTTCCATATGTAAGCGTTCCTTCCAAATCAGCTCCCTCTTCATAGACAGAAATATCATTTCTCACATCTTTTCATCTTGGGACCCACTTTGTGTGCTTCCACAGGCGCCAATCGCTGCTGCACATAGCATTCCAATTACCACGCAGGATACCTTTTTACCATATTTTCCGAGTTTTTTCATAGGCACTTTTCCTTTCAATTTTTCTCACCGCTTATATTTCTATATTTTATTATATACCCTCCGTTTCATTGACAATATGCTTATTTTTACTATATTTTCAGAATTATTTTTATTAGTTTTGCACATAAAAAATGCCCTGACACTTTTTCCTTTTTGAAAAAATAGCATCCGGGCATATCTCCTAATATTATCAAATCACTTTATTTCACTCTCTGATAATTTTATCTTCTAAACTCTTTTCCTTCTTTCTCCTGTATCATCCCTAACATTTTTTCAAAAGACTGTTCAAATCCCTCAGTATCCGCCTTTTTTTCGCTTCTTTGTCCTTCTGACACGATGATGCGGGTATTTTTTCACTTCGTTGTTTAAATAACGCTCCATGAGCATCTAATCGATATTCTTATTCGTGTACCATTTACCAGAATGATGAATCGCATAAGAACCTCTTCCCAACGCTATCGCCGTCACACCATAATCCTGCGATACGACAATATCGCCTTTATGACAGACACGGATCAGTTCATAATCCACAGCATCTGCTCCATCACCAACCACGACTATTTCGCTATAATCCGATATCAAATATCAAATCATGATTGGTATCGCACAACAGTGTTACCGGAACACAATGCTCTTTTGCAATTTTCTCAACCGTCTCAATTACCGGACAGGCATCTGCATCGACCAATATTTGCATTCTTCTGTTTCTCCTACTTTATGATTACCCAATTCGATTTTCTGTTTGTTCCATTTTGTACCAACACACCATTTGCTGTAAAGAAACAAATATTCGTGAAACAGTTCTTTTGGACACACCGATCTGTTCCGCATAATACGCCTGGGTTGCAAATGGGTTCTTTTCTATAGCCTGTAACAGTTTTTCTATCTGAACCTGTTCCTTCGTTCGTGATATTTTAACGCCATCAATGCCATTTTTTATATCATTAACGCCATTTTTTGTTTTCTTGGCGTTGATTCTGGCGTTATTTGTATCGTTTTGTCCTCGATAGATATTGATACGCAAGTCAACTTCTCCACCAATAAACTCCGGTTCCTGTAGTCCAGCAGATTTTACCTTGTCTATAATTCTCGGAATCCCGCTTCCCCAATGTTCAATCAGATTCATATACGAAAAGGCATGTGCAAGGGCTTCATTCCTGATTTTGGAATAGCCTTCTTTCATACGCTCCAACGTTTGTCCCATCGGCAATTTCCCCGGCGATGTGATTTCCAGTCGGTTGTCATACACCGCAACCTGTATTGTACCATGATCCAGATAGCTGCGATGCACCACCGCGTTGATAATCAGCTCACGAATTGCATCCGGCGGGATTTCATAAATATCCTGACGGTAAATGCCGACAAGCGTAGCTCCCAGATGAATATTTCGCAGAACAAACTGAAATGCTTCCTCTATTTGTTCCCACAAAGGACCCGTATATTCCCTTCGATCAACAAAAACCGCTTTCGTTGTTCCCTTAAACACACCGCACTGAATGGCAACATGAAGCCCTCCACAGCCCGTTAAGATAGCATAAGCGTTAGAAGGGTAGTCTTTTCCATCACGTTCAATCAAAATACCCCAGGACCGAAGCTGCTGCTTTCCAACGTCTTTTACCGATGCTTTCTGCTCCTCATTATGGGCATTTTTGACTGCCTGCTCCTTCATCGCTTTACAAAGCGTATCAATTTCTTCTTCTGTAACACTCAGTCCAGTACATAACGCCTGATCAAAATAACGATTGCTTCCCTCAAGCATCAGCTCTTTGATCATATACTCGTCAGCAAGCCGGGTTGTTCCAGCAACACGGACATATACGCCTCTCTCTCGTCCAAGCGCTTTAATGTAATATGGCCGCTGTCTGCCTTCAGAAATTTCTGCCACAATAACCGTCTTGCCATCAACTGTCTGCAGCGTAATATCTGGAATAATTGCCGGTTCACAGCTATCCGAGACGGCATTGGCAATCGCATCCATCTTTTTGAATACATCTTCCTTGTCAAAGCCAACCACTTCTCGGGTTTTGTCCGCAATTCCAAAAATAATTTTTCCTCCGGTTCCATTTGCAAAGGCAACCACAGACTTCATATATTTGATGCTCTTTTCCGGCAGGTTCTCTTTGAATTCTACGTTTTTGGATTCTCCTGCAAGAATTTCTTCTATGGTCATAAATACACCTCGCTATCCGTGTTTATTTTAATAAATCAATGCTTAAAGTTCTCTTTATATCTGTTACCTTAACATATAATTCTCATTCAAGCAATGCAGTACTTTTAAAAATCGTAATTCATTTTTTCAAGTCTGTCAATTCTATTATTTTCCTTTTCTCGCGCATGATCAGATTCAATCATAGGGCGAAAAGTACAGAATCTATTAGTCCCTTACCAACTCAAAACATCCTTAAGCATTTGTTTTACCGCTTCAAAAGTTAACCTGCTGGATATTTTTTTATATTGTGAACAGAAATCTTTGTTATAAGGAGCCACCGTTTTTAAATAGTGCATATGCACTATTTTCTTACCGAAGATGACGATCTTGATGAGGATGAATTTGAAGAAGGCTTTTACATTGACTTCTTTTAATCTATCGTCTGTTTGCCATGCCCGCCTTTGTGCGGGCTCTTTTTATCAAGAGTTCGACGGAAGTCGAACTTTCCTATTGTACAAAAAAGCAGGCACATCAAGTATCTCTACTTCATGTGCCTGCAGCACTTTGAAACGGTCTCTTTTACGTTCTTAACAATGCGAATAAAGATAAAGTTTGACAAAATTTCGAATTTTTCCTTTCTTTTTTGACCAAAATTCATGCGGTTTTAAACGGTCTGAAACGGTCTAAAGCGGCATTTTTGCCCTGTTTTTTCCATCAAAATGTACAAAAAACCGCTAAAACACTGGATTTTAGCGGTTTTTCAGGTATGGACCTGAGGGAATCGAACCCCTGTCCGAAAGCCTATTCATTCAGGCATCTCCCATTACAGTCATTCTATTAAAGGTTCCCCCATCGGCACGCCGGATGACAGGCTTGCCGCTTCGGTAGCTTCATAAAATCTTCCATCTCCGCAAAGCTTTGGAAACGAAGTGCTCCGCATCTGTTTGATGCCAGGAGAATAGCCGCGGAAAACTATTCAGCTGACAACGCCGCACTTAGGAGCGTACGCTACGTAATTATCGTCTGCGTTTAAATTTAGGTTCCAGGTTGATGACGCGGTCCCGGAGTCCACGAATGGCTTCCCAAACTTCAAAACCCCCGTCGAAACCAGTACAAGCCCGTGCTGGCTCTACAGACGCTTTTCTTTGATACGGGGACGCAAACAGATCGTCCCGGTGCAGTGAAAACTCTCTTTCAACTGCCGTATATTGTATTATAGTCTTTCCCCATACTTTTTGTCAAGGATTTTTAATACAGATTTTTAACTTTGAAATCTCTCTCCGCCTCACGTCTCTGATCCTTCTTTGCGATATCCTGCCGTTTATCATACAGTTTTTTACCGCGTGCCAGACCGATCTCGACTTTACGAGGCTGCCTTTAAAATACACCTGCAGCGGAACGAGCGTGTAGCCTTTTTCCTTGATCTGCGCCTCAAGTTTGCGGATCTCATAGTCGTGCAGCAGCAGTTTCCGGATGCGCAGCGGGTCTTTATTGAATATGTTGCCCTTCTCGTACGGACTGATGTGCATGCCGTAGATGAATACCTCATCACGCTCAATGCGGATGAAGGACTCCTTGATGCTGCATTTTCCCATGCGGAGGGATTTTACCTCGGTACCGGCAAGGGAGATGCCGGCCTCGTATTTATCCTCGATAAAATAGTCATGATATGCCTTTTTATTGTTGGCAATCATTCGATTTCCTTTTTGTTTTGCCATAACTTTTTCCTCCAAGGATTTATTCTGTCTCGGTTTCTTTTTCTACATACGTAAAATCGATTGTCCGGTTGGCAGGCTCGGCGTTTCGGACACGGACACGCACCGGCTCACCAAGGCGGAATACTCTTCCGTGCTGCTCTCCGACCAGACGGTAATTTTCTTCATCGAAATTGTAATAATCGTCTTTGAGTGTCATAATGTGAACGAGTCCCTCGACGGTATTTGGCAGCTCTACATAGAAGCCCCAGCCGGTCACGCCGGAAATGACGCCGTCGTACTCTTCGCCGACATGCTCCAGCATATATTCGGCTTTCTTCAGTTTCACAGCCTCTCTTTCTGCCTCTGCAGCACGCTGCTCCATCGCACTCGACTGCTCCGCCACATGCTGCAAAATGGACGAATATTTGCCGATTCTGCCGCCCTTGTCGAGACGTCCCCGCAGATCATCCTTGATAATGCGGTGGATCTGCAGATCCGGGTAACGGCGGATTGGTGAGGTAAAATGGCAGTAATATGACGCTGCCAGTCCGAAGTGGCCGCTGCATTCCGGGGTATAAATGGCTCTTGCCATCGACCGGAGCAGCAGGCGGCTGATCAGCGGCTCTTCCGGGGTTCCCTCGATGCTGGTGAGAATCTTCTGCACCTCACCCGGCGTAATCTCATGGGAACGCTTTTCGACTTTGATGCCCTGTTCACGGATCAGCGTCAGCGTTGCTCCATGCGGTCTCCGTCCGGCTTGTCATGCGTCCGGTATAAGAACGGGATTTCGCGTGTGCAGTATTCCTCTGCCACGGTCTCGTTCGCCATCAGCATGAAGTCTCGATCATCCGTGTTGCCACGTTCGACGGATACGGGCGGATCTCCACCGGCGTCCCTTCTGCATCAAGAATTACTTTGCTCTCCGGGAATTCAAAATCAATTGCTCCGCGTTCTTTCCGACAGCTCCGGATCAGTGCAGACAGTTCCTGCATCTGGCGGAACATCGGAACCAGCTCATGATATTCCTCCAGCAGCTCCGGATGTGCTTCCGGCTCGGTCAGGATTGCATTGACGGCGGTGTAGGTCATGCGGCGGTCCACGCGGATCACCGTCTCAGCGATCTGATGGCCGATCACACGGCCTTTCTCGTTGATCGTCATAATACAGGAGAGTGCCAGGCGCTCCTGTCCTTCATTCAGGGAACAGATGCCGTTTGACAGACGCTTCGGCAGCATCGGAATAACGCGGTCCGGCAGATAGACACTGGTGCCGCGCTTTAACGCCTCACGGTCGAGGGCGGAATTTTCCTGCACATAGTTGCTCACATCAGCGATATGAACGCCAAGCGTCCACGTATCGCCCGCTTTTGTGACGGATACGGCGTCATCGAGGTCTTTGGCATCCTCGCCGTCGATTGTCACCATCTGCCAGCTTTTTAGATCGAGGCGGCCGTTGTAATCGTTTGGAATTACTTCCTCCGGGCATTTTTCTGCCTGTGTGATCACGCGTGCCGGGAACTCCTCCGGGATCTGGTAAGCGTCCACGACTGCCTGGATATCGACAGTCTGGATACGCGGCTTCTTCTCTGTGTCGCCGTCCTTTCCATTCTTTCTGCGGAATCGGTCATCGCGTCCTCTTCTGCCTGCTCTCCGGCGCGGCGGTCTCTTTTTCCCGTTTTTCCGTCGTTGTGGATGCACCGCGGCTCTTCTGGTAACGGCCGTCGGAGATCACATCGATTTTTCCTTCTTTTACCAGGATTTCCATAACCTCCGCAAGCTCCGACCGTTTTGCTTTCGGCACCTGCAGCAGCATGGCAATGTCTTTCAGACGCATCGGCTCATAGTTTTTCGAGCTTACGAGATCCATGAGCAGCGTCTTGCGGTTTTTCAGCAGTTTCGAACTTCTGGAACGCGGATGGCCCGCATGACCGCCATGGTTCCCGCTGTTCTGTCCTGCATGGGACGCCGCGCTGCCCTGCGGATATTTCCTCCGATCTTTTTTCTTCTTATTATCTTTCATCTATTATCTCCTCTTTGTAGAAAAAGACACCCTTACGCCTTCTCGTGGGAATAAGGATGTCTTTACTTTGCTAAAAATTCATGTTTAATACAACCGACAGTACAATAAACAGAACTGCCATGATTTTTGTTGCACGGATCAGAGTTCCTTCTGCAGAACGGCTTTTGTTTCTTCCCCAGTAAGTGTCTGAGATACCTGCGATAGCACCGAGACCCTGCTGTTTTCCTTCCTGCATCAATACAACAACGGTTAAAGCAATACAATCAATGACATAAATGACTGTCAAAATCGTTCTTAAAATTTCCACAATTACACCTCCTACGGCCAACTTATATTATTTTACCATAGCGGAAGAACGATTTCAACTGTTATTTGCCTATTTTAGCCGTTTTTCACCACTCTCTTACGCCGGTTCCCTTTTGCGGGAACGGATTCCGGTATTTCGCTTCCTCACCGAGGCGTTCCTCGATGCGGAGAAGCTCATTGTATTTCGCATTCCGCTCCGACCGGCACGGTGCTCCGGTTTTGATCTGGCCGGTGCCTGTCGCGACGGCAAGGTCTGCCAGAAAATCATCCTCTGTCTCTCCGGACCGGTGGGAAATGACGGCGCGGTACCCTGCTCTCTGCGCCATCTCCACCGCATCCAGCGCCTCAGAGAGCGTTCCGATCTGGTTTACCTTGATCAGAACCGCATTTGCCGTGCCAAGTGCAATGCCGCAGGAAAGCCTTCTTACATTCGTCACAAACAGATCATCCCCGACCAGCTGTACTCTGTTCCCGAGCGCTTCCGTCATCTGTTTCCAGCCTTCGAAATCGTCCTCGCACAGCCCGTCTTCGATGGATACGATCGGGTATTTTTCGATCAGTTCCTCATAGTAGGCAACCATTTCTGCGGTATCCCGAAATACTGTCTTTCCGCACTGACGGGATTCCCCGGGAAAGTAGTAGACGTTCCTGCTCTCCTCGTAGAGCTCGCTTGCCGCCGCATCGATCGCGATCATCACGTCGTTTCCGGCGCATAGCCGGCTTTCTGGATCGCATTGACAATGAGCTGCAGTGCTTCATCGGAATCCTTTAAATCCGGCGCAAAGCCGCCCTCATCGCCGACAGAAGTCGAGTATCCCTTCTCCTTCAGGAGCTGCTTCAGCGTATGGTAAATCTCCGCGCACATGGAAAGACCCTCCCGGAATGAGGGAGCGCCGCACGGCATAATCATAAATTCCTGCAGATCGACGGTGTTGTCGGCATGACGGCCGCCGTTTAAAATATTCATCATCGGCACGGGCATACGGCTTGTGTGGCAGCCGCCCAGGTACTGGTACAGCGGCAGATGAATCGCATTTGCCGCCGCGCGCGCCACAGCAAGTGAGACACCGAGAATGGCGTTTGCCCCGAGGTTTTCTTTCGTTTCGGTTCCGTCTGCCTGGCACAGGATATGGTCGATCCGCTCCTGCTCGAGCGCATTCTCGCCGACAACGGCATCGGCCAGCACGGTATTGACCGCTTCTACAGCCTTTCTCACGCCCTGCCCCAGATAGCGCACTTCCTGATCTCTTTTTTCCAGTGCCTCAAATTTTCCTGTCGATGCCCCGGACGGCACCTGGGCACGCCCCATATGGCCTTCCAGTCCGAGAATCCCCTCCCGACGGCCACTTCCACCTCTACGGTCGATTTCCGCGCGAATCCAGAATTTCTCTTCCTGTCACGCTTCGAATTGGTAAATATCGAAACATAGTTTTCCCTCCTGTTTTGCTGCAAGTGAACAGTAACCAAGTTTCTTCTCTGCGTTCACAGTATGACCGTGCTATGGGAAAAATATGTTGCTCTCTCTGTCGAAACCTCTTTTTTCCAGTCCTTATTCTTTTCAAACATAAAAAAACGCAATATGAAAGCCATCCGATTTTTCCATTTTCGGATGCTTTCATAAGTTAGAACTGTGCATTGGACTGAATCCTTTCTTTTTTGTTCTTTTGTTCTTTTGTTTCACTTTGGGGTACTTCGTTACGTTTTCTTGGGTCCATACCTTCGCTTTCTTAGTTTATGGGGTAATTCGTTATGTTCTCGGTGGTCCGTCCTCTCTTTCTGTTTTTTTTCTTCCGTTTTCTTTTGTTGACTTTACTATATCAGTTTTCTCACCGTTTGTCAACACTTTATTTTGATTTTTTATCTGTTTTCCATTTTTATTCTGTCTCTTATTGCGTAATTATTTTTATTTTCAGATTATTATAATAAAATATCCCTGCCGCACCCGTTTCAAAACGAATCCGGCAGGGACATTTTCACGATTTCTCTTTATTTCTTAATCAGCAGGGATTTTCCTGTCATTTCTTTTGGCTGCTCCATGCCCATCAGCTCGATCAGATCGGTGCGATGTCTGCCAGGCAGCCGCCCTCTCTTAACGTGTAGGATGGATCTGCATTAACCAGAATGAACGGAACCGGATTGGTGGTATGAGCGGTGTATGGCTCGCCGGTCTCATAGTCTACAAGCTGCTCTGCATTTCCGTGGTCCGCACAGATGAACATCTGGCCGTCAACCTCTTTTAATGCCTCCACTGCTTTGCCTACGCACTCATCAACAGCCTCAACTGCCTGGATTGCTGCGCTCTCAACACCGGTATGGCCAACCATATCCGGATTTGCAAAGTTGATGATGATAACATCATATTTCTGGGAACGAATAGCATCCGTCAGCTTGTCGCATACTTCGTAAGCACTCATCTCCGGCTTCAGGTCATAAGTAGCAACCTTCGGGGATTTTACAAGGATTCTATCCTCACCTTTATTTGGCTCCTCAACGCCGCCATTGAAGAAGAAGGTTACATGTGCATATTTCTCGGTCTCAGCAATACGTGCCTGAGTCATGTTATGTGCTGCCAGATACTCACCGAAGGTGTTGGTGATCTCTTCTTTTTTGAATGCAACGGATTTGTTCGGGATAGTCTCATCGTATTCCGTGAAGCATACGTAGGTCAGATCCAGACGTTTTTCTCTCTCGAATCCGGTGAACTCATCTGCACAGAATGCTCTTGTCAGCTCTCTTGCACGGTCCGGGCGGAAGTTGAAGAAAATTACAGAATCTTTATCCTGAATCGTTGCAACCGGTTTTCCGTCTTTTTTCAGAACGGTCGGCAGAACGAACTCATCGGTTTTTTCAGCATCATAGGAAGCCTGAACAGCCTCTGCTGCATCGGTTCCTTCTACGCCTTCCCCTTTTGTCAGAGCTTTGTAAGCCAGCTCGACACGATCCCAGCGGTTATCACGGTCCATTGCATAGTAACGGCCGGAGATCACGCCGATTTCGCCGACACCGATCTCATCCATTTTTGCCTGCAGCTGCTCAACATAGGATTTTCCGGATGCCGGAGGAGTGTCACGGCCATCCAGGAAGCAGTGTACATAAACTTTCTCGAGACCCTTACGTTTTGCCAGCTCCAGAAGTCCGAATACGTGGGTGATGTGGCTGTGAACACCGCCGTCAGAAAGAAGTCCGAACAGGTGCAGTGCGGAATTATTTGCTTTTGCATTTTCAACAGCCTTTACCAGCTCTTCATTCTCGAAGAAATCGCCGTCCTGGATTGCTTTCGTGATTCTGGTCAGCTCCTGATATACAACGCGGCCTGCGCCCATGTTCAGATGGCCTACCTCAGAGTTACCCATCTGTCCGTCCGGAAGACCTACAGCAAGTCCGCTGGCCTGTCCTTTTACGTACGGGCACTGGCTCATCAGCTGGTCCATAATCGGAGTTTTCGCTTCGCAGACAGCGTTATGCTCGCATTTGTCATTCAGTCCATATCCGTCAAGAATCATTAATACGGTTGGTTTTTTACTCATTGTGAATTCCCTTCTTTACTTAAATTTTGGGTAACAATACAGAGCCCCGTCTCGATTCCGCTTACGCTGCATCTCGATGTTGCTTTTCGCCATATGAAACTCCAGAAAAAGCGCTCCTTCATGCAAGCATGATTCGCGATTTTTCTTCCATTTCGCATGGCTCTGAATTGTTACATTTTGTTAGTATACCCGGATTGTCGAAGAAATCTCCTGGATCATCGACATTCCGCCTAAAATCTGCATGGCATCCTCAAAATGGCGCTCTTTGACCTCGTCCGTAATAACGACGATCTCGGCGTATTTTCCATTGACACGTTTCTGAAGCATCTGTGCAATCGAAACCTTGTTGTTTCCAAAGACAGAAGCTACCGATGCCAGCGTTCCATACCGATTTTCAATCTGCATGCGTACAAAATATTTCGACTTAATTTCGCCGACACGCTTGATCGGGCATTCCCGGTAGCATGTGCAGCCGATTCTGCCGCAGCAGTTCCATAAAATATTGCGCACAACATCGAAAATATCGCCCACAACGGCACTCGCAGTCGGAAGCTCTCCGGCACCTCGTCCGTAAAACATCGTATCCTGTACGGCATCGCCTGTCAGGAATACGGCATTGTAGGAATCATTGACAGTCGCAAGCGGATGATTGCTGTCGATCAGCATCGGATGAACGCGGGCTTCGATTCCTTCCGGGGTATCTTTTGCCACGCCGAGCAGCTTGATCGTGCATCCCATCTCTTTTGCGTACTCGATATCGGTCGCCGTGATTTTGGTAATGCCTTCGGTGTAAACATCTTCAAATGTCACTCTGGAGTTGAACGCTGCCGAAGCCAGGATTGCTACCTTGCGGCCGGCATCAAGACCTTCCACATCTGCGGTCGGGTCTGCTTCTGCATAGCCCATGTCCTGCGCCAGACGGAGCGCATCACCAAACTCCATGCCTTCCTGCGACATTTTTGTGAGAATGAAATTTGTGGTACCGTTGAAAATACCCATCAGCTCTGTGATATGATTGGCGGCAAGGCACTGTTTCACCGGACGGATGATCGGAATTCCTCCCGCCACGGATGCCTCATAGAGAAAATCTTTTCCGTTTCTCTTTGCTGTTGCAAGGATTTTTTGCCCTCGGATGCCACCAGATCTTTATTTGCCGTTACAACATTCTTTCCAGCATCCAGGCAGGCAAGAATGTAATTCATGGCCGGCTGTTTTCCACCCATAACCTCAACAACAATCTCGATTTCCGGGTCATTGGCAATCTCCTCGAAGCTGGTGGTAATGATGGAGGGATCGTCAACCTTTGCAGCTGCTTTTTCCACATTGCGCACAAGAATTTTTTTCAGCTCTACACGTGCTCCCAGCTTCGGAAGCATTTCCTCCTGCTGGCTTTTCAGCACTTTATACACACCGGTACCGACAGTACCAAGACCCAGCATTCCGATTTTAATTACTCTTTCCTCTGCCATACTCATCTCTCTCTCTTATTTCAGGGATACGATGCATTCAATTTCCACTTTTGCTGCTTTCGGAAGAGCGGCAACTGCTACACAGGAACGAGCCGGTTTGGACTCACCAAAGAAAGCACCGTATACTTCATTTACCTTGGCAAAATCGTTCATATCGGTCAGGAAAATGGTTGTTTTCATCACTTTCGTGCGGTCAGTTCCTGCTGCTGTCATGATTGCGTCCAGATTCTTTAAAGAGAGGGTTGCCTGCTCTTCTACGGTTTCCGGGATCACGCTGCCATGCTCTACATCAAAGCCAAGCTGTCCGGAAATAAATAAAAGGCCGTTGTCTGCGACTGCCTGTACATAAGGTCCGATTGCTGCCGGTGCTTTTTCTGTATTAATGATTTCTCTTGCCATAATCATATTCTCCTTTATGCTTTCTTTCGCGTCGTCTGATTTGCCGCGTTTTTTCCCTCTATCATGCGGTTTTTCCGACACTTTTGTCGTTCCCATCATATCACATGTGGGAGATGTCCGCAAGTGCGAAAAAGCCGCTCCCGGACACAAGAAAAGTTCAGAATCGTTCATTTCACATATCCAAATTCTATTAATTCATGTATGAACGCACTCCGTCTAGGATATCTTTTGTGATATGTCGACATAACAGCAATCACTTGTTTCTTTGATAACTGTTCTGTAAGTTCGTCTGATTTTCTTAAAAAAGCCGGTAAATTCATTTGCCTTTTCCAATCAAATCATCAATCCTATTTCATTTTATCCGTCAATATCCATTTTCCTTTTCGATTAGACCCCTCACGGATAACTTTACCTTCATGCTGCATTTTTGTAAGCATACGCTTAATCGTTGCCGTAGAAACTGCAAGCGCTTTTGCTAATTCTTTCTGAGTCAGTTTCGGATTTTTATAAATCATTTCTGACAATTGAATTTCAAGGTCATCTTTGGGATCATGATTGGGGTCATTGGGATCTCGATCGAGGTCAACAGGCTCATGATTGAGATTATCGGGCTCACGATTGAGATCATTTGACCCATGATTGAGGTCATGATCTCGATTTTTGACCTCAATGACCTCATTCTGGCCGCGATAAAGATTGATGCGGAAAGCTACTTCCATATCAATAAATTCCGGTTCACGCAATCCGTATTCCTGCATAGCCTGCATAAGTTTCGGAATACCACTTCCCCATGCTTCCACAAGGTTCATATAGGCAAAAGCATTGGCAAGCGAACGATTTCGGATTTTTGAAAATCTTCCTTCATCAACTCAATCGTTACGCCAGGAAGCAGTCCACCAGGAGATGTGATCTCCAAGCGATCATCATAAATTGCCACCTGAATATTAGAATTCTGAATGTAACTGCAATTCATAACTGCATTAACGATCAACTCACGGATACTATCCGGCGGCAGTTCATAAATATCCTGTCGATATACTCCTTCCAGCCGACATCCCATACGAATATTTCTAAGGACAAACTGCACCGCTTCCTCTACTTGCTTCCAAAGCGGTCCTTCATAATTACGTCGATCCAAAAAGACAGCTCGCGTCGTTCCCTTAAACACAGCGCACTGTATCATGGAACGGAGTCCACCTTGTCCCGTTAAATAAATATACGCATTTGTCGGATAGATTTTTTCATTCTCATCTTTTTTCAAAATTCCCCAACTGAGCAAAACATTTTTCGTTACATCTTTAACTGCTGATCGCTGAAGATTGGATTTGCAGTTGGCAATAGCAACTTCCTTCATTTGTTCACAGAGACTTTTAATATCTTCATCGGTCACTTCTATATCTCTGCGGATTATTGAATCAAAAGAGCGGGCATCGCATTCATAATATAATTCTCTTGACATATCACGGTCAGCAGGGCGTGTTGTTCCAGAAACTCGAATATATACGCCATTCTCCAGCCCTCTGCCTTAATATAATATGGTTTCCGACGTCCCGTCCTGATTTCTGCAACAATTACAGGTTTATCATTTATATTTTGCAAATAAACATCCGGGATAATTGTAGGTTCACAACTGTCAGAAATAGCATTCGTAATCGCATCAATCTCCCGAAAAACTTTATCATCCGGAATGCCAACAACTTCTCTTGTTTTATCGTCAATACCAAATATAATCCTCCCACCTTTTCCGTTAGCGAAAGCAACAACCGTTTTCATATATTTCATGCTCTTGTCTGGACGTTGTACTTTGAATTCAACGTTCTTGGATTCTCCAGCAAGGATTTCTTCTATTGTCATCCGATCACCTCCATGATTAAGTTTTGTCCATGATGACTCTATTATTTTGCTTTTTGCTTCCAATGTGGTTCCATTCATTTATGACTATTTTCCGTATGGTGCTTCAGATTCTGCCGCCATCAACACTGTTTCCTAATCGCTCAGATCGTATGTCACGGCTTTATGCTCTGGCTCATTAAAGGAAGACGAACCACCGATACCGAAATATTTTTCAAAAAAACGTTTTCAGTTTTTCAATGACTCTCTGTTTTTTCTTGGCTCTTCCGCCACCACCAAAATGAGAAATTGGCGGCATGATTTTATCTATATCCGTTCCCGCTGTTTTGATCTCTCCGTCCCGAAACGCATTCTCTATGAACTTTCGTGTGTCTTTCGGCTTCAATTTTTCTTCCGTAATAATTACATTAAGATCATAATCGCGCTGTTCCACAACAAATTCATGCCACTCATCCATAACATCGTCCACATCATTGATTCCTGCAATAAAGGTTTCAATAAGCTGTTTCTTGCTGCGCAGCTCCGGGCTGGCATCAATCGCTTTATTGATGGTTATCAGCACTTCCTTATCTTCACAGCGGGTATCATGATACTTCTTTACAAGCATCAGAATATAATCAATGTTGATTTCTACCTGCCGGATCAATTCAATTTCAAACACCACATCATCTGTAATATCCGTACTTTCCCGGCGTTTCCGTTTCCACTCGTCACGCAAATCCTGATAACGTCCAAGGTAGTCTTGCAAATTGCGCTCAGAAATCAGCTCATTCCCCTTAAATTCGTCAAAGGAAAGCAGAAGGTTTCTCATACGAAGAATAGCACCAAACAAAGCAATAAAATCCTTCTGGTTCTGCTCTCCGACAATCTGCGGTTCTGACAGCGGAAACTTATGATTCAATTCCTCCATCAGATCCACATACCCTGGCATTGGCTTACCATCTACGGATTCATATCCGTAATAGTAATCCTTAAAGCTCTGCAGCAAAACAAGGCCCCCGGCATTCTTATCCCCAAACAAGGAAATGGCACTATCTACTCGCTTCTGCAGATTTCTGAAACATACAATATTTCCAAAGGTCTTGATAGAATTCAGAATACGGTTTGTACGGGAAAACGCCTGTATCAGTCCGTGCATTTTCAGATTTTTATCTACCCACAGCGTATTCATAGTCGTCGCATCAAAACCGTTAAGAAACATATTGACTACGATCAGAATGTCCAATTCCTTATTCTTCATGCGAAGCGACACATCTTTATAATAATTCTGGAATTTATCACTTGAGGTATCGTAGTTCGTATGGAACATTTTGTTATAATCCTTGATTACTTCTTCCAGAAACTCTCTGGACGGCTGGTCGACAGATATAAAACAAGCATATCACGAAAACGTGAATTTTTCAATCCGCGCAAAAATCACTCCGCTTCAAAACACAGAAACGAAGTGATTTCTTTTTGCACAAACTGGCACTCTCTATAGCTAAATCAAGGGTTATATGTTGCATAAAAAACAGCAAAACGCCACCAAACACCTCACCTTCAGCATTTCTGCCGAATTCACCGTGTTTGGTGACGTTTTAGCCCGTTTTATTGATTGATTTCGTACAAAATCAATTATTTATTGTAGTTTACGATAGCTCCGAAATCTGGTTTCAGGGATGCTCCGCCTACCAGACCGCCGTCGATGTTCTCCTGTGCGAACAGTTCCGGTGCGGTTTTTGCGTTTACAGAGCCGCCATACTGGATACGGATAGCTGCTGCTGTTGCATCATCATAGATTTCAGCGATGCACTCGCGGATGCTTTGCAAACTTCCTCAGCCTGCTCTGTTGTAGCAGTTTTGCCGGTTCCGATTGCCCAGATTGGCTCGTAAGCGATAACGGCTGTTTTGGCCTGATCTGCTGTTACATTCAGGAATCCAACCTTTACCTGCTGACGAATGAAGTCCATCGTTACACCTGCTCTCTCTGCTCCAGAGTTTCTCCGCAGCACATGATCGGGGTGATGCCGTGCTCGAAAGCTTTCAGCATTTTTTGTTTACGGTCTCGCTTGTCTCTGCGAAGTATTCTCTTCTCTCAGAGTGGCCAAGTACAACGTATTTCACGCCAGCGTCTGTCAGCATAGCCGGGGAGATTTCGCCTGTGAAAGCACCTTTCTCCTCAAAATACATATTTTCAGCACCAATCTGGATGTTGGAGCCTTTTGCAGCCTCTACAACCGGGATGATATCGATGGCCGGTACGCAGAAAACAACGTCAACGTCGTCATTTGCCACCAGTGGTTTTAATGTATTAACTAACTCTACTGCCTCGCTCGGAGTCATGTTCATTTTCCAGTTTCCGGCGATAATTTTCTTTCTTGCCATGATCGTTTGATCTCCTTAGTTTTACTTATCTTTATTTGTCGTTTGCTGCTGCAACGCCCGGCAGTTCTTTTCCTTCCAGGAACTCCAGGGAAGCGCCGCCGCCAGTGGAAATATGAGTCATCTTATCGCCATATCCAAGCTGGTTTACAGCTGCTGCGGAATCTCCGCCGCCGATGATCGTAACTGCATCTGTTTCAGCCAGTGCTGCTGCAACTGCTTTGGTTCCTGCCGCGAATTTCGGCATCTCGAAGCATCCCATCGGTCCGTTCCATACAACGGTTTTAGCAGTTTTAACAGCATCAGCGAACAGTTTTGCAGTTTCCGGTCCGATATCCAGACCTTCCCAGCCATCCGGAATCTGTCCGGCCGGAACAACCTGTGTATTTGCGTCGTTTGAGAATGCATCTGCAACAACGTTGTCTACCGGAAGAAGCAGTTTCACGCCTTTTGCTGCTGCTTTTTCTTTCATTTTGTTTGCATAATCCAGATAATCCATCTCAAGCAGAGAATCACCAACGGTGCCGCCTGCTGCTTTTGCGAAGGTATAAGCCATACCACCGCCGATGATCAGGACATCAACTTATCGATCAGGTTGTCGATAACAGAAATCTTGCTGGATACTTGGATCCGCCAAGGATGGCAACAAACGGACGCTCCGGATTGTTGACAGCATTTCCAAGAAATGCGATCTCTTTCTCCATCAGGTAACCAACAACAGCAGTGTCAACATATTTGGTAACACCAACATTAGAGCAATGAGCACGATGTGCGGTTCCGAATGCATCGTTTACGAATACGTCACACAGGGAAGCCAGTTCTTTGCTGAACTCCTCACCGTTTTTGGTCTCTTCTGCACGGTAACGGGTGTTCTCCAGAAGGATTACATCTCCGTCTTTCATAGCCTCAACAGCTGCTTTTGCGTTCGGTCCTACAACCTCAGGATCTGCTGCAAATTTAACTTCCTGTCCGAGAAGCTCGGAAAGGCGAACTGCAACCGGTGCAAGAGAAAGCTCTGGTTTTGGTTCTCCTTTCGGTTTTCCAAGATGAGAGCAGAGAATTACTTTTCCGCCGTCAGCGATCAGTTTTTTGATGGTTGGAAGAGCTGCTACCAGACGGTTCTCATCTGTGATTTTTCCATCGATCAGCGGAACGTTGAAGTCGCATCTTACAAGGACTCTTTTTCCTTTTACGTTGATATCATCTACGGTTTTTTTGTTTAACATGGGCGTTTCCCTCCATATATCCAACTGCATCTGCCGCGCCGTTTCTTTGTTTTTGCGGCATCGCGGTCCTTATTTAAAAATGCAGTTTATAATTTTTGCACACGGAAAATGGCTGTTTTTATGCCGTATTTTTCCGCCGCATTCGCAAAAAGGGCCCGGTCCTTAACAGACCGGACCTTTGGGCTCTGAAATTTTGCCGTTCAGTTTGTTAAATTATGCTAACTCGCTGAAGTATTTGATGGTACGAACCATCTGGCTTGTGTAGGAGTTCTCGTTATCATACCAAGAAACAACCTGTACCTCTGTTGTTCCGTTGTCCAGCGGAAGAACCATGGTCTGAGTTGCATCGAACAGAGAACCATATCTCATACCAACGATGTCGCTGGATACGATTTCATCTGTGTTGTATCCGAAGGACTCGGTTGCAGATGCTTTCATTTTTGCGTTGATCTCGTCAACAGTTACAGTTCCTTCTACAACTGCTGTAAGGATTGTGGTAGAACCGGTTGGGGTTGGAACACGCTGTGCAGAACCGATCAGTTTGCCGTTCAGTTCCGGAATAACAAGGCCGATTGCTTTTGCAGCACCGGTGCTGTTTGGAACGATGTTAACTGCAGCTGCACGGGATCTTCTCAGATCGCCTTTTCTCTGCGGTCCGTCCAGAGTCATCTGATCTCCAGTGTAAGCATGGATAGTAACCATGATACCGGATTTGATCGGAGCCAGTTCGTTCAGAGCTTTTGCCATAGGTGCAAGGCAGTTTGTGGTGCAGGATGCAGCGGAGATGATGTTGTCGTCTGCTGTCAGGGTCTCATGGTTTACATTGTAAACGATGGTCGGAAGGTCGTTACCAGCCGGAGCGGAGATAACTACTTTACGAGCGCCTGCATTGATGTGTGCCTGAGCTTTTGCTTTGGAGGTGTAGAATCCGGAGCACTCCAGAACTACGTCTACGCCAAGCTCTCCCCATGGGCAGTTGTTAGCATCCGGGAAAGCATAGATTTTGATGTTTTTGCCATCTACTGTGATGGAATCTTCATCGGATGTTACGGTATCAGCCAGAGCATATTTTCCCTGAGAAGAGTCATATTTTAACAGATGAGCTAACATCTTCGGGGATGTTAAATCGTTGATTGCTACTACTTCATAACCTTCTGCTCCAAACATCTGTCTGAATGCAAGACGTCCGATACGGCCAAAACCATTGATTGCTACTTTTACTGCCATGATTTTCAATTCCTCCTAAAAAGTGAATTTTAATTTTGAGTCTCTGTACTTTGTTAAAGAAACATCAACCTTATCTGTATAATACCTAATTTCGTCGGAAAATTCAAGTTCTATTTTCAAGAAAATACGAAATTATTTCTAAAATTTGTGAAGAAGCCGGATGCCAATCCGTATTTCTGCAAAATTTCGAAAGATCCGTCTATTGCAGAAAGAGCCGGAATCCAGCCTTTCTGGGGCTTTTTCCGGCTTTTCCTGCGTGTTTTCTATTGGATCGGCAGATATTCCGGCTTTTTCTCTTTAAACCGCACGTAGTACCGGAATCCGGCTTCCTGCGCGATAGCTGCCGCGTCCGCGAAATGAAACGCTATATGTTCCGGTTTGTGGGCATCGGCACCGAAGGTGATCTTTTCGCCGCCCAGTTCCCGGTATCTTCTGATGACATCCGGCGTCGGATTCGGCACGCCAAGGCCTGCCTTGTAGCCGCCGGTGTTGATTTCCAGCGCGATATCGTACTGAATCAGCTCTTTTAAAATGGTATCGATCTCGTCCGTAAATGCGCGGTAGCTGTAATCTTTTCCCTTTTCTCTGC
>ENA-OQDE01000477-OQDE01000477.1-human-gut-metagenome-genome-assembly--contig:-NODE-477-length-23864-cov-5.526730_pt1 | contig 23864 bp, 34 predicted proteins | sample MGYA00242768_ERZ504595 | MGnify/ENA primary metagenome ERZ504595 (study PRJEB26092, sample SAMD00036307) | human gut metagenome | host: Homo sapiens | study: EMG produced TPA metagenomics assembly of... | reverse complement strand
GTGTTTGTTACTTGCGGTCCGTGTTTACAGGCCGTACACCTCGTGGGCGAACTTTTCGAACACGGGGATCGAGCGCTTGACCTTCTCCGTGTCGATGCAGTAGCCATGCGGAAGTATCCGGGCACGCCGAAGCTGTCGGACGGCACGAGGATCAGGTCGTATTCCTTGGCCTTCATGCAGAACGCCACGGCGTCGTCCTCCAGCGCCTTGGGGAAGATGTAGAACGTGCCGCCGGGGCGCACCACGTCGAAGCCGATGCCGGTCAGCGCATCGTAGAGCAGGTTCATGTTCGTCTCGTAGACGTTGAGATCGGCGGTCTGGTCGATGACCTTGGCCACGCCCAGCTGAATCGAGCTCGGCGGGCAGTTGTGGCCGGTGCCGCGCGAGATCTGGCCCATCATGGGCACGAGCAGGTCGCGTCGGTGGCTGTGGGATTCACCGCGACATAGCCGATGCGTTCGCCAGGCAGGCTCAGCGACTTCGACCACGAGTAGCAGGTCAGCGAGTTCGCATAGAAGCTGGCCGGGTAGGGCTGGGTGGCTCCGTCGAACACGATTTCGCGGTAAGGTTCGTCGCTGATCAGGAAGATGTCGTGGCCGTACTCGGCCTGCTTGGCGGTCAGGATCGCGGCCAGACGCTTGAGCGTGTCCGCCGAATACACCGCGCCGGACGGGTTGTTCGGGGTGTTGATAAGCACGACCTGCACGTTCGGGTTAAGCGCAGCCTCGAACGCCTCGAAGTTGATCTGGAAGTTCTCGGTGTCGGCCGGCACGATGGTCAGCTTGGCGCCGGTGCCCTTGACGTACGGCTGGTATTCGGGGAAGTAGGGGGCGAAGGTGATGATCTCGTCGCCCGGCTTGGTCACCGCACGCATCGCGTGGGACAGCGCGCCCGCCGCGCCCGTGGTCGGGAAGATGTGGTTGCCGGTGTATGCCATGCCGAAACGTTCGTTGAGATTTTCGGCGATCGCGTCCTTGACGCATGGGATACCGAGCGAAGGGGAGTAGCCGTGGATGGCCACCGGATCGCCGTTTTCGTAGAGGTCGACCATGCGTCGGTGAAGGATTTCGGAGCCGGCACCGAGGGATTGCCAAGCTGTAATCGAACACGTTCTGGTAGCCGATTTCGGCACCGCGGCTCGTGGCGTACTCGCTCAGCTCGCGAATCACGGACTTGCCGCCAAGCATGGCCTTGTATTCCTCATTGATCATGGCTGTTCTCCTCGCATGGTTGTACTGGTATGCACCACGCTACTACTATCGCGGCCGGTTTGCGCCATTTGCCGCGCCGTGCCTAAGCTGGCTGTTCTATTTGTTCTATTTGTTCTATTAGTGGAGTTTGGACCGGCATATACCCTTGCAATAAAGCCATTTGTAGGGTCTGAGGCTTTCCGGGGTTGCTTGTCTCATAGATTTTCGGCCTCTTGATATTTGCGGTTGATAGCTGTGATGTGTGTGGGCGATGGCTGTTGAGGCATCATGGTGATCTCTTCGACTGTCCGCCGTCGCCATGCCGCCATGATGCCTACAGAAAGTCGAGTTGCGTATTTCCGCCAAGCAGGGTGGTAACCGGTGGGGGCGATCGGTGGGGGTGACCGACACCCGCTATAGGCAGCAGGCAGCCGCACACATCCCAATATCTGTGGGACGGCAGACGAGTCAATCGTTTGTCGTCCGCGCCGTCCCTCAAGAGCGCGGGATGGCAGACAAGTCAACCGTTTAACGTCCGTAGCGTCCCACACCGACGACTGTAGAAACCGCGGAATAACGCCGATTCTCGCTGCAGCTCCATGATTATGCACAACCGTTCATAGCGAGCGCTGTGGGACGGCGGGCGGAAAACGGCCGAATCCGCGTGCCGTCCCACACCTCGTACAATCCGCGTTTTGGAAAAGCATCACCGTAAGGCTGACGCGCATCCGCATCCACAGCAGGAGCCTTACCGGCCGTAATCCCGCACTCGATTATTTTTTCTGACAGGAAATCGAACCCGAAACACTAACCCATGCCCGCCCCACCGCAAACAGCAATAACCAAAAAAAGCATGATCTATCCTTGGCGCCGAATAATGAGAGCCTGACTGTAGTGGCTACGGGTAGCTATATCGGAGAAGGATTCGATCAGAAGCGTTTCGACACGCTTCTGCTTGCCGCTCCGGTCTCGTTTGAGGGTACTCTCTCGCAATATGTAGGGCGACTTCATCGCGAGAATGATGGCAAGACCGAGGTTCGTGTCTATGATTACATCGACGTGACCGTGCCTTTATCCGCTGTCATGTATCGAAAACGGCTGAAGGCATACGCAAATCAAGGATATTCGGTAAATCCTGACCATACTGAGAAAATGGACATGCTCAGTGCAAAGGCGGAAGCGTTGCGCGCTTGCATGACGGCCGCGACGCAGGGCGAAGATGCTGCGGATGCGTTGCTCGACACCCGGTCTGACGGATTATTCGAAGGCAGCATCGTTACAGCCACGAATTATGCAGAGATACTCCGCAAGGATATTGCCGGTTGCGCACGTTCCCTGATTATCTCGGCTGAATATGTATCACAACAGGGACTCAGCGCAATTGACGATGAATTGCTCCGACTGGCCGACAGGAAAGCGCTCATCGAAGTTTATGTCCGTTTGCCGGCGACTGCTGCGGTGGCAACCAGAACACGAATAGAACGGAATATTAATCGGCTGCGTGCTATTGGGTGCATTGTCCGGACCGTCGAATCGTGTTCCGATTTTGCCATAATCGATGACGGATTGATTTGGTTTGGAGGCATCCCTTTACTTGGCGATCCAAGGAGTGACGACTGTGCACTTCGATTCAAAGATACGAAAATCGGCGAGAATCTAGCAGATGGACTGAAACGACGGTCGTCCTGAGTCAATATTCAGTTAAGATAATCGCGCAGTACGAGGGCGTGATTGATGTGCGGGTCCTTGGCGGCATAGAGCAGGGTCACGTCGGGATGCTCCGCGCAGATGTGGCGCAGATTGTCCACGGCGGCATTGGCGTCGAGCTCGGCGATGTAACGCATGCGGAATTCCGCGAATTTGGCGGGGTCATGGCCGAACCATTTGCGCAGGAGGGGAGAGGGAGCGACGTCCTTCAGCCACAGGTCCAACGCCGCACGCTCTTTCGTCATGCCGCGAGGCCACAGGCGATCCACCAGCACCCGATACCCGTCCGACGCAGTCGGCTCTTCATATATACGTTTGATTGCAATACCCATACGCCCCATGATTGGCGTGCGCTTGCCGGAAGTCAAGGGGAGACGCGATCCATCTACCCGTTCGATTTCTGGGTGTTCTGTCTAAGGCCTTGTGCTATGACAGCTAGCGATTCAGCAGCTTTTGGTGATATCGTCCAACCGGACCGCCTTGCCCCTGTCGAAGGTGTTCATAGTGAGATCGACGGGTTTGGTCTTGATGAACGCTGACAGCGCGGTGTGCGGCGGGTTGTCGATCAAGTGGGTGATGGGGGCAATCGCCTTCTCGACGCTGACGCCCACAATGGCGTAAATGGCACGCGCCAGCAGCTTCATCAGTGGCGAATCGAAACTGTTCAATGCCTCATGCTGCGCACGGCCCAAGGGTTGAACAACACATAGTGGATGCGGCCTCCGGTCTGCTGTTGGTTTTCCGCGAAGAGCACTCCCAGCAGATCGTTCAGACGACTCGTACAGATAGTCGCGCAATGCTAGAACGTGATTGATGTGCACCCTTCATTGACGGTCTCTCAATTGATCTCCTGCGATTCATGCCGTATAAGGAAGTTCTCGACCAAGGCGATCATCGTGTCCTTCCCCGCAGGTGCGGACAGCGCAATCATCAGCGTCATCGCCGCCAAGCGTTACCCTCCACACAGGGAGTCATCGTCGCCCAGTATACTGTTGCCGTTCAGGAAATACACGAACAGTGCGGCGGCACAACGTTTATTGCCGTCGGAGAACGGGTGATCCTTGACAACTTGATACAGCAGGTTCGCGGCTTTCTCCTGGGTGGAACGGTACAGTTCTTCGCCTCCGAACGTCTGGTAGAGTCCTGCGACGATTCCTTGGAACGAACCGTTGCGTTCCCTCCCGAACAGATCGGATTGCGTGTAGAACGGCATCGACCGGATGAACAGCATCGCGTCCTCATAGGTCAAGACCCACTGGGACTCGTCGCCCTTGGGTATAGGGACATTGCCTGTGTCATAGTCGTTAAGCAGCACAAGACTCGGCAAATATCGTTCCAAGATCTCTGCGGTGCCAGCAATTTCCGGTTCGGTGGACCTCGATAGCACCTTGACGACGGCGTGAAGTGCGTCAAGCCGCTTGCGATTGATGATATAACCATCAACGAGATGCTGCTTCAGAACTGAGTTGGCCCATCGCCGGGAATAGATGCCTTCCTTGGATTTGACGCGGTATCCGACCGACAGGATCATATCCAAGTTGTAATGCTCGACTTGGTATGTCTTACCGTCAGATGCAGTTGTCGCAAATTCTGCGACAACTGAAAATCCATTGAGCTCTTCCCTCAATGCATTGCCGATATGCTTGCCGATTGTTTTGATATCGCGGCCAAACAGCAATGCCAATTGCTGTCTGTTAAGCCACACCGTGTCCTCGTCCACCTTCACATCGAGGTGCACGGTGTGGTCCGCGCTCTCGTACAAAGCAATCTGCTGCTTCAGTTCCTCGCCAGTCATGAGATTACCTCTCTTTTTCGGCTGTCTGTAAATCATGTCGTTGGCGTCGCCAAATTATGCATCCAGTTTATCAGGACAGTCGAACATTTGTTCGATTACTGTATCTCTCATCTTTGTATGACTTTCCCGACGACGTATTGGCTATGACGGAGGTAATGGGCACGGGGATAATGCTGATGATGGGCATTTCCATCATGCAAAAACCTATGCCCCGTATTGAAAAAAGCTATTGGACCAAGCCGTTGGGCTTAGGCCATGATAATTGGGCCATTGCGCGGCTTATCCGTTCGACGGATGTTCCGGATTTGCGATGGCGTTGAATTGCAATTATCAAATGAAAGAGCAAATTGTATGAGCGAAAACAATGATGCCAAACACGTGCTGTTGGTGTTGATCAGTCACTCCGATTTGGGAGGTGTGAGACCTACTGGCTTTTATGTTGATGAGGCCGCACATCCTTGGCAGGTGTTCAGACGAATGGGCTTCACTGTGGGCCTTGCATCCATCGCTGGTGGCGTACCGCCGCAGGCTGGCCGTCATCCCGGTGACCCTGTGCAAGAGCAATTTCTGCATGATGCGGATATATCACGCCAGCTAGTGAATACGCGCGCCTTGGCTCAAGTAAACGCGAACCGATATGATGCGGTGCTATTCGTTGGCGGTCACGGTGTGATGTGGGATTTCCCCAACAATTCTGTGGTGAACGCCGTCGGCCGGAACATCTGGGAGCGCGGCGGCATTGTGCCATGGGCCTGCGGCATTGGTGGATATGACGTTGTCGGATGGCAGTTATCTGATTGCCGGCAAGCAGGTCACCGGATTCACCAACGGCGAAGAGCAAAATCTCGGGCGTTATCCGTGGCTGCGGCGGGCGAATAGAAGGGAGATTGAGATAGAGGCAGGGAGATGCCGGGTGCATCGCCGGCATCACGCCTCCGTGAAATACTCGTTTTCGTCCGCAAGCCGGCCGCCTTTGATGAACAGGAATCGCTCGCACAACTCCTGCAGCTGGAGATGAGCATGGCGATGCTGCGGTCGGAAGCCCACTGTCTGAGCACGGCGATGAGCTGGAGCACGCCGTCCGGGTCGAGGTCCACGAACGGTTCGCCGAGAATCAGGAACTCCGGATCATTGACCAGCGCGATGACCAACGCAAGACGCTGTTTCATGCTGAACGAGAAACCGGCGGGCCTGCGGTCGCGGTATGGCCAAAGTCCCACAAGTTCAAGCACCGGGCGGATTGGGAGGCGCGAGCGGTGGGTCGGACGATTACAGTGTGAGCCGAATACGTTCATGAATCATCGAATCACAAGGCGAGGCGGACCGCAAGTATTCGAGAGTCGCCAGTTCGGTCGATTTCAATGACAATGGTGTGGACGATTACGCGGATATCGTGGCGGGTGCGCGCAAGGACGCCGAAAACCATCCGGCTTACGATTCCGGCTACTATCAGGCGGCTATCCGCCGGCCGATCGCGGGGCGTGCACCGTACGTGATTCACAACATGGCGCAGCGGCAGCGCGAAAACGACTACTTCGCCTTCAAGAAGCACGTGACGGTCACCGGGCACTACCGTTTCGACGCTTCGAAAGTGCTGTAGAGCGTACTCAGGGCTTGGCGGTGACAGTCGGAGCGGCGTCGGCATTGCCGGCTTTGGCTCCGGCTGCATCAGCTGAATCGGTGCCGGCCGCACTGGCGTTAGCACTATCGTCAGCGTTGGCACCGCCGGCTTTGGCCTTGGCATCAGCCGCGCTCCCGCCATCAATCACCAGTCGCAGGTAATCGCGGTCGGCGGACTTGCGGCGTGGCACGAAACGACTGATGATGGAGTCCTTCTTGCCGCGGTTCTTCACGTACAGGAAACCGAACACGGAGAACACGACCGCGCCGATGAAGTTGACGACCAGATCCTCCATCGTGTCGATCAGACCGATGTCGAGGTAGCCGCCGAGGCCCAGGTCTTGGCCATTGACCGTGACCTGGGTAATGTCGTTGATGCGAATCGCATGGTTGGTGTGCGTGGGGTCGAGCATCACCGAGCTGATGGAATGCACGATGGCGTCCTTCTGCATGTCGAACCCGAACAACTGGTCCATGCCGAATTCGAAGAACTCCCAGATCACGCCGATGGTCATGGAGAAGCAGAAGGACACGATCGCCAGATACAGGGGCGAAAGCTCGAACTTCACCCGGTCGGACCGGTTGAGCAGGTCGACCAGCGAGAAGCCGATCGCCGCAGCGAGGAAGCCGTTCATCGTATGCAACACCGTGTCCCAGAACGGGAAGATCTCATAGAACGAACTGATCTCGCCAAGAATCTCAGCCGAGAACACGAACACCAGCACGATGACTTCCAGCACCGAAGGCAGCTCGATGCGGAACTGCACCTGGATGAACGCCGGCGCCAACAGCAGCAGCAACGTCAGGATGCACAGGAACACATTTTCGTAGTCGCCGTTAAAGAACTGGAGTATTGCCATGGCGAGCACCAGCATGCGCAGCACCACATAGACCGCGAATGAGCTTTTGTGTTCGCGGATTTCCATGCCCACGGCTCGGCTCATGGTTTTCCAGCGTACGCGCCAGGACGGTTTGCGTTGTGCGTCGTGCTGTTGCGACTGTTTCCGGGTCATCCTTACCTCTTTCTCGCATTGTTCTCGCGCCAGTCTATCCGAACCTGCTCACAGGCAATCGGCAAGAACGGGCGATAGTCTGGCCGCACGAACCGAACGGAAACCGATACTGTCTCGATTGTGGGCCACGCGAATCATCCGACAATGCTCGATGAGGCCATTACGCCGGCTCCTCATGGCTACTGGTCGTAGGGCTGGCAATCATGGCCATGCCGGTAGTTTGGGCTATCGTGAGGTGTGCGAGATGGGCTTTGTGCCGGCTGGCAGCAAATCCAAGCAGCGAAACAACGGAATGAACGAAGCGAAAGGAACGGTATCTGATGACTCCGATTGAATTGTCAACCCGACGCCGGGTTACGGGACTGACTTCGGATGAGTTCGCCAGGCTGTTCGTCTCTTTGCAGCGTGAAGTGGACGGCGAAGCCGCGCATTGGAGCGCCACGGATGTCGAATCCTGGGAGCTGGTCGGCCCGCCGGTGACCGCCGAACAGCATCTCATCGACACGTTCGCCGCGGCCAACGAATTCGTGGCCACGCTTGCGGACCGCCTGTACCACACGATTATGCCAGTCACGGAAGAATCGGTCATCACCGCATACGCTGATGACCTCACATTCTGGGCATCGCATCCGGACCTTGGCGGAGTGCCGTGCGCATTATGGAACATCGCCGCACTGCAGGCGGCCGAATGGGCCCGCAAGGAAACCGGCATCGCCTGTGAACTGGACGTGCGCGAACCGCTGGTGTGACAGCTGAGCTCAAACATGCGTAGGTAACGGCATGGTTTGAGGACTATGGTGTTGCGTTATCGGTCGGAAAGGATGTGATGGTGGGGCGTCATAGCAAAAAAGCGCGTGGCCAGTCGAGGAGATATGCGCGAAAGCCCTCCGTTTGGAGCGAAATTCGCGGCTATCTGCTGACAGTGATCGCGGTGATGCTGGTCGTGTTGCTGGGACGTACCTTCGTGTTCAACGTATATGTGATTCCATCCCGCAGCATGGAAGACACGTTGCAAATCGGCGACCGCGTATTTGCCTCGCGATTGACTCCGAGACTCTTTACACTGCACCGTGGCGACATCATCGTGTTCAAAGATCCCGCAGACTGGGATGGAGGGGGAGCAGCTTCCCACCAATCTGATGTCGATAATCGACAGCAATCGTTACCTAATCAAACGTGTCATCGGTCTGCCCGGCGATACCGTCGCCTGCAAGGGATCCGGGGAGCCCATCACGGTCAACGGCAAACCCATTGATGAAAGCGCTTATCTTAAGTCCGGCGTGAATCCAAGCGACAGCCCTTTTTCCGTAACCGTTACTGACGGCAACGTGTTCGTGCTTGGTGATAATCGCTCCAATTCCAGAGATTCTCGATACCATCTTGACGACGGCAACAATGGCTAGTGCCATACGACGATATCCAAGGTGTGGCGTTGTTCCGCTTCTGGCCATTTACGAGAATCGGCATACTGAACTGAGTTTGGCGTGAATCCACGAGTTGATACGTGCCGCACGGTCCGGTGCATCCTGCAGCCGGACCGTTACCGGAACCCTCCCCCCGAAATCTGACGACCCCCCTGTCTCACAGCTATCGTACAGCTCCGATACGGGAAACGTGCGGGTGATTCCATAACGACTACGTACTTCAGGAAGTGACGTGTATCACACTATGGTCATGTGTTCAGTCGCGCGCGACCCAAAGCGTATCGAGGTCGTCGGCCTCGGTCGCCTTTTTGCGCTTGCGTACCACTGTTGCAGGAAATACGCCCCATAGCAGGCCACGATGAACACGAGCTCGGCCACGAGCGCGAACCGTTGCTCCACGTCGAAAATCACCAATACGAACGATGCGGTGCACAGGATGAACGCCGCCCAAGACACGTACGGATAGCCGGGCGTGCGGTATTTGAGTTCGCTGGTGGAATGGCCGGACTCCAGCCAACGGCGACGGAACACGATCTGGCAGTAGGCGATGGCGATCCACACCACCACGGCGGACAGGCCGGAAAGCGCCACCAGCACCAGGTACACAGTCGAGGCGGCGATCACGGAAGACAGGAGCGCCAGCAGGCCACCGGCCATCGCGGCGCACAAGGCGAGCATCGGCACGCCGCGACGTTCGTTTTGGCGAACCAGCGCGGAATCATGCCTTCGTTGCCCATCGACCACACCATGCGCGTGGAGGCGTACAGGCCGGAATTCGAGGCGGAGAGCACGGCCGTGAGCACCACGAAGTTCATGATGTCTCCCGCATAGGGGATGCCTATGCCGTTGAACACGAGCACGAACGGGCTTTCGCCCACGCCGGCCTTGCGCCACGGGATCAGCGCGCACATCACGGTGATTGAGCCGATGAAGAAGAGCACCAGACGCCACAGGGTGGTGTGGATGGCTTTCGGCACGGCGGTTTGCGGGTCCCTCGTCTCACCGGCGGTCACGCCGATGAGTTCGGTGCCGGAGAACGCGAAGTTGACGGTCAGAATCGTGGCGAACACCGGCATGAAGCCGTTGGGGAAGACGCCGTCCTTGATGAGATTGCCGAACATCGGGGCATGTTGGTAGCCGGCGACCGGGATGACGCCGAAGATGGCGAGCGATCCGATGACGATGAACGCGCAGATGGCGAACACCTTGATCGAGGCGAACCAGAATTCCGCTTCGGCGAAGAGCCGCACCGACAAGGCGTTCAGGGTGAAGATGAGAATGATGCACGCCGCGCTCCACACCCATGTGGGGCTGTCCGGGAACCAGCGTTGCATGAGCAGGCCGCGGCGGTGAATTCGGAGCCGAGCGCCACCGTCCAGGTGAGCCAATACTGGATTGCGATCACGAAGCCGGTGCCAGGGCCGATGAACTTCTCGGCATACACATGGAAGGAGCCGGTCACCGGCATGGCCACGGACAGTTCGCCGAGCGTGAGCATGACCAGGTAGACGATCAGCGCGCCGATGCTGTATGCCAGGATCGTGCCGATGGGGCCCGCCTGCTGGATGGTGTATCCGGAGCTCAGGAACAGGCCGGTGCCGATCACGCCGCCTAATGAGATCATCTGCAGGTGGCGGGATTCCATGCCGCGCTTCAGGTTGGTATGTAGGGCGTGCTCGTCTTTGCCATCATGTGACGACTCGGACTGGCTGGTTTGCGCTGGTTGATTCATCTGTTCCGAATGGCTTCGACGGCCATCCGTCTGAATCTGCGGTTCCTGTTGCGAGGACGGCGACTGTGCCGCCGTGTCGGTGTCGGGCTGACTCATGTTTCTCTCTTTGCCATGCGTGCGTTCCATAGGCGTCGTCGTGACGGCCCGGAATAGTATACCCGCACCGAGGATATAGCTGCGCTGCATGATGCTGAGTCAAAATCAGCTTCAAGGGGCTGATTTGGCGTTTGCCGGAGGTCTACTTCCGTTTCAAGGGGCTGGTCAACTGGCGGAACGCAGATAGAAATGGCATTGTTCTATCGCTATTCCGCCGTTTTTAACCAGTGGCTACTTTGGCATCAGCCCCTTGAAACGGAAGTAGATGTTCCGCAAGTCAAAATCAGCCCCTTGAAACGGAGATAGGCACTCGCAGCGGCTACTTCACCTTCTGGATACGCAGCACGAACACGGCAGCGCACACGGCCATGACGATGGAGATGGCGAACGCCGGCGTGTAGGTGCCGGTCGTGGTCTTGACCACGGAGGTGATGGTGGGACCGACTGCTTGGCCGAGCGTGGTGGCCAGGTTGAGGATGCCGAGGCCCTTACCGGCCTCTTCCTTGTTCGGCAGCACGTCGACGTTGAGCGCTTGGTCGATGGCCGAGTACACGCCGTAGCCGAAGCCGGCGATGCCCGCATACAGGTACATGCCCGTGACGCTCGGCATGATCCACGGCATCGCGGTGCCAATCGCGAACAGCAGCGAGGCGATGATGACTGGTACCTTGCGCGTGTGCATCTTGTCGGAGATCGGGCCGGAGATCAGCGAAGCGGTCAGGGAAACGACCATGGTGATGATGGACATGGTGGCGATGGTGCCGGCAGCCTCGGTCTTGGTCTGGTGCACGTAATCCTCGACGATGTAGAGTTGGTACACGGAGATCATCTGGTAGCTGAGCAACATGCACACTCGGCAGCCGAACGCCTTGTAGAAGTCACGCGAGGTGGAGAACTTCGGGAAATGGAAGGAGACAGCGAGATCCTTGAGCGTCATCTTGGTGCGTTCCATGTCCTTTGAGGATTCCTCGCGAGGTCAGATGTCAAGCGCCACGAATCCGGAAGCCCATGATCACGGCGCCGATGATGAAGCCGGCTTGCGCATTGTTGATCATGCGAGAGCCGATCATGGTGCCGATGGGCTGGCCGGTGACCATGCCGCCGCCGTAGAAGGAGTCGGTGCCGCACAGCTTAGGCATCGCGATTATGTGCCTCGTGCTCATCATCCGTATCTGTCTATTGCCTCTCTTCTTCTCCCAAATGCGCGCGACGCAGCGTATGCAGGTGCTCCAACCGCAAATCCAACGTATCCAACGCAAGTACGCCGCGCGTAAGGATCCGCGTTCCAAAGAAGCCATGCAACGTGAAATTATGGCTTTGCAGCAGCGGCATAACGCCAATCCGCTCGGTTCATACCTGCTTCGCTGATTCAGGCGCCGATTCTGTGCTCGCTGTTCTACACGCTGCAATCCCTGCCCGCAAGCGCCGCCGGGAATGCGGAACCGTTGAGCGGCATCGACCGCGTCATGGCGGGCGACATCGAATCATCGTCCATATTCGTCGTGCGCATCGCCGACTCGTTCGGCACGGTCGTCTCGCCGCAGTCGCACGTCGTCATCGGCGTGGCCGTGGCGTTGATGTGTCTGATGTTGTTCGCGATGCAGTGGCTGCTCATCCATCGCAATACGCCGAAGGACGCCATGGATTCACCGCAGTTCCGCACGCAGAAGCTGACCGCGTTTGTGTTCCCGGCCATCTACGTGGTGTCGGGCGGCACCTTGCCGTTCGGCGTGCTGCTGTACTGGCTGACCAATAACCTGTGGAACTTCGGCCAGACGCTCTGCCAACTGCGATGGTTTCCGGCGCCCGGATCCGAGGCGGGGAGCGCAAGGCCGAACGCGACCATGAGCGGGAGAACCGGCACCGCGCCGCCTCCGGATTGCCGTCTTTGGAAGAAGAGCGCGCGGCGGCCGCGCGTGAGGAGGCCCACGTGCGCCGCGAGCGTGAAAAGTCGGTCGCCAGCCGCAATCGCAGACAGCGCAAGAACGTGCAGCTCGCCAAGCGTTGATGGCACATGGGAGAGGTTACGGGGGATGCGCTGAGACCCTCGTCCCCGGAACGGTTCGAAGTGCTATACTGCTTGCACTACGCTGCGATGCCTGAGCGCAAACGGATCCAAGACCTTACGATGACAGGATGAACGATGATGGCCACGAACCGCACATTACTGGAACAGGCCCGAGAATTGCAGGCGCTGGCCCAGACCGGACTGATGTACTGCAAGGACCCCTTCGACCGGGAGCGCTACGAGCGTATCCGCGCGATGGCGGTCGACATGCTCTCCACGCAGGTTGATGCGCCGGCCGGACAGGTGAGTCGACTGCTCAGCGCCGGATATCCGACGCCGAAACTCGACACTCGTGCGGCCATCTTCGATGAAGAAGGCAGGATCCTCATGACGCATGAGAACAGCGGGGAATGGTCACTGCCCGGAGGCTGGGTCGACGAGAACCAGTCCATTCGGTCCAACGCCGTCAAGGAGGTCAAGGAGGAGACTGGGCTCGATGTGAGGGGCGAGCGACTCATCGCGGTGCAGGACTGCGCCAATCACAACGCGCTGACCTATCCGTACGGGGTGCTCAAGTTCTTCGTATTGTGCAGCCGCGCCGGCGGTTGGTTCTCGGCCAACATCGAAACGACGGAAATCCGCTACTTCGAGGAAGACCGGTTGCCGCGGCTTTCGGAAACAAGAAACACCGCGGAACAAATCGCCATGTGTTTTGCGGCCCACCGCGATCCCGACTGGATGACGCTATTTGAGTGAACCCCGTGAAGGCATCCGCACATGCGCGTTGCGCGGCGCCGCCTGGTCATCGTGCCGACGGCGAGCATCGGTTCCGAACACTGACGCCGAACCGTCGAAGCCGTTCCTGTGGAAAATCCGTGTCCAGGCCATGCAGAACCAGGTGGCCATCGTCATGTGCAACCGGGTCGGCAAGGAAGGCGATGTGACGTTCGCCGGCCAATCGGTGGTGGTGGACCCGTACGGCAACGTCGTCAGCAAGGCCGACGACCAAGAACAGTTGATTATCGCCGACATCGATCTCACACAGACCGCAGCAGCGCGCAAACAGCGGCCATTCCTGGAACTGCGACGACCCGAATGGTACGACTGAAGGGGCGAATGGGCAATAAGCAATGTCACGATTCGCCGCACCCATCAGCCGCATTCGTGCCGGCCTACAGATACATGACCATACGCAGATTGCAGCCAGCTGGTGCAAGGCGGGAATGTGAAGTCATTGTGCGTTTGCTTCGCGAAGCCGCGCAATGCCGGATTCAAAGCAGCTGCTCATCATTGCTATGGATGCGGGACTGAATGGTCACTTCTCTTGGACCGCCGGTCTCACTGGGAGCTAGCGCGTCACCGTCGTTGTTCCAGAAGCGCAATGCGCCTTGTCGGGTCTCATCGTTGACGGATAGCAAGAGATCTCCCTCAAATAGTGTGCGTGCTGTGCGATGCTCCGAACGAGCATCTTGATGTTCTGCACGAAGCATGAGGTTCCTGCCCCAACGATCCGGCATGCAGTCTTGAAAGATGCGATGCATCGCATTATGCTCGGCCGGGAACGTTCCGGGGGAGAGGGGCATCTCTGGACAGAGGGATACTGCGTTTGAAGAGCGCATATAGGCCGTATCGTATGTGAAATGTGCCGATTCGATGCCGCGCCTGATACTGGTGAATAATTTCCCGACGGTGACGTCTGTGCCGTTGAACTGCAGGGTGACGATTGCTTCCATGATGTGTTGCGCCTCCTGCTGTACTATCGAATACGTTTTGGAGTGTCTTCGTCGGCGCGTAATTTGCCGATATCTGTGTTAAGAGGGTCCGTCGCTTGCTGTACGCCGTCCAGCAGTCCAAGCAGACGAGCAATGCGGAGGAAGTTCTCAAAGCTGCCATTACCCGTACGCAGCATTTTGGTGACCGTTGGCATGGATAATCCAGCCCGCTCGGCCAGCAAGGCTACGGGAATGCGCTGTTGTCTGCGCGCCAAATCGAGGTTGACGGATATCTGACGCATCGCCCGACTGACCGGGATTGGTGTGCGTGTCGGCATATTGGCACCTCCTATCCCAAATTTATCATAAATTTTATATATAATTTTCGATTATTCGCATAAACACTATACTTCAAGCAATTTGAAGTATAGAAAATTATTCAATTTACCACGAATTTACCACGATTGAGTGAGCCTTGATATGACAATAAAATAGCACTAAAAAGACACCCTTAACACCTAAGCGGTGTCTTTTATTAAAAAGCAGTCAATCCTAAGACTAACTGCTTTGTGTGTATGGATATGAAATTGTCAAACTGGAATTTCTTGCTATTTCCCCAATATACTTGATAAAATAGCAAGTGTAATCATTTCAATACGGCTTGATACAGCATATCATAGTGGATATAATGCATTATCTAAAAATAACATTTTACTTAGGCACATCTACTGAGTAGCTTAGAAGGTCACCTCTTTTGTTACTTTGTAAGTCATTGTAATACCACATATACATAACTGTACCATAGACCTCATATTCTATTATCCCATCTGGCTTTTGTCTTCTACCTCTAGGGAATAAATTTCTTTTTCTCGTGCGTATCCAAATACAAAACGTTTTTCTGGATAATCAGGATTTAAATCTTGCTGAACATCACTTAATGTCAAACTAGAATGAATAAATTTTTTAAAATCTCCACCATAAGTGGTGGCTGGTGTAGTTGTGGCTGGTGAGGCATTTATAAATGCATATTGTATATGCCCATTCTGTACTTGTTTTTTACAACGAGCCATTACTAAACCTTGAATGTCATCATTATCATTTCCCGCCCGATAGAATATCGTATCATAATTTTTACCTTGCCATATATGCAAAGTTTCATCAACATGATTTAGAAAATCTTTAGGTGCAGACAATTCTTCATGTTCTTCTTTCAACGGAGAATTCAAAATAGCTTTCTCTATAGAATTATAATATGTAAGTTCCGAATCAAGCTCGTCATTATCTTTCATATTAAACTCAATATATTCATTTCCATTATTTTCATCTTCTGGAACATAAGTATAACGACCGTTTTCAATATGGTCATCATATTCAAAATCAACAAACACTCCAATGCCTATCAGAGCTATAAAAATAAAAAATTGTTCCAATTATGATTAGTATTATTTTCCAAAATTTTTTCATAGTATTTACTTCCCTAGTTACTTCAAATTCTAATTTGCCGATTTCTTCATATCCATATTATACCATTCGCATATCAGCACCACAATAAAATTTTATGCACCAATAATCTTATTGAACAGCTCTAACAGTACATTATTTCATCACTCCAATCTAAAATTTAGGTAAGAGAAAAGCAGTTAATCATACAACTAACTGCTTTGTATAATGGATATGAAGTTGTCAAACTGTAATTTGCTTATCCATAAACCTATCTCTTTTCTTTTGTTTCTGGAAGAATAATCTCTTTTCCCTCTTTTTCCATTCTCTTTATAAAGTTATCAAAGTGGTCTGTTATACCGTCAACAAAAAAGCTTTTTTCTTTCTTCCATTGACATACACATTCATACCACCACGTTTCATTTTACAATAGGATATGTCCGATACTTCCAATGCCTTTTATAAAAAAATGCCTTAATTACAGTCACATCATTATTATCTACACAAATATCCCAGACACCTTTTATTGGTGCAATCATACCCAAAAAAGTAACTCCAAACCAAATAATAGAAAATGGAATAATTATCATCAAACTCCCTTTAGAACAAAAAGTTTCAGGGTCACTCCACAAACACCAGATAAAAGCAACAAGTACAAACAAAGCGCCTATTGCACATATAAATGATACATCGGTTATTGTCCTTACCGTAAATTTTTTTAAAGATTGTGTTCGCGTATGATTTCTTCTTTGCATTATATCTAAGACTAATAAGACAATATATGCCGTTATAATGCCACCTATATACTTCATATAGTATCACCTCCACAACTTCCACTTTTCTTAGTTCTATAAACTCTAATTTGTCCTTTTCTTCATACCATATTATAACAGTTCCATATATCCGCCACAATAAAAATCAGCATACCCTTTGAATATTTTCTGCATTGAACATACACACTTTTTCTTTCTTCCTCTTGATTACCTACCACAGAAAAGAAAAAAAGCCCTGTCAAGAGCCTTGCCACCATTGGTGGTGCTTTGCACTCTTTACTGGGCTTTTTGTTTGCTGTATCTTCCATGCAAGAGGAAATTAAAGACCTCTGTTCCATTTCGCCTTTAGATAATCTTCATAATCTCCCTCATTAAAATCTACTTGTGGAGAAGTATTAGGAATATTTTTTCTGTTATCTATATCTGCAAGTTGACGGAATATCCAGTCATCATAAGGGTTGTGATATTTGTATTCTTTCGGCTGTTCTCTGTATCGGTCTAACCCTCGCATTTCCTTATGCACTTTCATCATGCGTTCTATTTTTTGTCGTTGTATCAACTGTTTGATTTCCATAAGTTCTTCAATTTCTACAACCTCATTAGAAAGATAATTACTGATGTATCTAATCAATATGGTTTCCATGTAAAATCTGTATTCGTTTTCATTATCGAAAAATTCATTTTCGGACAGATAATCTAAAGAAACATTGAAGTCTTGTTCCCGTTTGATAATATCCATGATATATGGCTCGGTGTGGTCGATATACTTCCATTCTCCCGATAATAATTCATTGGGCGTTACACCCAGCACGTCCATTATCTTTTCCAGCGTATCAAAGGTAGGATAATTCACACCTCGTTCAATCTTGGAAAGGCTCTGCATATTGATACCGATTTTATCCGCAAGTTCCTGTTGTTTCATTCCTCTGTGTTTTCTTATGGTCTGTATGTTCTCTCCTAAGAAACTGATTTTCTTTTCATAATGCTCCATAACTTAGTATAACCGCTCCTTTCGTTGCTTTTCTTGGTATTTATAAGCATTGTAGAATGACATTAAAGTTTGGAGTTCCAGAAACGTAAAATGTGGACTGGAAGACCGTAAAAAAGACAAAATTCCAATAAAGTTTGGAGTTCTGTCTTTTTGTTACGAAAGAGTTAAATTTGGAACAAAAAAGTTTGGAGTTTGATATTTAAGAGAAGTGGTTGAAAAAATGGATAAATATGGGATACAATGAATTTATAATTTAATGAAGAATTTGTTAGAATATGGAGAAGAAAAATGGGGAGATTTGGAATTTTATTCAGGAAAATTAGTTTATAAAGAAATGGAGTTTAATTTTGTATTTGATAAATGTGAATTAAGGCTTATTCCATTGAAGGCAATTGCTGCTGTGGTTTATGAAGAAAAAGAAAATTGGCAATATATAGAGGCTCCATATTTGGTTGGAAGTTGTAATGAAACAGAAACAAAAATTATTTTTTTCTGTGAACAGCAAGGGATAGGGAGTTACAATAATATCCTTCGTATTTTTGTAGATGCATATATTCTTTATAGATTTGACTGCAATGAGATTGATAAAATTAGTTTTAGTAGTCCAGAAATAGATGGGATATTTCCAGTAGGACAAGCTATAGCTGAGCAAAAATGGCTTGAAGAAGGAATTGTAACTGTTCAAACCAAGAAATTTTCAGCTACAACATCAGAAAAACAATATTTTATAGTAGAGGGAAAAGATGTAACAGTACATTTTGGAATAGCAAGAACTACAAATAGAAAAATAGGAGAGCCTCCGATTGTATTACAATCATCTATGTTTTTTGAGTTTGAACCGACATCAGATTATCAATTATTTTTAGATTGTGGAGGATTGCAAAAACTTTTATTCAAATATCTTTGTTATCGTCAAAATTGTTATTTACCAATTGTAGATGTATATGGATTGATTAGAGAAAAATGCATTTAAAGATTGCGACGCTGAATGTTACTGATGAATGGGGAAAAGAAGAAAAAAGAGCAATAGAAACTAAACGATATATACAACAAAAGTATATTTCGGGATTTGAAGGAAAAATCCTTGAAGATATCGGAGATAATATGCTTTATACAAGACACATTCCGGATACATATCTTAGTGGGCAAACTATTGATGAAGCACGGTTTGTGATGATTACAGCTGCTTTTGAATGGGAATTTCGTAGGAACTATCCAGAAGGTATTAAAAAAGCGGAGTCTACAATTGAAATCGAACAGAAAATAACAGCAGAAATTGATAAATTGATAGATGAGGCACCATCTAGAAAATTGAAAAAGAAGTATAAGTTTTTAAGAAAGTTAGTAGGAGCCAATTCTCTTCAAGCAGAAATTATGCAGATAGGAGAGGACTATTCTGATTTGATGGATAGTTTTGGAAAACCCCTATATCTTTTAAACAATGTAGAATTGAAATATCCTGAAATGGGAGAAAGACTGGCTAATCAGAGAAATGATTTTGCACATGGAAATCTTGATAAGGATTTCAATGGAACAGCATTATTAGATTTACTATATTTATCATATCTTATTTATGCTATGCAGTTAAGAGCATATGGGATTTCAGATGAGAATATTAAGAATGCGATTAGTGGATTGTTTCATTATAGGGTTTATGAATAAAACTTTTAGTTTGTAACACAATGGGAAAATGTAAGAGTGCTTGTAAAATGATATTAAAGTTTAAGAAAGCATAAATACATATGGTGTTAGTAAGCTCGTGTATTAAATGTTTCCCACAGTAAAAACACATCTTATGTAATCGGTGAATATTCTGATAAAAAAGGAATGTTTAGAAATGAAGCAGGCAAAGCAGATCATTGGATACTGGTGTCAAGAAATTCTGGAAGGGAATGCACTGGGAGACGGAATCTGTGTTGCAGTTTTAGACACGGAACTCTGTGCGTATCCAGATTTGAAAAGCCGCGTCTTGGAATTTCAGGACTTTGTAGGTCAAAAAAAGACATTGCATGATGATAGTGGACATGGAACGCATGTTGCGGGAATCCTGGCTGGAGATAGTAACATTTCAAGGGGATACGGTGGGGGTTGTCTATGCGAAAGCAATATCCTATCCGAGTTGTTAATATTCCGTGGGAGCAAAACCGAATTTGGGAAGAAGCCAGAAAAAATGGATAAATATGGGATACAATGAATTTATAATTTTTTAAAATATAAAGAGTTAACCGAATTACTTTTAATCTATAATGCTTCTCTAATAATTTTGACAATATTTTCAGTCCACCGCAAAATACAGTTTCGCTCATATTACTGTCCAAAAGTTCTCTATATACAGATTTATCATGTTCGCTCAGGTATTCACTATCTGATAGAAACTGGAATTCTTCCGCTGTTCTTTGCATAATCTGAACTGCAAAATCAAATGCATCCTCATAAGCAGCAGCATTGATTCCTTTAAGGGAAATTGAAATAACCGGATATTTCCCCATATACGCTTCACAAAGCTTTGTATCTTTTGAAATTTCCAACCCATCAAAGATACTCTTCTCTCCTTCTATGGCAAAAGGTAGTTTCCAGCCGTCAATACCTTTGTAATTCTCCTACCAGTAACCTTAGATATCCTAATCCCATAAAACAAAAGCACTTACAGTTTCCTGTAAATGCTTCTCTCATTATGCGGAAGATGGGACTTGAACCCACACGATCGCATTGATCACAAGATCCTTAGTCTTGCTCGTCTGCCAGTTCCGACACTTCCGCTTACCATAGCCTGTTTTGTTCACCACACGCTACATTTAGTATAATACTACTGATACGCAAAAATGTCAACTGATTTTTTTAAATTTTTCTAATTTTTTGAATAATTTATATTATTTCTCTTTTTCATTATAATCAGACTTTTAGAAACTGCGCAATTCCTCTTTGCAATTTCTCATCTGACAGTGTCACTTTCTTCTTCGAACAAAAAAGAGATCGACTTTTTCCATCGATCTCTCATCTTTTTTGTCTTTCTATTAAGCAAGTTTAGATTTTGCAAGCTCTGCTAATGTTGCAAATCCTTCTTTATCACTTACTGCAAGCTCAGCAAGCATTTTTCTGTTCATATCTACGCCTGCAACTTTCAGTCCGTGCATAAATTTGCTGTAAGATAATCCATTCATTCTTGCAGCTGCATTGATACGTGCGATCCAAAGCTGTCTCATCTGACGTTTGCGCTCTTTTCTTCCTGCGTAAGCAGATGTGAGAGCTCTCATTACAGACTGTTTTGCAACTCTGTACTGTTTAGAACGTGCTCCTCTGTATCCTTTTGCCAACTTCAATGTTCTATTATGTTTCTTCTTAGCGTTCATTCCGCCTTTAATTCTTGCCATTTCTTAATCCTCCTCTTATTACTTTTACAAATCTTACAGATATGGTAAAACTTTCTTCATGTTCTTTACATTTGTAGCATCAGTAATTGTAGCCTGTCTGAGATTTCTCTTTCTCTTTGTAGACTTCTTTGTTAAGATATGGCTCTTGTAAGCTTTATTTCTTTTCAGTTTTCCTGTACCTGTTTTTTTGAAGCGTTTTGCTGCCGCTCTATTTGTTTTAATTTTTGGCATGATAAATTCCTCCTTTAATGTACTGCCCTGCTGGACATATGTCCGTATTTTTTTATTTTAACGTTTTTCAGTTAAAACCATGCTCATGCTGCGTCCTTCCATTTTTGCCGGTTTTTCAACAACTGCCACATCTTCAAGCAATGCCGCAAAATCATCCAGAATGTGCTTGCTTGACTGTACGTGTGCCATTTCTCTTCCGCGGAAACGCAAGGTAACCTTTACTTTATTTCCTTTTCCGATGAACTTCTTCGCATTGTTCACCTTTGTATTCAGGTCGTTTGTATCAATATTCGGTGATAAACGCACTTCTTTTACTTCTACAGTTTTCTGCTTTTTCTTAGCTTCTTTTTCATTTTCTTGTCTGTTCGTACTTGTATTTACCGTAATCGATAATCTTGCATACCGGCGGCTTCGCAGTCGGCGCAATCTTTACAAGATCCAGATTTGCTTCAGCGGCAAGTTTCATTGCCTCTCTGGATGACATAATTCCTAACTGTTCCCCATCCTCGCCAATCAGACGGACTTCTCTGTCTCTGATCTGCTCGTTAATCATTAAATCGCTAATGGTCGTATACCTCCGTCAAATGAATTTCCCTTAGGTTTCCCTTCGCACAAGCATAAAAAAAGAGTGAATCTCATATCCACCCAATCTCACTACATAACAGAGCCTATACAGGAAACTTTCTGCATGTAACAATATCAGACCAATAGTCACTCACTTGTGCTATGGTGAGAGTGGATACTCTACTTTGTTTTTCGCTTTGCGCAAGATATAATTTACCATACTTTCCTGCTTCTGTCAACATCTTTTCTCTATTTTAAAAACTTTACTGCTTTTTCACTTTAATTCACTAATTTAACTTGTTTTTTTTCACTATCCATGGCATAATACCACTTAATAACAGAGCGCAATCTATTTTTAGTGTTCTGGCTAAAGTGAAAGAGTTGAGGAGGTTTCTATATGAAAACAAACAGAAGTAATTTTTCCGGCAAGATCGGTTTTATTCTTGCCGCTGCCGGATCAGCCGTAGGGCTTGGGAATATCTGGCGATTCCCGTATCTGGCAGCAAAATATGGCGGAGGTTCTTTTTTGATCTGCTACATCATATTAGCGGTCACATTCGGATTTACACTAATGGTAGCAGAGATCGCCATCGGACGCAAGACCGGTTTGAGTGCCATCGGCGCTTTCCAAAAACTGGATAAACGATTTGGCTTTTTAGGCATCCTTGCCGCAATCGTTCCAATCATCATCCTTCCTTATTATTCAGTAATCGGAGGATGGGTTTTAAAATACTTTTATGCTTTTATCACAGAAGGTGCTGCCACTGTATCCGGTGATTCTTATTTTTCCGAATTCACTGCAAGCACAGCATCCCCGATTCTCTGGTTCTCACTGTTCATTGCTCTGACAGCACTTGTCGTGCTCTTCGGTGTGGAAAAGGGAATTGAGAAAGTCAGCAAAGTGATGATGCCCATTCTTGCTGTTCTGACTGTTGGGATTGCAATTTATGTCCTGACCATGGACGGTGCCATGGACGGATTAAAATACTATCTGCTTCCGAATATGTCAAACTTCTCAGTCATGACCGTTCTGGCAGCAATGGGACAGCTTTTTATTCCATGTCACTTGCTATGGGAATCATGATTACTTATGGATCCTATATGCCGAAATCTACAAATCTGGAAAGCTCTGTACGACAGATTGAGATTTTCGATACCGGATTTGCCTTTTTTGCAGGATTGATGATCGTTCCATCTGTATTTATCTTCTCAGGCGGAGATGAATCTGCCTTGAATGCAGGTGCCGGACTGATGTTCATCACTCTCCCGAAGGTATTTGCAAGCATGCCTCTTGGAACCGTACTTGGAACCGTGTTCTTTATCCTTGTATTTTTTGCCGCAGTGACCTCTTCCATCTCTTTGATGGAGACTATCGTTTCCATTTTTATGGATAAATTCAAATGGTCAAGAAGGTTTACCTGCATCCTGGTCGCTGTTTATTCACTGCTGATTGGAATTCCGACTTCCCTCGGATTTGGAGCACTTGACTTTATCAAGCCTCTGGGAATGTCCATTCTGGATGCTATGGACTTCATCAGTAACAGTGTGCTGATGCCGATCGTTGCCGTACTGACTTGCGTCTTCGTAGGATTCGTGATCAAGCCGCAGGCCATCATTGATGAAGTAGAAGCTTCTGATAACGGCGCATTCAAAAGCAAAAAAATGTTCACAGTCATGATCAAATGGATTGCTCCAATCTTCCTGATCGCGATTTTGATCAGTTCTATTCTGAATGCGTTTGGTATTATCACCATGTAATAAAAATCCCGCGGATTATTGCATCCGCGGGATTTTCGCTGTTTCCTGACAACTCTTTTTTACTGTTTCTCTATTTACTTCTTTTTGTTCTATCTTTTCTCACCCATACAGAATACAGCCACAACTCCCGGTCCGGTATGCTTCCGATCACAGTTCCGATATTATTGATCAGAATATGATCTACACCCAGTTTTTCACGAACTCGTCCTGCCACATATTCTGCCTCTTCGATACAATCACCGTGGGTGATCAATACCAGATCATTTTCCCAGCCTTTTGCCTGTTCTGCTGCCATATCAACAATCTTGTTCAGAGACTTCTTACGTCCTCGTTCTTTCCCGATCACCTGAAGCCTGCCTTCGTTATCCACATGAATGATCGGCTTGATCTGCACCATGCTGCCAAGTACTGCCGTTGCTTTGGAGATCCTTCCTCCGCG
>ENA-OQDE01000476-OQDE01000476.1-human-gut-metagenome-genome-assembly--contig:-NODE-476-length-23887-cov-3.655850_pt1 | contig 23887 bp, 25 predicted proteins | sample MGYA00242768_ERZ504595 | MGnify/ENA primary metagenome ERZ504595 (study PRJEB26092, sample SAMD00036307) | human gut metagenome | host: Homo sapiens | study: EMG produced TPA metagenomics assembly of... | reverse complement strand
TCATCCCAGAAACGGATATGCAAAGGAATATGATGAGAGCAGGGCATGGTGCGAGGCTCAGAAGATGCAGGACTGTTATATCCAGAGCGTGGATGGATTAAAACTCCACGGATTCTATCTGCCGGCAGAGCATGCAAAGCGGTTTGTTATCTTAAGCCATGGTTACAGGGGCAGCAGATTTGGTTCCCTGTCATTTATGGCAAAATATCTCCATGAGCATCAATGTAATCTTCTGTTTATGGAACAGCGATGTTGTGGAGAAAGTGAAGGAAAATATATTACCTTTGGAGCAAAGGAAAAATGGGATGTGCAGCGTTGGGCAATTTATGTGTCCGAGAGAAATAAAGAAAAGCTTCCAATCTATCTGTATGGACAGTCTATGGGAGCAGCCGCTGTACTGATGGCATCCGGATACAGGCTTCCGTCAGAGGTGAAGGGACTGATCGCAGACTGTGGTTTTCAGTCTATGGAAAGACAGATGCGGGATATGGCTGACAACTGGTTCCATCTGCATTATATCCCTTTGCTTTTGAAGGAAATGGACTGTCTGTGCCATTTTGTGGCAGGATTTCGTATGAAAGATGCAGATACCACAGAAGCTATGAAAAGGAATACAAGACCTGTCCTTTTCTTTCATGGAGAGAAGGATACTTATGTGTACCCGAACAATTCATTCCAGAACTATATGCTGTGCAAAGCACCAAAGGAACTGGTCATTGTACAGGGAGCAAGGCATCTGTGCAGTGCCTATGCAGATTCGGAACTGTATCAGCGAACAGTGATGGAGTTTTTTGAGAAATATGATGGCAGTAATTCTGAAAAATAATGTGACTGTTTTCAACCGCCAAAGGCGATTACGAATGATAACAATCCCTGACCGGGACTTATCAGATGCGTTTTGTTAAATGCATGATAAGTCTCGGTCAATTTTATGTAAAGTGTTCATTAAGTGCTGAGGGTACTGGTATTTGGGAAAAATCTGTGCTATTTTTTGTCACGTAATAAAAAAGTAATGTTGTAGCTGCCAGTACATTATTTTTAAAATAACTGTGGGCTACTGAACAAGTATGTAATGTTTTTGTACCCGGGAAAAGAGAAAAAACGGGTGATGGAGGTTAAATAAAGTATGACAAACTACTATCCTTTAACAGCAGCACAGAAAATGCACCATAACTGGATCATGGATTACGGTACACAGCAGGTATCCGGTGTCAGTGTTGTGGCGTCTGTACAGGCTGAACTGGATTTTGGATTATTAAAAAAATGTATTCAGATGGAGACAGAACGTTCCGGATGCACCAGAATCCGTTTTACAAAGCCTGATAAAGACGGAAATGTACAGCAGTACCTTGTAAAACAGGATCCAAGGGATATCGGATTCAAGGATCTGTCAGGAATGGGAAGCCTTGCAAAAGCAGACGAACTGATGCAGCAGTGGGCATACGAAACCTTTGACGGTGATGACATTCCCATGTGCGAGTTTACTATGTTGAAGCTGCCGGAAGGATATAATGGTTTCTTTGTACATATGGATCACAGACTGATTGATTCCTGTGGTCTGGTAGTAATGATCGGTGATCTGTTTCAATTATATACCTATTATAAATATGGAACAGCCTATCCGCAGGAACTGGCAGATTTTGAGACAGTACTGAAAAAAGACCTGGCAAAAGCAGGCAACGAGAAACGTTTTGCAAAAGATAAGAAATTCTGGGATGACCAGCTGGATGCACTGGGCGAACCTCTGTATTCTGATATTCAGGGACCGTCCGTACTGGAGGAAGCGAGAAAACGTCATGGAAATCCCGAACTTCGTTCTTCTGACATTGAGATGAAGGATCTGTTTGTAGCAGTTAAGGATTATTATCTGGAGCCGGAACCAACTAAAAATCTGATTGATTTTTGTATGAACCATCAGCTGTCCATGACAAATCTTCTTCTGCTTGGTATCCGTACTTATCTGTCAAAAGTAAATAACGGACAGGAAGATATCACTATCCAGAACTTTATATCCAGACGTTCTACTCATGATGAATGGACTTCAGGAGGAAGCAGGACTATCATGTTCCCATGCAGAACAGTGATCGCACCGGAGACAGATTTCCTTTCTGCTGCTTATGAGATCCAGAATATGCAGAATCGTATCTACATGCACAGCAACTATGATCCGGCACTGATTATGGATGAGATGAGAAAGAGATACAATACACCGGAGCATACAGGATATGAGAGCTGTTATCTGACTTATCAGCCAATGACTGTGAAGGTGGAGAATGAAATGCTTGGAACCATCCGTCAGCATGCAAAATGGTTTGCAAACGGTGCAGCCACCAAGAAGATGTATCTGACTGTATCCCATACAGAAGATGGAGGTATGAACTTCTCCTATCATTACCAGACTGCTCATCTGGAGGAACATGATATGGAACTGCTCTATTATTATATGATGCGTATTCTTTTCAAGGGAATCGCAGAGCCGGATATGAGCATCGGCGAAATTATGGAACTGGTTTAACTAAATCAATATCAGGAGGAAATGCAATGAATCAGGAAATGGAATTTAAAAATATCGTAGCACAGTATAGCAAGGTAGCACCGGAAGAAATGAATAATGAAATGAGATTCCGCGAGGATCTGGGTTTCAGTTCTCTGGATTTTATGTCCTTTTTAGGTGAGCTTGAGGATACCTTTGATCTTGAACTTGACGAGAGCGAAGTGCTGAAGATCACAACTCTTGGCGAAGCCTTAAATCTGCTGGAAGAACTTCAGTAATTTTTTTCGAAGCAAAACTTATAAAGATGTCAGGGTCAAGGATATTTTGTACCTGACAGGATATCCATAACTTGAACAGTTCAGAAAATAATGGGGGACAGATATGCTGATCAGAAATATATTAGAAAGAAAGTGTACGTAGATTTGATGAAGTAAAAGCAGTAAAATGGCTCAAGAAAAAGGAAATTATGGAAAGAAGCTATGGCGAACTGATGGAAAATGTAGTTTCCACCAGAAAAGGTCTCTTGCAGAAGGCTTTGAGGGAAAGCACATTGCACTGATCGGAACCAGTTCTGTAGAGTGGATGGAAAGCTATCTGGGAATCATTACAGGATGTACCACAGCAGTACCGCTGGATGCAGCACTTCCCTGTGAGAATCTGATCGATCTGCTTAACCGTTCCGATTCCGCCGCTCTTTTCTTAAGTCCGAAGCTTAAACCATATCTGGATGTATTTCTTGAAAACTGCCCGAAACTTCAGAAGGTGTGGATGCTTCAGGAAGAGGTAGAAGATGCACCGGCAAAGGTATATGGTATTGGTGAACTTCGAAATGCAGGAAAGAGCGCATCAGCAGATTCTGTCTGCCCGGATGCAGAGGATATTGCGACCATCATTTTCACTTCCGGAACAACAGGAAAGAGCAAGGGTGTTATGCTGACACAGAATAATCTGGCTTCCAATGTTGAGGCAGTAAAGATTACGGCAGAACCGGGAACTGCCATGCTCAGTGTGCTTCCAATCCATCACGCATTCTGTCTGGTTATGGACTGGCTGAAGGGATTTTCACTGGGTGCAACTCTTTGTATCAATGATTCATTGCTCCATATGGTAAGGAATATGAGTATTTTCAAACCGGATATTATGCTTATGGTTCCAATGATGATCGAGACAATTTATAAGAGACTGGCTGCCGCTGATCCGTCAATTCCGAAGGCAGTTCTGGCAGAAAAGGTATTCGGTGGAAAATTGCGTATTATCTTTACAGGCGGTGCACATCTGGATCCATATTATATTGACCGTTTTGCAGAATATGGCGTTGAAGTACTGGAAGGTTATGGAATGTCAGAATGTTCCCCTGTTATCAGCAACAATACACCGGAAAATCATAAAAAGGGTTCTATTGGAAAACCACTTGAAAATGCAGAAATCAGATTCGAAAACGGTGAGATTCTGGTAAAGGGAAGCAGTGTTATGAGGGGATATTATCAGATGCCTGATGAGACAGCAGAGACTTTAAAGGATGGCTGGCTGCATACCGGTGACAAGGGATATATGGATGAAGACGGTTATCTGTTTATCAATGGACGTGTGAAGAACCTGATCATCCTGTCCAACGGTGAAAATGTATCTCCGGAGGAGATTGAGAATAAGCTGGCTCTGAATCCGCTGGTAGGAGAAGTGATCGTCACAGGTGAGGACAATGGACTGACGCCCGCATCTATCCGGAGCAGGCTGTTGTGGAAGCGAAGGCATTGGATGCAGAGGCAATTCAGGCACAGCTTCAGGCATTTTTGGATGAATATAACAGAAATCAGCCCACCTATCGCCGCATTACAGGATTGGTTGTCCGCAAAAATCCGTTTATCCGCAACACAACAAAAAAGATCAGGAGACAGGATGTCCTGATTGATGAGCCTCTGGAATAATACAGAGGCTTAAGATAAAAGTGGAAGCATACCGGATAAAAAAACCTCAGACAGAATATCAGCGATCACTTCCGGTGCCAGATTAAAATTATCCCGCTCCATTTGTGGAGAACGCCGATGGTACTGCCGATGGCGCAGGTGATCACATAGGAAACTTCTTCCTTTGTATGCCTGTCAGGCCTGGAATTAGATGTAGTTTCTGTAACATAATGATGGAGCATAGTCAGCATTTTTTCAAACAGATCATTGCCATGAGGCGTGCTCAAAAGACCGGACAGAAAAGGATTTTCCATGGTGTACCGGCACAGAGTCAGAAAATAGGAACTGCAGATATCCCGGTCATTTTTTGGCTGGAAATTTTCCATCATGGAAAAAACATCATGAATAGTTTTATCCTCAACTGCAGAGATCAGTGAAGGGATGTCCTGATAGTGATTATAAAAGGTACTTCTGGCAATACCAGCTGTTTTAGTGATGTCGGATACAGTAATCCTGTCAGGCTTCTTTTCTTTTAACAATTTGAAAAAAGCACCTAAAATGGCCTCGTCAGCCACAGAATATCTTTCATCGGGAATTATATTTTGCATAGTTGTTTCCCCCGGGAGTCTGTAAGTAATACATAAAGTATATCACAAATCTGACGATACATCAGGTGCTTTTTCTTTTTTTGATAAATTTTCAATAATATATAAAGATAGGTAAAGGCTTGATTTATGAAAGAGTAAATGATAGAATAATATTGGATAAAATATTATCTGATTTTAATGAAATAGCGAAATTTTGGATAAAATAATATCCATAAAACAATAAAAAGCAGGGAGGGAAAATGGAACAGTTTGTATGGGAAACAGCAGAGGAACTGGATCAGAAGCTTGCACAAAGGTGCGTAAGATCAGAAAACGACGCTCTATTTCTCAGGAAAAATTATCTTCCATGAGCGGAGTAAGCTATGGTTCAATTAAGAGATTCGAAACTACCGGACAGATATCATTGATATCACTGACAAAGATTGCCATGGCTTTGGATATTGCAGATGAGCTTAGAAATATTTTTACGCATGTTCCATATAAAGATATTCAGGAGGTCATAAATGAGGGAAGGTAATGCATTACAGGTATTTTATGATGAAAAACTTGTAGGAACACTGGCTATGACAGCTGACCATAAAGCTGCGTTTCAATATAGTGAAGAATGGATTGAAAATGGTTTTCCGATCAGTCCGTTTTCACTTCCCCTTAAAAAGCAGGTTTTTGTACCGACAAAAGATTATTTTGACGGATTATTTGGAGTATTTGCAGATAGTTTGCCGGATAATTGGGGGAGATTGTTGTTGGATCGTCTGCTACGTGCACATAAGCAGAATCCAGACAAATTAACAGTGCTGGATCGGCTGGCAATTGTTGGAAAGTCAGGTATGGGAGCACTTACCTATTATCCGGAGAAAAAAATAGATGAACAATATGGAGATGTGGATTTGGATGAACTTGCGGAGCAGTGCCGGAAAATACTAAATACGGAATACTCCGATAGATTGGATGAATTATATCGTCTCGGTGGTACAAGTGGTGGAGCCAGACCCAAAATTATGACTACAGTGAATGGAGAGGAATGGATTATTAAATTTCCTGCACATGTGGATGGAGAAAATGCAGGGAAGATGGAATATGATTATTCATGCTGCGCAAAAAAATGTGGTATTATAATGAGTGAAACCAGACTATTTCCATCTGAGAACTGTGAGGGGTATTTTGGGATTAAGCGGTTTGACAGGATATCAGATAAAAATGGAACAAAGAGAATTCATATGCTGACAGCTGCTGCGTTGTTGGAGTTGAATTTTGAGCAGCCAAGCCTGGATTATCACAGTCTGATGAAACTGACAAAAATATTAACCAGAGATAATGAGAAAGATATGAGAGAGATGTTTCGCAGGATGTGTTTTAATGTTTTTGCACATAACAGAGATGATCATTCGAAGAATTTTACCTATTTATATAATGATGAAAAAGACAGATGGAGCCTGAGTCCGGCATATGATCTTACTTACAGTAACACATACTATGGAGAGCATACTACAACAGTTGACGGAAATGGACGTAATCCAGGCAGAAAAGAACTCCTGACTGTGGGAATTGCGGCAGGAATGAAAAAAGAGGTATGTATAGAAAGTATGGATATGGTAGAAAAATGTGTGAAAAATATGCTGGGAAGATATCTTTAAAGAAATCGACATGTGGAATAATTTGTTACTTGGAGGACAAAAAATGACTATTAGAAAAGCAGAAGAAAAAGACATTCTAAGAATAATTGAACTGTTGGGACAGGTATTGCAGATCCATGCAGATATAAGACCTGATATTTTTATTCCCGGTACCACAAAATATACTGTAAGCCAATTGACAAAGCTATTAGGAAAAGAAGAAAAACCCATATATGTAGCAGTGAACGAGGAAGATGTTTGTGTAGGATATGCATTTTGCCAATTACAGGAACAGCCTTTTTCAACTAATATGGTGCCGTTTAAGTCTCTTTTTATAGATGATCTATGTGTTGATCAGCAGGCACGAGGACAGCATATCGGCGAGAGGTTGTTTGAATATGTAAAAAATGAAGCAAAGCGAATGGGCTGTTATGAAGTGACACTGAACGTATGGGCAGGAAATACTTCAGCCGAAAAGTTCTATGAAAAAATGGGTATGAAAACAAAAGAAAGGCAGATGGAATATATCCTGGAACATTGATGCGTTGTATAGCATATTTGAGAAGTCTATCTGCGAATTTACAGAGATATCCGATGGATGAATCCGATTAGTCAAACAGTAAATATTAAAAGAAAATGCAAATCAGCACAAGTTATATTTCGGAAACTTGTGCCTGATTTTTACAGTGTTATTTGGAAATTACAGGTGCTTTTGTCCGATATTTTTAGCATTGATATAATTTATGATCATGTCTGCTGCATCGGAAATATCAAGTTTGCCTGTATCAATAGACAGCTGATACTGGTTGGCGTCTTCCCATTCTTTGCCTGTGCAGAATTTGTGGAAAGATGCTCTTTTCTCATCCACTTCCTTTATCAGCTTTGCAGCTTTTTTCTCATTAATACCGTCCCGTTCCATTACACGTTTGATACGGCAGTCTTTATCTGCGTGAAGAAAAACAGTAGTTGCCTCAGGATCATTTGCATAGATCGCTCCTGAACAGCGTCCGATGATTACGGCAGATTTTTGCTGCGTAAGTTCACGTATAAGTTCAAAAGATTTTTCCATCGGATTGCTTTCTCCGTAGCTTACAGCAATGCTGTAGAGCAGGCTGTTTACTGCCTTTTCCTGGAAAAATTCTTTGTTTTCGTCAAGCTTTCCAAGTTTTTTGGCCTCTTCTTCCAGTTTCTTTCTGTCATAGAGTTCCAGTCCAAGTCTGGAAGCCAGTTCTTTTCCTATTTCATGTCCGCCGCTTCCGCACTGTCTTGCTATTGTAATAATCATATCCCATGCCTCCTGTGCAATGATGTCGCATTTATTTACTGTCAAAATACTTTTTCGGAATTATTATACTCAAAAAAAATCGAAATGTATATGCCAAAATCTACTATAAATTGCCTTCACAAATCCTGATATTCTGGTACTTATGGCAAATTGGTCTGACAAATATTTACTTAATAGAAACATTAGACAAATACTTTATATTGAGATATGATGAGAATTGTGGGAGCTGCTTTGCAGCGGAGCAATTCGTAGATAGATTGAAGGTTTTTGGTATTATCTGTTTACCGGAGTATTTGAAGCAGCTACGATCCATTATGTTGTTGCAAAAATATTCGGACCACTTTTGTTTGGAAGAGGATGGTGCGGATATGCCTGTTGGACAGCTATGGTGTTGGACTTTTTACCATATAAAAAGCCTCAGGCTGCAAGAAAAAAGATAGGTTTCATCCGGTATATTACATTTGCATTTTCGTTCTCTTTCGTGGTGCTACTTTTTCTGAATCACGTAGAGAATATGGAGAAAATCATGTTTATAGCTTTTATCGTGGGGAATATTCTGTATTATATTGTGGGGATTATTCTGGCATTCCTATTCAAAGATAACAGAGCGTTCTGTAAGTATATTTGTCCTGTCACGATCTTTCTGAAACCTATGAGTTATTTCTCTGTAGTCAGGGTTAAGTGTGACAAAGAGAAGTGTATTTCATGTGGAAAATGTAAAAAAGTTTGTCCGATGAATGTTGATATAACCGATAACTCCAGAAAACGGAAAAACGGAACAGAATGTATTTTGTGCATGGAATGTGTCAAAACCTGTCCGAGGAAAGCACTTTGAGCTGAAAGACCTGGACATTGAGAATCTTTTAAATGCCATATTAAAAATGATATGCTTTCTTTATAAATCTCTGATCGCCTGGAGTTTGTCTCCCAAAGTTTCTTTCCTTCGCTTTCCCTTCAATTATTATAAAAGATAATTGCTGGCTGGCATCCAATGTGGTTGTTTGTGGTGGTGTTACCATAGGAGAGGGATGTGTAATAGGAGCAGGAAGTGTTGTGACAAGGGACATTCCTCCATATAGTTTGGCTGCCGGAAATCCATGCCGGGTTATTCGCAAAATAACTGAAAAAGATCATATGAAATAAGATAATACAATCAATAAAGGGGATGCCGGTTAATACCACTTTTCGGCATCCCCTTTTTGCCCAAATAATTAAGTATTCCAATATCCGATATGGCAGAAATATTTCTGGGGCAGATTGTATTCCGGAGAAAAATGAAAGGTTAGTTTTAACTGGTTGTATTACGGCGAATCAATATGGGAGTAATCTGTTTATGGACAGGCTTTTCCAGTGGTTTAGGGGAACGTTTTTTTTGTTCTTCCATCTGTTGAACCAGAAGCTCCATGCAGTCTGTGCAATAATATCAATCTGCTGACCAACGGTTGTGATTGGGAGAATTGCCTCACTGGCAATGGGAGAATTATCAAATCCTATGATTTCATAGAAAGAGGGTAATTCTCGGTATTTCTGGAAAATCAGGTTAAGAAACATGTTTGCATAAGTATCGTTGGAAAGGAAAATACCTTTTTTTTGATTGGGATATTTCTCTTCTATTCTTGTAAAAATGCGTCTTATTTCATTTAAAATTTCCTGATAAGAATTACCGCTTACACTTAGATCAATATCATAAGGAACCTGATATTCTTCACAGGTTTCCTTAAATGCGCGAATACGGTCGTAAGCAGGAACTGTTTTCTCAACATTGACATTGATGTGGATCAGTATATCACATTTATCACGGATCAGCAGAGTGGTAGCCTGAAGCGCACCCATATAGTTGTCAGTGGTAACACTGCTGATATATTCCGCTTCACGTTCAATGGCAACGATGGGAATCTGATAGGAGGATAATTGTTTTGATGACAGCGTATGACTTAAAACAATGAGACCTTCAATCTGATAGGATAGGAGCTCTTCAATATATTGCTGTTCTTCTTCAGACCCATGTTCACTGCTAAAGACGAGAAATTTGTAGTGATAATCACTGTAGCTGGACAGCAGTTGTGTCAGCATTTCAGAATAATAATGCAGATAAAGATTCGGAATAATGATTCCGATAAATTCACTTTTTCCATTCGCCAGAACTTTTGCAAGTTTATTTTTTTATAGCCAAGGATATCAAGGGCCTGAGAAATTTTTCCTGATTTTCAAGTGTAAGGGAATCAGGATGATTGAAATATCTTGATATTGTAGTTTTTGAAAAATGGGTATATGCTGCAATATCTGCAAATGTCACCTGTTTTTTTGACATGAAACTTATTCTCCTTATAAATAAATGCAAATATTTTTTTTAGTATAGCAATTATTATACAAAAAGGCAATATTAAAATAACCGATTACGTAACCGGTTATTTTAATGAAGAAAAGTGTTGACAGAGAGTGTGTGATGTAGTAACATCAGATTATAAAGTAACCGGTTACTTAACCGGTTTCATGAACAATGTATGAAAGGAATGGAGGAAAAAGTGCATGAAAACAGTGCAGAACCAAGCAAAGCCCGTAAGCAAGCAGACGTGGAGAAATAAGGTTACGTATGTGAAGAAAAACTGGCAGTTATATCTTTTTTTCTTAATGCCGGGACTTTTACTGACAATCATCTTTAAGTATCTCCCGATGGGAGGGCTTTTGATTGCGTTTGAAGATTATAATGTAATCAAGGGAGTACTTGGAAGTCCATGGGTTGGACTTGAATATTTCAGACGTTTTTTATCATCACCGGATTTTATGAACTATCTGCTGAATACATTAAAGCTGAGTATCTATGGATTATTATGGGGATTTCCGGTTCCGATTATTCTGGCATTACTTATGAATCGTATCCAAAAACAGGGATCAAGAAAAAGTACAGCTTCTGATCTATATGCCGAATTTTATATCTGTAATAGTACTTTGTGGTATGGTTCGTATGCTGTTATCACCGGTAGGACCTTTGAACAGGCTGCTTGGGATTAGCACAAACTGGATGACAATGCCATCTGCTTTCCGTACTATTTATATAGCAAGTGGAATCTGGCAGACTGCAGGCTGGGCATCTATTATGTATACTGCAGCATTGTCTAATGCAAGCAAAGAGTTGGAAGAAGCGGCAGTTATGGATGGTGCAAACCTTTTGCAGCAGATCTGGTACGTGGAGCTTCCGGCGATTAAGAACATTATTGTAATTCAGTTTATCCTGCAGGCAGGAAATATTATGAGCATTGGATTTGAGAAGGCATATGCATTGCAGACAGATATGAACCTGCCGGCATCAGAAATTTTATCTACATATGTATATCGCATCGGTCTTTTGAACGGTGATTATGGTTATTCTACGGCAGTAGGTCTGTTTAATTCAGTTGTAAATGTAATTCTGTTGATTTTTGTAAACTGGGTTGTAAAGAAGCTGAATGATGGAGAGGGATTATAGGAGGAAGAGAAGATGGAGAAAAAGAAGAGAAAATATTCAAGGACAGATCGTCTGATCCTTGGAATTGGATTCACGATTCTTGGACTGTTTGTACTTTCTATTGCGATTCCAATTATATATGTAGTGCTTGCATCTTTTATGGATCCTACTGTTTTGAATAATCAGGGACTGAGCTCTGATATTAAGGACTGGACTTTGGATGCTTATAGAAGAGTACTGGAGAATGAGATGATCTGGCGCGGATTTTTGAATTCTTTTCTGTATTCATTTGCATTTACAGTGATCTCAGTTTTTGTAACATTACTGGCAGCCTTTCCTCTGTCTAAAAAAGAATTTGTGGGAAGAAAATTTTTTAATCTGATTTTTCTGATCACAATGTTTTTTGGGGGAGGAATGATTCCAACATTTATTTTGATCAATCAGCTGCATATGGTAAATACAGTATGGGCGGTTTTGATTCCGGGAGCATTTAACGTTTGGAATATGATTCTTGCAAGAACTTATTATCAGTCAATTCCGGCAGAATTAAGAGAAGCATCTGCAATTGACGGTGCTAATGAAATTCAGCATTTTTTCAAAATTATGATGCCGGTATGTAAACCGATCATTGCAGTACTGGCACTGTGGTCATTTGTCGGAATGTGGAATAGCTACTTTGATGCGATGATTTATCTGAACGATGCAAATCTTCAGCCACTGCAGCTGGTACTGCGTTCGATCCTGGTGCAGAATACTCCACAGCCGGGAATGATTGCAGATATCCAAAGCACAGCAGAGATGGCAAAGGTAGCAGAACAGTTGAAATATGCAACAATTGTAGTATCAAGTTTACCACTTTTAGTGATGTATCCATTTTTCCAGAAATATTTTGATAAAGGAATTATGGTTGGATCGGTAAAAGGCTAAAGAAAGGAATGATACAGATATGAAGAAAAACAGAGTAAGAAGTTTGCTTGCACTTGGACTTTCTTTAACAATGATGGTAAGTATAATGGGGTGTGGAAAACAGCAGAGGCTTGATGCTGAGATTAATCCGGATACACCGGTATCGGATGTACAGTTTCCATTGAAAGAAACAGAGGAGCTTTCTTTTATTACCAGTGCACCGGCCACTTCAACACAGGATCCAAATAAAAGAGTGATTTTCCAGAGAATGGAAGAACAGACAAATGTTCATATTGACTGGACCTGCTTTGTATCAGATCAGTTTTCAGATAAAAAGAATCTGGCGTTGGCTCAGTTTGGAAATCTGCCGGATGGACTGTTTAATGCAGGCATGAGTGATTATGATCTGTTGCGTTATGCAAAGCAGGGAATAATTATTCCGCTGGAAAATCTGATTGACAAATATATGCCAAACCTTCAGGCTGTGTTTGAAAAATACCCGGAATACAGAACCATGTGTACAGCACCGGATGGACATATTTACTCTTTTCCGTGGATTGAACAGCTTGGTTCCGGAAAAGAAGCAATTCAGGCCATTGGAGATATTCCTTATATTAATAAGAAATGGCTTGATTATCTTGGTCTTGAGATTCCAACCACAACAGATGAACTGGAGCAGGTACTGATTCAATTTCGAGATCATGCAGATGATCTGAAACAAGAGTTTTCCATTGAAGGTGATGTAATACCGATGTCATTTATTATCAATAACGGAGATCAGGATCCTTCAATCTTAATAAATGGATTCGGAGATGGTTATGGGGACACAGGAGATCATTTTGCTGTAACAGATGAAGGTAAGGTGATTTATACAACGGTTCAGGAAGGATACAAAGAAGGTATCAAATGGCTGCATAAACTTGTGACAGAGAATCTGATCGATCCGGAAGCATTTACACAGGAATGGTCTACTTATGTTGCAAAAGGAAAGAATCACCGTTATGGACTTTGCTTCACATGGGATATTGCTAATATAGATAACAATACGGATTATGTGATGCTTCCGGCACTGACCGGACCGGATGGAATGAGAAATATCACCAGACAGAACAACAGTGAGACCAGCGGTTTTGACAGAGGAAGATGTGTGCTTACTACCAGCTGTCATAACACGGCACTTGCTGCCGCATGGATCGATCAGATGTATGCACCCCTTCAGTCTCCGCAAAATAACTGGGGAACCTATGGAGAGAAGGATTCCTTTAATATTTTTGAGCTGTCTGTAAACAAAGATGGCGAAAAAATGTTAAAGCATATGGACTTAGGAGATCAGTCACCGGTGGAAGTACGTGAAGCGCAATCTGTAAATGGTCCTCTCGCTATATTAAATGAATATTATGGCGTATATGTAACACAGCCGGAAGATGCGAAATGGCGTCTGGATAATATGCATGAGACATATTTACAGGATATGAACAGCAAATATGTTTATCCTAATGTATTTATGAGTATTGATGATACAAACAAAGTGTCACAGTATGATACAGATATTAAGAAATATGCAGAACAGAAGAAAGCAGATTGGATCCTGAACGGAGGAATTGATGAAGAATGGGATTCTTATCTGAAAAAAATGGAGAAGTACGGGCTTTCCGATTACCTTTCAATCAAGCAAAAATATTTTGACCAGTATCAGGATTCATTAAGCAGTGAAAAATAAGAGAAGATATCATTTTGACAGGAGGAACTATATGAGCGAAATGTTGGAAAAGGCAAGGAAATATGAATTTATACAGGGACAGCAGATCAAAGAGGAAGAAAGACCAGCCTTTCATATAACTCCTTATGTTGGCTGGATGAATGATCCAAATGGATTTTCCTATTATAAAGGAGAGTATCATTTGTTCTACCAGTATAATCCGTATAGCACACATTGGGACAGTATGCACTGGGGACATGTAGTGAGTAAGGATTTATTGCATTGGAACTATGTTCCGACTGCATTGGCACCGGATGAAGATTATGATAAATTCGGCTGTTTTTCAGGAAGTGCCATAGAATTAGAGGATGGCAGACAGTTGCTTATGTATACTTCTGTAAATCAGGAGAAACTGGAAGACGGAACTGTAAGGGATATTCAGACACAGGCAGTGGCAGTTGGAGATGGTAAGGATTATGAAAAGTATGATAAGAATCCGGTTCTGACAGCCAAAGATCTGCCCAAGGGGGCTAGTAAAGTAGACTTTCGTGATCCCAAAATCTGGAAAGGGAACGATGGAAACTTTTATTGTGTTATAGGAAGTCGTCCGGCTGATGGAAGCGGACAGATCCTTCTTTACAGAAGTAAAAATGGCTTTGAATGGGAATTTGTAAGCATTCTGGCAAAGAATCAAAATCGTTATGGAAAAATGTGGGAATGCCCGGATTTCTTTGAATTGGACGGCAAATATGTGCTTCTGACAAGTCCACAGGATATGCTTCCGGAAGGATTAGAATTTCATAATGGAAATGGAACGTTATGTATTATTGGGGAGTTGAATCCTGAGACACATACTTTAAAGGAACAGTTTTGTCAAGGTGTTGATTACGGAATTGACTATTACGCAATGCAGACACTGCTTGCACCGGATGGACGAAGAATTATGATCGCCTGGATGCAGAACTGGGATACGCTTGCATATCGATGCAATGACTCTGGATGGTTCGCACAAATGAGTCTTCCAAGAGAACTGTCTGTTAAAAACGGAAGATTGTATCAGGTTCCAATCAGAGAACTTAATGCCATGCGCGCAAACAAAGTCGAGTATAACAATGTTGTGATAAAAGATACCAGGCTCACACTGGATCAGATTGAAGGACGAACGGTAGATTTGGAACTTGTGATACGACCGGCAGATAAAGACAATCTTTATAAAAAATTTGAACTCTGTTTTGCAGAGAATGAGAAATATCATTCTACATTATGCTTCCGTCCGGATGAATCTGTTTTAAAAATCGATAGAAAATTCTCAGGAAGCGAACGGGCGCTGGTTCATCAGAGCAGTTGTCTGGTAAACGGTGACAGCAATGAACTAAAACTGCGTGTGATTTTGGATAAGTTTAGTGTAGAAGTATTTATTAATGACGGCGAGCAGGTTATGTCTGCGGTTATTCTTACAAAGCAGGAAGCAAAGGGGATTTCTTTCTTTGCTGATGGTGCAGCTAAGCTTGATATAGTGAAATATGATTTATTATAATAAAGAGTTCTAAATTGGGACATAATACAGCATTTATTGGTAAGGTTGGTAATGATTTTTTTGGAGATCAGTTGAGAGCAGCCATAAAAGAAGCAGGAATTGATGACATTGGCTTATGTACAGATGAAAAAATTCATACTACGCTTGCTATGGTACATACATATCCGGATGGAGATAGGGATTTTTCCTTCTATCGTAATCCGGGAGCAGACATGATGCTGAATAAAACTGAGATTTCCGAGGATATTCTCAAGGAAACAGAAATGCAAATAAGTAAAAAACTTTAAATTTGTAATTCTTGCCAAATAGCAAGGAAATCGCAAGACTTTGGTCATGTGAATTTCCTTGCTTTTTTTCTCAAAGTGTCAGGTAAGGCCCTTGTTTATGGAAGAAATCAGCTCTGCCAGTTGTTTCCTTTTGGTGCGTGTATCACCGTTGATCATCAACTTGGAATAAATCTGGTTGACATATTGTTTCACAGTGCCTTCAGAGAGAAATAACTTCTCTGCGATTTCGCGGTTGCTCAGACGGTCGGTAATCAAAGCTGCGATTTCTGCTTCTCTGCTGTTCAGCACATTCAGGATCTCAGGCCTGTAATTACGGCTGGACAGGCGGAGACAGTGCTGTTCATAAACAGAACCAAGGGAAAGGATCCGGTCTGTGAAAGGCTCTGATGCTATGGAATTAATACTGCTCAGCATGTCCTTGATATAGGTATAATTTTCTACAAACGGAATCAGAAAGCCATCCGGCATGGCCTTTCCTAAGGCTTTCTGCAGAAGCTGTCGTGCATCATGATGTTTGCCCAGCATTGCGTAAGCAGCAGCGGTCTGGATCTGAACGTGGAGAGACACAAGTTCATAGTGCATTTTCTCACAGAAGGGCAGAAGTGTTTCGCTTCTGCCTATAACTTTTGCGTACATTTTCTGTGAAAGAAAGACCTGATTCTCGATCATTTCCATCATAGGTCTGCAGGGAGAAAGAAAGCTGACAGTGGATAACATATGGTCTTTAAATAATGCAGGAATCTTTTCAGGCATTCCGGTCAATGCATAGTAATAAGCATAAGTACTATCAAAAATGTTCAGCCACATCATATTGTGGAGAGATAGAAGCTCCTTACGCTTTACTTCAGGATTCTCCACAAAGGTGCCCCCATCCTGAAAAAGGGAAAGCCTTGCAGCAAGGAAATCACAGCAGAGCGAAATATTGTGCTGCCCGTTTGAGGCAATGGTGGAATAAGTCTGCTCCAGCAGAATCTGTGCATCTGAAAAATTCCCCTGCATAAATGCTGCCTCTGCATTCATGAGCAATTCCGCACCCTGTCCATGTCCCTGGGTAATCCTGTAATAGTGGGGCATACATTCATTCATAGCTGCCAGTTCTGCATCCAGAGTTCCGGATCTGCGGTGAAACATCATCAGAACAGAAGGAGAACCGAAGGTCCAGCTTCCTGTTTTGCGGATACTGATGGCAGGTCTGGTCATTTTGGAACTGGCCTGACGGTGCAGAACGCTCATACCGGTGATATCGTTATACATCAGAAAACTCATAATAAGATCACATTCTCCGGAGAGATTCTTTCTCTCATCTTCGGACAAAGTGTTATCTTCAGCTATGGTATCTGTCAGAAGCTGCTTCAGTTCCAGCATTTTGGGAATCTGATGCCAGGTAAACATACGGCGCATTAATACGAGAAGGGCCAGAGGCCTGTTCTTCAGGATTTCTGTTGGACAGACATCAAGAAATGCGAGAACCTTTTCCGGCGAAAGAGAAGCCAGAAGGATCCCTGCATCCTTTTGGATAACAGCAAGTGCAGCATCATAGTTAAGAGCCTTGCTATAGGCAGCAAGTGCCTGCAGGAACTGTTCATGGGATTCATACCATTGTCCGTAACGATTCCGGAAATCTGTCTGTTTTTCATGGGAAAGCATGGCAAAGGCACGCTGTGTACATTCCTTCATCATATGGTGAAAACGGAAGCTGACTCCATCGGGCAAAGGAGTGATAAAAGCATTCTGTCTGGTCATAAGGGAAAGAATCTGTCCGGCTTCCGGATTCCCTGTAATAAAAAGTGCCATTTCAACGGTAAATTCATCTGCAAGTCCCATAACAGTGAGAAATTCCTGCTGCGCATCAGAAAGAGGTGCGATCATGGCAGAGGAAAACATATCATAGATATTAGAAGTATGATCAGGAAAATGTCCGCTTTCAAAAAAGGTACAGAGATTCAGATAGACTGCAGAGAACCACCCCTCACTGGAATAGAGAAGCGTGTTCAGCTGATCTTCGTTCAGGCTGGCACCGCAGCGATGGGTATAGACAGAAAGCTCCCGGCGGTTCAGACACAGATCCCTGGTATGGATCTGATATAACTTTTTGCCAAGACGGAGAATCTCTTTTCCGGACAGAAAAGCATTTCTGCCGGATACGATCAGGTGGATATTCTCAGGCAGTCTGTTGGCAAGCATACAAAAAAAATCTGCAACATGAGGTTCACCCAGCAGATGAAAATCATCAATAAAAATGTAGTAAGAGGTCTGACCGCTCAGGGAATAACAAAGCTCATCAGCAAGCATCCCGGCACTGGCAGCATCTGAGGGGCAACTATAATTATCCAGAAAATCAAGCCCTGCAAAGGCAAATGCCTTCTGAACGCTCTGCCAGAAAACAGACAGATTATCAGAATAAATACTGATCCGGATCACGCAGGAGTTTTTGTTTTTGCTCTGTTTGTCCAGATACCAGTTGATGGCAGTTGTTTTTCCATATCCCATGGGAGCGGTCACAGCAGTGAATGCAGATTGTGAAATCGGCTTCAGATTCTCCTGCAGACGCTCAGAGATGTAAATTGTATTCAGATTATATTTCTTTTTAGACATCTGTAAAAACCCCTCACTTGATACGATATGTCTCATTTTAACATATAAAGTATCAAAATGAAACTTTTTCCCAGGTGGTTTTTCAGGCAATATCTGCAGTCACTTTTGCTATACGGGGGCACTTTTTGGTGCCGAAAAGTGCATTATCAAATACCTAAGAAAATGTTATAATTATTAGTATAAAGAAACTTGGCTGAATTGGTGATTTGAGGGAAGCAGAGAATGTTCCGGGGGTAATCAGATCTGATTCAGCAACATCAGCATAAGATCATATGTGAAGAAAGGAAAGGGGTAAATATGAAAAAAGAACAGATACGAAAAAAATGGCGACGTAGTTTTGTGATTGCATTAACAGCAGCAATGGTAGTAAATTCTGTAGTTCCGGGAACAATTGCATATGCAGCAGATTTATAGCACCTGACAGTGAAGATGAAATAGTGCAGGAAGCAACTCAGGAAGATTCTGCTCAGACAGAAACAACAGATATGTTTGGAGATGAGGAAACAGTAGAAATGTTTTCCGATAATCCTGCTGAAGGATATGCTGCTAATGGGACAGAAACAACGGATTTGACAATTGTCTCAGATGTAGCGTTGGATTGGGGGAGGAGCTTACCGACTGAGGATAAGACATATGCGGCAGGAAAAGGAACTGTTACCTGGAATGCATTGACAAAACAATTAACATTTAAAAATGCTACTATTAAGTATAATAATATGTCTTCAAATGGTGGAATTCAGTTGTGTGAGAATGTTACTGTTATGCTCAAGGGTGATAATCATTTTATTAATAATGATGATAAGAACACAACTACGGGTGTATTTTTTCTATGAATAGCGGAACACTGAAATTTAAAGAAGAAGAAAATGGAAGTCTTACCATGAAATATGGAGGAAAAGCATTTTCTACAAATTTAGGTTCAAATTTGATATTTGATTCAGGAAATATTTCAGCTGATATAAAGAGTGAAGGAATCTCTGCACAAGGAGATGTAACTCTTAACGGTGGAAGTCTTAGTTTTACAGTATATGGAACGAATAATATACGAGGAATTGCTCAATACGAAAATTGCAGATTTATTATGAACGGAGGAGAACTGAAAATCGAAAATACTGAGACAGAAGTAAAACCATTCTCAGGAGGTATTATACCGATATCGAAGGATGAAACATCCTCTGTTGAAATCATGGTGGAAAAATAAATATAGATGTATTTGGAAACGGTATAAAAAGCAAAAATGAAATATTGATTGATGGTTCTGCACAATTGGATATTGAAGTAAGAGGTGCTGGCGATAATGCTATTTCTTCAACTGCTGGAGTAAAAATAAAAGATAACGCAAAGGTAAAGGTTTCTGCTTCTAGTAACGACGCCGCAGGAATTCAACTTTTGCAGGAAGTCAGTGGTAACGTAGAGATTACGGCAAAGGGTGATCTTTTTGGAGTTGGATGGAAAAATAGCGGAGGAAATTGTAAAATCAACGGAAATCCAGTGATTACTTCACGAGGTAGGGAATATGGTGGATTTGCATTTAGTAACTTTTCTACAACAGAACAGAAAAAATCTTTGGAGAATTATAAACTAACTGTTAGCACAGATATTAATGCGGATAATGGAGAGTCATGGAATAAGGAAGACAGTCTCAAAAAGTATAAATATATTAAATTGGAACGTTGCAACCACACGAATGCAAAAGATGACAATGACTGCACCACTCTGTGATTTGCCCGGACTGCCAAAAAACGACAAAGGAAGGACTTTCTGAACATAAATTTGATAAGGTAAAAGAAGATGATGATAAGCTGTGGTATAAGTGTAGTAATGCTGGATGTAATATAACAAAAGAATTAGAAAAAGCAGGAACATTAGTTACAGTAGATAACTATTCCGGGGAATATGATGGAGAGATTCATGGAATTAAAATAACTCCTAAAGAGGGGATTGCGGGTGTAAATATCACTTATTTAGATTCAAATGAGTATAAAGATGTTACCAGAGGTGAACAGACTGTAAACTATAAGATAGAAAAAAATGGATATGCTCCCACAACAGGTAAGGCAACCGTAGAGATCAAACCAAGAACTGTAGAACTTAACTGGGGAACATCTGAATTTATTTATAATGGTGAAGAACAGGTGCCGGTTGCAAAAGTGGAAAATCTTGTACGTGGTGAAGAGTGCTCCGTTACTGTAGAGGGTAAACAGTGTAACGCCAGTGATCAGGCATATACTGCGACTGCAACTGGACTGACAGGTACGTCTAGTGCAAATTATAAATTACCTGAGTCGGTTGAGTGCAAGCATGAATTTAAAATTTTACCTAAAGAAATCACCAATGAAATGGCAGTGATCAATATCAGCAGTGACTCAATTGAAGGGTTTAAAGCAGTTATCTCTGACAATATCGGCGGAAAGAAAGTACAACTGAAAGAAAACACAGATTATACAATTCATGTAGAAAAAAATAATGATAAATATAATGCTATCATTGCTGGAACTGGAAATTATACAGGACAGATAAGTAAAAAGGGTTACATCCATTAAAAGACTATCTGATGGAAATATCACTTTTGCGGTTATTATTAACCCGAACGTAGAGGGATTGTCACCTTCCTTGAATCCAATTCCCGGAGATAAGGCAGAATCTATATTTAAGGAAAATCTTTCAGATTCAGAAGATGCAGAAATTAAATACATTTTGATAAATAAACCGGATGGATCTTCTTATAATGCAACATTTTATTTACAGATGGAAGCTAAAAATGAATCAGAAATTCCGGATGATGTAAATAAAATCAAAAATTTTATAACTGATAGAAATAGTAGTATTCCATCTGATGCAGAAATTGGAAAATATTTAGATCTGTCATTGTTTGTGTCATACATTGCCAAAGACATTAACGGAACATACAGCAGAACAGTAGGAATTAATGATTTGAAAGATAACGTTCAGTATGTTACAATTTCTATTCCGGATAATTTGAGGCAGACACAGGCAAATACAGTAAAAAGTTACTATATGATTCGTGTACATGGCGACGAAATAAGTAATGTTCAGTGTACTCAAAATGGAAATACACTTACATTTATAGCAGATAAATTTTCCACATATGCCATTGCGTATAAGGATACTTACTATGCACCAAGTTACCCGGTAACAGGCATTAAGGTATCTCCGGATACTCTTACCTTAACAAAGAAAGGTGAAACTGCCCAGCTTACCGCAGAAGTGACACCGTCCTATGCAGACAATAAGCGTGTAACCTGGCAATCCAGCGATGAGAAGTAGCAACTGTAGATGAAAACGGCAAGGTAACAGCAGTTGGAAACGGAACTGCCACCATTACCGCAACATCTGTAAGCGGCAGTTACACAGCGACAGTTTCCGTAACAGTGAAAATCCCTGTGGAAATTCAAAAGCTCACCATAGAAGCAGAGAAAGAAACCCTGACAAAGATTGGTGAATCCACAGAACTGAAAGTAAAGATCGAGCCTGAAAATGCAGATTTACAGAAACTGATCTGGAAATCCGATAACGAAAAAGTTGCCACTACAGATGAAAACGGCAAGGTAACAGCAGTGGGAAATGGAACTGCAGAGATCACAGTTACAACAGAGGATGGAAAAATTACAGCTTCCATTATGATCACAGTGAAAGTCCCGGATGAACCCACGATCAATAAGACCACAGGCTTCAGAAGGCTAAGAGCCCGTTCTGTAAAACAGACAAAAACTTCTGTGACATTGCAGTGGAACATTATTAAGGATGCAGATGGATATTTCGTATACGGCAACCGCTGTAATACAGGTACAAAGTCTTACAAGTACAGGAAGCTTGCCACCATCACCGGTGGAGATATCAGCACATGGACCCAGAAGGATCTGAAAAAAGGTACTTACTACAAATATGTGGTAAAAGCCTACAGAATGGTAAATGGCAAAAAGGTAGTGACAGACACGTCCATATCTGTACATGCAGTCACCGGAGGCGGTAAATACGGAAATGCAAAAGCTGTTTCCGTAACCCAGATTGGAAACAAAAAGAATGTTTCAAAGATCACCCTGAAAATGGGAAAAACCGCACAGATAAAAGCAAAAGAAGTAAAGAAAGATAAGAAGATTGCACGCCACAGAAAACTTTGTTACGAAAGCAGCAATACAAAAGTAGCCACCGTTACCCCGGATGGCCTTATCAGAGCAACAGGCAAAGGAACCTGCACAATATGGTATATGCACAGAATGGTGTATACAAAGCTCTGAAAATCACTGTAAAATAATCCTGATGGAGTTTTAACTGTGAAATGAAAAAATACCGGATTGAGCCAAACAGGCCTGATCCGGTATTTTTTTCGTTCCGGGAATTTATAAGTGTTATAGAAAAAACAGGAAAAAGGTGGTAATATAAAAAAATACAGAGAGAAAGGACATGGCAGAGTGGACATATGACAGAAAATACAGTATTACCACTGATAAATACAGCATTTGAGCCAGGAAATGCAAGAAAAGCAGCAGAGAGTTTTGCAGACAGGGATTTCCGGGAGATCGCTATTGCAGAATTTTATTATTTCACAGGGCAGGCGCAGAAATGCAGTGATCTGGTGGAGATTTATATTATGAGTTCCCGGCTGGAACTGAAGCTGTCTGCATGTATGCTCTATGTGTACTCTAATCTTACACTGGGAAATGCGAAGGCATCTGAACGTGGCCTTGAGATTATCCGGGAATGTCTGAGAAAAGAGATGGAAGCTCCCACTTCTGAGAGAAATACAGCATACTGTGTATTTGCAGGATATATGGGAACAGTTCTTTTACATCTCTCTACAGAGGAACTGCCGGATATGAAGAAATATATGAGCAGTCTGCCTCAGGGACTGAGAATTTTTGCTGCCAATGTAATTTCCCATGACCTTTATCTGAAAGGTGAATACAGCAGGGCTCTGGGAATCTGTGATGCGGCACTGTTTTCCTGTAAAGAAATTTATCCTGTTGGGATGATATATCTTTACTGTGTAACTGCTATGTGTGAAATCAGTCTGAAGAATCAGGCAGAAGCAGAAAAAGCCATACTCACTGCATGGAAACTGGCAGTGAAGGATGAGCTTATCGAGCCGTTTATCGAACTCCACGGACTTCTCCAGGGACTTCTGGAGTCCTGCATCCGCAAAGAAAATCCTGAGATGTACAGAAAAATATCGGATGCAGTTATTACCTTCAGCCGTGGATGGATGGCGGTTCACAATCCTGCATCAGACAGACCGGTGACAGACGCTCTGACTACCATGGAATTTTCCATTGCCATGCTGGCCTGCCGGGATTGGAGCAACCGGGAGATCGCAGAACACATGGGGGTATCCCTAAACACCGTGAAGCATTATCTTACAGATATCTTTAACAAGCTTCATGTAAAAAAGAGAGATGAATTAAAGAATTTCGTATTAAAATGATCGGGAAATCCAGGAAGATACATTTTTAGTTAATGGTTTTAGGATAAAAGGAGGTTCCTCTAATAAAAGAA
>ENA-OQDE01000475-OQDE01000475.1-human-gut-metagenome-genome-assembly--contig:-NODE-475-length-23895-cov-3.689456_pt1 | contig 23895 bp, 31 predicted proteins | sample MGYA00242768_ERZ504595 | MGnify/ENA primary metagenome ERZ504595 (study PRJEB26092, sample SAMD00036307) | human gut metagenome | host: Homo sapiens | study: EMG produced TPA metagenomics assembly of... | reverse complement strand
TCCCGAAGGAGCCGATCTTAAAAGTCATCGCTCCGATCATGGAGGCACAGCTTGTGGAGACTGCGATCTTGAATATCATCAATCATCAGAGCCTGATCGCGACAAAACAGCCCGTGTTGTCCATGCGGCACAGGGAGACGGTGTCATGGAATTTGGTCTCCGCCGTGCTCAGGGACCGGATGCCGGACTTTATGGAGCCAGAGCCGCTATGATCGGCGGATGTGTCGGCACATCTAATGTGCTTGCCGGCAAGATGTTTGATGTCCCGATCATGGGAACCCATGCCCACAGCTGGATCATGAGTTTTCCGGACGAGTACACCGCATTCAAAGCCTATGCCGAATTATATCCGGACGCATGTACACTTTTGGTGGACACTTATGATACCTTGAAATCCGGAGTTCCAAATGCGATCCGCGTCTTCCGTGAAATGAAAGAGGCCGGTATCCATCCAAAGAGCTACGGCATTCGTCTGGACAGCGGAGATCTCGCATACCTGTCCAAAAAAGCACGTGTCATGCTGGATGCCGCAGGATTTGAGGATGCCGTGATCGCAGCTTCCAACGATCTGGATGAGATGCTGATCAATGATCTGAAGATCCAAGGTGCAGCGATCACCTCATGGGGAGTCGGAACACATCTGATCACCTCCAAGGACTGCCTTCCTTCGGCGGCGTTTACAAACTGGCTGCCATTGAAAAAGACGGCAAATTCCTTCCGAAGATCAAGATTTCAGAGAATACGGAAAAAATCACGAATCCGGGAAACAAAACCATTTATCGTGTATACGATAAAGAGACCGGAAAGCTTCGTGCGGATCTGATCTGTTTTGCGGACGAGACCTATGACACATCCGAAGAACTGCTTTTATTCGATCCAAACGAAACCTGGAAAAAGACTCGTCTTCCGGGCGGAAGCTACACGATGCGTGAGATGTTACAACCAATCTTCATCCACGGAGAATGTGTCTACACTTCTCCTTCTGTCATGGAGATCGCAGCATATTGCAAACAGGAAAAAGAGACTCTCTGGGATGAGACAAAACGTCTCTTATATCCACACAAAGTTTATGTGGATTTGTCCCGGAAGCTCTATGACACAAAAGCAAAACTGTTAAATGAAGTAAATAAATAAGATAGGAGATCATCATGAAAATTATCGTATTAGCCGGTGGACTCAGTACAGAACGCGACGTTTCTCTCGCTTCTGCTGCCGGAATCTGTAACACATTACTGGAGAAAGGACACGATGCATTTCTTCTGGATGTATTTCTCGGCCTTGAGAACGCACCCGAGAATCTGGAAGACGTCTTTACACTGCCTGGACACGGTCTGGAAATCGCAAAGAATATTTCCGAAACAGAGCCGGATCTTGCAGCTGTAAAAGCTTCCCGTCCGGACCAGTCTGACTGCTTCTTCGGTCCGAATGTCATCGAACTCTGCCGCCTGGCAGATATGACCTTCCTCGGACTTCACGGCGGAGAAGGAGAAAACGGAAAGCTGCAGGCTTCATTTGATCTGCTCGGAATCCGCTACACAGGACCTGACTCGCTTGGATGTGCCGTTGCCATGGATAAAGGACTCACCAAACAGATTTTTATGGAAGCCGGTGTGGACACACCTTCCGGAGTCTGCCTGTATAAAGAAGACAGTGACTGTTCCCTGGAATCTCTGGGACTTTCCTTCCCGGTCGTTGTAAAGCCATGCTCCGGCGGCTCCAGCATCGGAGTATATATTGTAAATACAGAAGAGGAATACCGTCAGGCACTGAAAAATTCTTTCCGTTATGAAAACGAAGTGGTCGTCGAAACTTACATCAAAGGCCGCGAATTTGCATGCGGCGTGATCGATGGAAAAGCACTTCCTCCGATCGAAATCATTCCCAAAAACGGATGGTTTGACTATGCCAACAAATATCAGGCAAATGCGACTGAAGAAGTATGCCCTGCCGATATCAGCGAAGAGATTGCAGAGCGCATGAAAGCTCTCACAGTCCGCGCTTTCCAGGCATTGAAGCTGAACGTATACAGCCGGGCTGACTTTATCCTGGACGCAGACGGCAATCTGTACTGCCTGGAAATGAATACTTCCGGGCATGACTTCTGCAAGCCTCCTTCCAAAAGAAGCACTTGCAGACGGAATTGAATACGGAGATCTGTGCGAGCTGATCATCCAGAAATCCATGGAAGCAAGATATCAGTAAGCAAATACAATAAAGGATGGAACGTTTATGAAAAACATGACATTGAAAGAAATCGCCGTTGCCTGTGGTGGGATTTATTACGGCGATGATGAAAGCTATTATAAAGAAGTGTCCAGCGTTGTGATCGACAGCCGTAAAGTGGAAAAAGACTGTCTGTTTATCGCCATTCGCGGTACAAGAGTAGACGGACACATGTTCATCCCGCAGACGATCCGGGACGGCGCTCTGTGTGCGCTCTCCGAAAAACGGATTGAAAATGCCTCTTATCCATACATTCTGGTCACCTCCTGTGAACAGGCATTGAAGGATATTGCCGAGCACTATCGGAAAAGCCTTAATCTGAAAGTCGTAGGTGTCACCGGAAGTGTGGGCAAGACCAGCACCAAAGAAATGATCGCATCTGTGCTTGGAGAAAAATATAACGTATTGAAAACAGCCGGGAACTTCAACAACGAGATTGGACTCCCGCTTACGATCTTCAATATCCGCGAAGAACATGAGGTTGCGGTGCTGGAACTTGGTATCAGCAATTTCGGCGAGATGGAACGGCTTGCAAAGATTGCCCGTCCTGACATCTGCGTCATCACCAATATCGGAGTTGCCCATCTGGAGCATTTAAAGTCCAGAGACGGTATTTTGAAAGCAAAAACGGAGATTTTCCTCTATATGAACCCGAACGGTTCCATTATCTTAAACGGGGATGATGATAAACTCTCAACCGTTCACCCTGCAAACGGAATCCAGCCGGTCTTCTTTGGTCTGGATGACAGCCGGGATTTTTATGCGGATCAGGTAGAATCCTGCGGACTGCGCGGTACCAATGCCGTCTTCCACACACCAAATTCAACCTTCTCTGCACATATCTCGATTCCGGGAGAACATATGGTTCTCAATGCACTTGCCGGCATTGCCGCAGGGTATGCACTGGGAATGAACGACGAAGAGATCAAAGCCGGCATTGAAGCTTTGGTTCCTCTGGCAGGACGTAACAATCTGATCGAGACAGATTCCCTTACGATCATTGATGACTGCTACAATGCCAATCCGGCTTCCACAAAAGCATCTCTGGATGTTCTTGCAAAGGCAGACACTCGTCAGGTTGCAGTCCTTGGCGATATGTTTGAACTGGGACCGACAGAAAAACAGATGCACTATGAGGTCGGAAAATATGCTGCTGACCTTGGCATCGATATACTTGTCTGCATCGGACAGCTCTCAGAACATATGGCAACCGGCGCAAGTGAACAGTGTTCCAAAACACAGGTATTTTATTTTGAAACAAAAGATGACTTTTTCGAACAGGCAGACCGCATTTTAAATCCAAAGGATACAGTTCTTGTCAAAGCTTCCAATGGTATGAAGTTTTCGGAGATCGTCAATGTACTAAAAGAGAGGTAACATATGGACTACCAGATGCTCGTTCTTGATCTGGACGGCACTTTGACCAATTCCAGAAAAGAACTTACAGAACCGACAAAACAGGCACTCATCGAGATTCAGGAAGAAGGAAAGAAAGTTGTACTTGCCAGCGGACGCCCGATCAACGGTATCGTTCCTCTGGCAGAAAAGCTGAATCTTTCCAAATACGGCGGATATATGCTCTCCTTCAATGGAGCCAGGATCACTCAGTGCTCCACAGGAGAGATCGTCTATAATCGTACTCTGCCTGCCGACGTGATCGCGCCGATCTATGAAATTACATCCACCTATCCGGGACTGGATATTCTGACTTACGACGGTGACAAGATCCTCTCCGGTATTGCTTCCAACGAATATACCGAAAAAGAATCTTTCATCAATAAAATGGAAATCGTACAAGTACCGGATTTCGTATCCCGGCTGACTTTTCCTGTCAACAAACTGTTGATTGCAGGAGAACCGTCTATTCTGGAAGAACTGATGCCGCACCTTCAGCAGAAGTTTCATAAGCTGCTGAATATTTACCGGTCTGAGCCGTTTTTCCTGGAGATCATGCCACAGAATATCGACAAAGCATACTCTCTGCAAAAACTGCTAACAGCATCGGACTGACTGCAGATTCTATGATCTGCTGCGGAGATGGCTTCAATGACATTTCCATGATCGAATACGCCGGACTTGGCGTTGCCATGGAAAACGCACAGCCGATCGTCAAAGAAACGGCTGATTTTATCACGAAATCCAATGATGAAGATGGGATTTTACATGTGATCAATACGTTTTTACGGTAACCTGATTATAAAGACTATAAAAGAAGGGGAAGGCTGCACGTTATAAATTGCAGGCTTCCCTTTTATGAAGGTTCCTTTCAGTTCCACTATCGTTGGGTTTAATTATGTCATGTTCTTCATTTTATATCCATGCTAAACTTGTTAAAGATTCGTAAGTATTTTGTAAAACCTCCTGTTTTGCAAAACATTGATTACACACTGTCCTCATATTTTTAAAAAATATTATAACAAAACGAAATCAGAAACGGCACCAGTGCGGAACAGATCACTCCGTTAAACACAGACAGTACCACGGTCTCTTCGTTCGTATACCGTATCATCATCGGCAGTGTCGTATCTTCACTGGTTGCTCCCGCCGGCGCAATACAGGTATAATAATTCAGTTTTTTCGAAATCCACGGAATGCTGAAAAAGGAGAAAATCTCCCGCAGCAGATTACTTAAAAATGCGATACTTCCCGCCTGTGCTCCCGCCAGATTGCCAATGGTAACCCCGGAAAGCTGTACCAGCCAAGTCCACTGGCAATTGCTGTACTCTCACCAAGCGGCATCCCTGTCAGAAGTCCTCCCGCGATTCCTCCTAAAATAGAGCCAACTACGATTCCCAGGGGAATCACAAAAATTTTAATATGATATTCCTTGATCTTACTGACAATCCCCTGATTGAAACCAATGCTGATTCCTACCAGAAACATCAGCAGGTATAAGATCATATCTTTATTCGAAGTAATCCAGGATACGATCACGTTCTCATCCAATCCTGTCATTCCGCAGGCAATGCCGCCAAGCAGCGCAATAATTGCCAGATATACCATGTCTATTTTCTCCCCTTTCCAGTCTTTTTATTTTCTAAAAAACGTCTGGTCAGAGGATAGACCAGAAGAACCGATCCCACAGACGGCAGCAAAAAGAAAATCACACTCTGAATTCCCAATGTAGAAAGTTCTTCCAGAAAGTTTTCCCGGCTTCCCAGCAGAACTCCCATGGAAAAATCAGAAGCAGTGTGCACACTACCTGCAAGATCTGATTCCACCTGTTTAAATTGCGCGGCAATAAAAATTTGCCGGCCAGCACTCCAATACACATGATCACAATAACATCCATCGTTTGTATCCCCGTTCTTTCTCTCCTTTTCAGGTGTATAAAAAACACCCCATTCGTACAAGGATATCACAAAAAATATGTTATCGTCAATGTCCTATAAGTCCAGAGTTTCCAGGACTTTTTTCAATTCCGCGGCAGACTGTCTCAGTTTCTTGTGCTCTTTTTCATCCAATGGAATCTCAAGCACCTGCTCTGCTCCTTTCTGGGAAACCAGAGTCGGAACACTGATACAAAGATCTTCCAATCCATATTCGCCCTCCATCAGACTGGAAACTGGCAGAACAGAATTTTCATCACGGATAATACTTTCTGCAATTCTGCCTACTGCCATAGCTACTCCGTAATAGGTCGCACCCTTTCGCTCAATGATCTCATATGCACTGTCGCGAACTTCTTTATAAATCCGCTCCATTGCCGCATCATGCTCATAATGGCCGCGCAGCTCACAGAAATCATGGATATCAATTCCCGCAACATTCGCACTGCTCCAGACAGCCAGCTCACTGTCTCCATGCTCTCCGATGATAAACGCATGAACACTTCTGCTGTCCACATCCAGATGTTCACTCAACAGATAGCGAAATCTTGCAGAATCCAGAACTGTTCCGCTTCCAAACACACGCTCTTTTGGATAACCGGAAATCTTCAATGCCGCATATGTCAGAATATCCACCGGGTTTGCCACGATCAGAAGGTTTCCCTCAAAATTTCGTTTTGTAATCTCCGGAATAATTGATTTGAAGATCGCCACATTTTTGTGTACTAAATCCAGTCTTGTCTCTCCCGGTTTCTGGTTTGCTCCCGCTGTAATGATGATCAACGCACAGTCACTGATATCATCATAATCGCCTGCGTAAATCTTCATGGAATGAACAAACGGTCTTCCATGACTGAGGTCCATCGCCTCTCCTTCCGCCTTCTCCTTGTTTGCATCAATCAGAACCAGCTCTGAAAACAATCCTTTCTGCACCAGGCTGAACGCCGTAGATGCTCCTACAAATCCACATCCTATCACTGCTGCTTTTTGAATATTCATCATATCGATCTCCCTCACTTTTACAATAAAATAATAACTATTACTGATTTAAACCCTACCATAAAACTAGGAATTATGCAATTCTTTTTCCTGAATTTCCCAGATTGTGTCAAAAAAAGAACAACATCCCAGTTTTGAAACCTCTCTACTAGAATGTTGTTTTTTTCTGAAATTATTCTTTTTTAACCGATTACCTGATGATTCAGCCATTTTTTATTTTTCAGCCGGATCGCATAAATGATTCCACGTACAGACCAGTCTGCAAACATTCCGATCCATACCGCCATCGGTCCCATTCCGAATCCTCTTGCGAGAATCATTGCAAGAAGCACTCTGCAAAACCACATCGAAAGTACTGATACGGTCATTGTAAACTTCACATCTCCAGCCGCACGGAATCCATATGCCGGAATGAAAGAAAATACCCATGCAACAGGTTTGACAATCGTGATCCAGGTTACCATATGAATACAAAGTCTTGCACTCTCCGCTTCCATTCCCCCGAATTTTGTAATTGGATAGACGAGAATATACATCACAAGACAGGAAATTACAATTACGACCTCTGAAACAATACTCAGCTTTTTCACATAATAAATCGCTTCATCCTTACGCCGGCGCCGAGACTTCTCCCACAACGGTCATCAGCCCACACCAACTCCGATTGCCAGAATTCCATTCAGATTTTCAATCAGATTTGCCATTCCCTGAGCTGCAATGGCAGCCGTTCCCATCAGAGAAACTGTAGACTGGATTGCCAGCTTTCCAAACTGGAACATACTGTTTTCAATTCCTGAAGGAATTCCGATATTCAAGATTCTTCTGATCTCTTTCCACTGCGGACGAATCGTAAAGTAATCGTACACGGGGATTTCCAGATCTGTTTTCGAAGTTTGTACATAACTACAAACATGGCAAACATTCTTGCAAGCAGCGTTGCACAGGCAGAGCCTGCCACACCAAGATGAAGCCCCCATACAAACCAGATATTCAGTACGACATTTACAATATTCGAACAAATCGAGATCTTCATCGGAAGACTGCTGTTCTCCTGTGCTCTCAGGATACAGGAACCGTCATCGTACAATGCAATAAATGGATAGGAGATGGCAGAAAAGAAAAAGTACTGCTTTGCATTTGTCATCACGTTCTCTTCGACTTCTCCGAAGATCAGCCCCAGAATCTGGCCATTAAATAAAAAACAGATGATTCCAATCAGAGCTGACAGACAAAATGTGATAAAAATCAACTGTCTTGCCGCCTCCTTCGCATGATCCTGCTTTTTGCATCCCAGATAATGTGAGCAGACTACCGTTCCCCCGGATGCCAGTGCAAAAAATGCCTGTACGATCAGAATATTGATGGAATCCACCAACGTCACCGCTGAAATAGCTGCCGAACCAAGACTACTGACTACCAGAGTATCCACGGTTCCCATAAAGGAATTCAAAAGCTGATCGATTGCAAGAGGAATCAATAGCACCGCCATTTTCTTGTTATCAAATAGATGCTTTTGTGTATCCACTTTTTTGCCCCCTCTTTATGTTCTGTCAAATCATTTTGATCAAATACGTTCTTAGGATACACCCATAGTTTCTATTATGCAAGAATAGAGAACAAATCTTGCAGATTTATCTTCTCACGTCTTCTCTATCCTCTTTTATGAACATCAAAACAAATCCTGCCAGCAGCAGTATCGCCGCAATCCAGATCGTCCGATCACCAATCTGCCGGATGAATAATGCTCCCATGGCCGCTCCAACCGCAAAAACCAGGATTACAAAGTAATAATGCATACTTTTTTCTTCAGTTCCTGATTGCCCGTTACCTGATATTTACAGAGCATTTCTGTCGCACTTCGCATATTTCCGATACACATGGTCGTTGCACACGGAATCCCGTGGAATTTCCGGAAGGCATTTACCTGCATCGCACAACTGAATGACATCATCGCATTGGCCGGTACATTCATACTCTGCGGAAACAAGCCTACCAAAAACAGCAATATGATCTGAATGACCAGCACAATCTGTCTCCAGTGGATTTTTTCGCTTTCCTTGCACAGATTCTGAATGCGGACTGCCACATAAACACCACTGATAAACGCCAGCAACGGAATCAGATAATGAAGCGCAACGCCCCAGTTTCCCTCTGCAAGATTCTGTCCCAAAAGTACAATATTTCCTGTCTGGGCATTGGCAAATACTTTGCCTCTGCAATTATAAGAATAGGCATCCTGCAAACCACCGGCCAATGTAAGAAATATTGCCAGCGGCATGGATTCTGACATCTGTCCTTTTGCTTTCATTTCTAAACACCTCTTTTTTTGCAGATATCAAACAGACAACATCTGTCACAATATGGTGCTGTCCTTGCAGTACAGATTTCTCTTCCATGATATACAAGACGATGGCAAAAGCTGCTGCCCTCCTCCGGAGGAATGATCTTCCACAAAGCCATCTCTACCTTTTTCGGCTCTTTGATCCCATCTACAAGTCCCATTCGATTGACCAGACGGATACAGTGTGTATCTGTCACGATCGCCGGTTTTCCGAATACATCGCCCATGATCAGATTGGCACTTTTTCTTCCGACTCCCGGAAGTTTTAATAATGCATCAAAATCATCCGGCACTTCTCCATGATACTCATCACGCAGAATCCTCATACAGGCGCTGATATCTCTCGCTTTGCTTTTCCCAAGCCCGCAAGGTCTTACGATTGCTTCAATCTCCTGTGGATCTGCTTCTGCCAGTGCATTTACATCCGGAAACTTTGCATACAGATCTTTTACAACAATATTGACTCTCTCATCTGTACATTGTGCTGCCAGACGCACTCCTACCAGAAGCTTCCACGCCTCACTGTGGTCATAATCGAGCGTACAATCCGCATCCGGATACGCCGTGCGAAGTCGTTCTATGATCTCCAGTGCAAGTTGCTTTTTTGTCATATGTAATCAACTCCTCTTTTACTATGGTAAACTTTTATTTTTTTCACAATCCGTTTTTTATCATAGCACAAAACAGCCGACATACCAACAGGTACGCTGACTGTTTTTTAATATCTTCCATTTATACACGATTTCTGTACTTTCTGCTAAAAATAACCAATATCACAATATCCACTCCCATCGCCACTGCTGCCACACACCATGCCGCATTGACTCCGTTCCATTCGGTCAGCACTCCCAGAAGATTCATAATAATAAATCCTGCAACACTCTGAATCGTACTGAAGATCGAACTGTAAGCAGATCTTGTCTCACTTTCTATACAATCGCACATCCAGGTTGAAGTGGCAGATTGTTCCACACCAAATCCAAATTCAATCAATCCCGCTCCCATCACAAAACCCGGAAAAGAGGGTAATACAAAAAGAAGTACAAACCCTAAAATACTAATAATAATTCCTGCAATGGATGTTCCTAAATTACTGATCTTCCGGGTAAAAATGCTTACTGCATAATTCCCCAACATCAGAAGTACCATAAATACCAGCAAGAAAAATGCCAGATATTTGGTCTCGATATGGATCACCTCTGTTGCATAAATCTGCCAGAATAAGACAAATGCTACAAAAGGAACATGGCACACGATCGTCCGCAAAGATAACAAAAGTAATTTTTCTTCTTTAATGAACGACTTTGCCTGAAGCTGCAGCATCCGGAATATATTATTCCCCTTTACCCGTCCGTAATTATCCTGTCCGAACAGCAATGCAACAATTCCTGCTCCAATTGAGATACATCCCGCCGTTATGATCGGCAGCCGCTGATTGACGCCAACCAGAAAATAGGATGCGAGCGAGGCAGCTATCGCAAAAAATCTGACTCCTGCCTGAAGTTTTGGCAATATTTGATTTCTTTTTTCATATATACCATGTCTGATCATCTGATCTACCAGCCATGCTGACGGAGCTCCGGAAATCAGCGCCAGTCCTAGCGCCATAAAAACCATAGCAGGAAGAAACGTCCAGAAATTTACTGCAAACGCATACAGCAAAATCCCCGTTCCCCACACAATAAATCCATACCCCGTAATTTTCTTCCTGCCGATCTTATCCGAGATTGTTCCCGTAGGATAATCAAATACAGCCTGCAAAATCTGTTGAATACTGAACAAATTTGAAATCTGAGCAATCGATAAATCCTGAGCACGCATAAATGCAACATACGTAGCACCAAAAAGCTTGTCTGCCAATTCATACAGAGACATCATACTCACATACAGATTTCGGGTTTCACGAAATTCTTTGTCACTATGGTCTGATCCAGTCATCCCTCATCCCCCTCACATATTTTTTATCTTCTAATCTATCACATTCTGATATTTTTTCAATACTTCAGGGGATGATATCACTTTTTCCTATGCTACAACATTCGTATCTCTGAAATACTGCGGTGTCATACCTGTATACTTTTTAAACGTCCGTGTGACAAATCATAAAAACTCAATCTCCGTGCGATTTCTCCTACCGGTACGCCCGACTGGAGCATCATCTTCGATTCTTCAATTTTTCTCTGATTGACATATTCATTAATGGATATCCCTACTTCCTCCTTAAATCTGCGACGAAGAGCACTTTCTGACAAATAGAACTGCTTTGCAAGCTCTGTAACTTTAATCGTGTCATAAATTTTCAAGTTAATATGTTGCAGGATACATCGGATCAGTGATGTTCTTGCTGATTGGAAACACCATGAAGCTCTTTTGTAAAATGTATGATTGCAGTGTCTCTCGTTCCCATTTCTGCAAGACCACTTTTTAATAATTCCAGGTCTCCCTGACTGACAAGATTCATGATCTTATTTTCATAATAAAATGTATACTGCTCTACCCGGAATGTCTCATATGCTGTATCTTCTGCTGATTTCCGCACCAACTCCAGTTGATTTTCAGTCACTTGTTTATGTAGCTCTTCAGAACAAATCTCTTCCAAATTCATATCAAACAAAAATCCAAGAAGAATCAGATAATCCCGAATATCTCCCAGTGGATATACCGGAAGTGAAGAGTAATATTCCCAGCATTCTTTTTCTGACAAAATTTTCTTATTTTCCGGAGTCAGATTGTCATATACATGAGAAAACTCTGTACTGGTAACATTATTTATTCGAAACGCTCCAATTACAATTCTGACATCCTGATACCATAAGCACAGAAAAATTTCATTTAACATCCCGCTGTAAAACTGTACAACCTCATCTGAAATATTTTTTTCTTTAAATTCATATGAAATCGGATGCTTATAAATTGATTTGTAGCTTTTCAAAACCCGATTTGTCTCTCTTTCCAATATCCATATGGGCATTTTCAACATCACATGTAACGATTTGATTTTCTTTAAATCCTGTTCACTCAAATCCATATATCCCTCTCCTCTTTCATTTTCTATTTATACGGTACTTTCTTTCCTTCATTATTACATAATCAGAGTTGTTTTACCACGCTGCTTTTTGAACTTCCAACATAATTCAGAAATACTGTCACCTTCTTCAGCATTCTCAACAAGACCCACAAGATCTCATTTTTAAATGATCATGCGGATCTTTGTTGGTGTATTATTTTGATATGAAACACATATCACTTAATAATTTTCTGTATTGTAGTTTCCTTTAGTTCATTTTCAAAATGCTCCTGCATTTGAGGTACGTTTCTCTCAAACGACATGCCTCTGTTGCAAAACAGCTGCAATATCGGTCATCCTCAAGGCATCGATTCCATTTCATGGTTTTTTCCATGGTATCCATAATCTCGAATAAATTAATCTGTTCTGTCTCTTTTTGCAAAATATACCCGCCATGAATTCCCGTATTTATGGCCAAATCCCCGCATGATTCAATTTCCTCATAATCTTATAAATAAAAGGCTGTGAAATTTTCAGATTCTCTGACAACTCTCTGGATGACACTATTCTCCGCTGCTTTGCCATATAGATGACTATACGAATGGCATAGTCTGTTGCAATATTCAATTGCATCTTATTCCTCCTTTCAAAAGGCTGAACAGTAATAGTGTTTTTTTGCTGTCATATTTTTCCACCATCATGTCTTTCGCCTCTTTCTTTATAATACATACTAAACCGCCACGCTACACTTTTACCTGAAAGGAGTCAGTTCTTACATGCATTTCTCAATTTATACATTGTCGGACGAAGAGATTTTTTCAATCCTTTTTTCTTTAGGTCTTCTCAAAAACGGTCAACGGCGTATAATTAAAATTAACCGTAGCGGTTAAGGAGGAAGAAGATCATGAACAAAAAAATTTTTTGCACTGCCTATCCAGAAACAGGAGGCGATTCTCAATGCGGGATTTTGTGTATTCTCACAGAACTCTTATAAGAAGAGCCCTACAAGTGAAATTGCCGATGCTGCAGGTATCAGTAAATCCCTGTTGTTTCACTATTTTTACAACAAAAGAGAACTGTATCTTTTTCTATGGGAAAAATGTGCGCAGATTACCATGGAGGCTCTGGAAAAAAGCGGCTGTTATGAGCAGACTGATCTGTTCGATTCCATGAATTTAGGTCTTCAGGCAAAGCTGGAGATCATGCGCCGATATCCGCATATGGGTACATTTGTAATGAAAGCATATTATGAAAAAGATCCAGATGTACGCCCTGCGATTCAGGAAAGCATTGCAAAATACGCTGATTTTAAGACAAATACCGTCCTGTTAAATCTGAATCCGGAACATTTTATTGAAGGACTTGATCTGGAAATGATGTATCTCGATATGCTATGGGCATCTGAAGGATATATCTGGGAAAAGCTGCAGCATGATCATATCAATGTTGATGAGATCGAAGCGGATTTTATAAAACTGATTGATTTCTGGAAATCCATTTACTTGCGGAAAGAGAGGTAACTTTATGAATGCGATCCAACTATCAAATCTAACCAAATATTACGGAAAATCCAGGGGGATCTTAAATTTAAACCTGGATGTAAAAGAAGGGGAATTCTTTGGCTTTATCGGTCCAAACGGCGCCGGTAAATCCACCACGATACGTACACTGCTCGGCCTGATCACGCCCTCATCCGGTCAGGCAAAGATTTTTGATGAGACAATCCGGCGGCGCAATCCCCAAATTCGTTCCCACATCGGCTACCTGCCGTCTGAGGCGGTATTCTACCGTGGAATGAAAGTCAAAGACCTGTTAAAATTATCTGCTGATCTTCATTACAAAGACTGTTCTGCGGAAAGAGAGATACTATGCAGACGCCTGCAGCTGGATGTCAACCGGAAGGTCGATGAATTATCTTTCGGTAATCGAAAAAAAGTAGCAATCGTATCTGCACTCCAACATCAGCCAAAGCTTCTGATCTTAGATGAACCGACAAGTGGTCTGGATCCTCTGATGCAGAGGGAGTTTTTCCATATTATCCGGGAGCGCAATGAACAGGGCGCTACCGTATTTCTTTCCAGCCATGTCCTCTCAGAAATTCAACGGAATTGTACGAGAGCCGCGATCATCCGAGAAGGGCGGATCATTGCCTGTGACCGTGTGGAGGCGCTTTCTAAAACAAATGCCAAGCGGATCAGCGTACAGGGACAGGTATCGCTTGATTCTCTGGAAGAAATTCGTGACCTGAAGGAAAATGACGGTATTTTCAGCTTTCTTTACGGTGGAGATATCCATCGGCTCCTTGAAACACTCTCAGCCGGAACGATCACCGATCTTTCCATTTCGGACCCTGATCTGGATGAAATTTTTCTGCACTACTATGAAAACGGAGGTGAACAGGTATGATTCTAATCAAGCATGAATTAAAACAGGGATGGAAATCACTTGCCGTCTGGACTGCTTCTATCGGATTTTTTATTATCATCTGTGTGTTCCTGTATCCGGAAATGAAGGGAGAAATGGAAGACATGAACGAAATGTTCTCCTCTATGGGAGCCTTTAGTTCAGCATTTGGTATGGATCGTCTGAATTTTGGCACTCTGATCGGTTTCTACGCAACAGAATGTGGCAATATTTTAGGGCTGGGCGGTGCATTCTTTGCATCTCTTATTGCAGTCAGCAGCCTTGCCAAAGAGGAGAAAGAACACACCGCAGAATTTTTATTCGCACACCCGATCAGCAGAAAAAAGATTCTCACGGAAAAACTGACCTCTGTCTTGTTCCAGCTTCTGATATTGAATGTGATCGTGTTCCTGCTTTCCGTTGGATCCATTTCACTGATCGGTGAAGAAATACTCTGGAAAGAAATCTGCCTGCTGCATCTTGCCTATTTTCTGATCCAGATTGAGCTTGCCGGCATCTGTTTTGGAATCTCCGCATTCCTGCGCCGCAGCGGACTCGGCATCGGACTTGGCATTGCCACAATGATGTATTTCCTGAACATTATTGCCAATATCTCCGATCAGGCAAAATTTCTGAAATACATCACCCCGTTTGGTTATGCAAACGGAGCAGATATTGTTGAAAACGGCAGTCTGAATACCGGTATGGTTTTGACGGGGATGCTGTTTGCTGTAATCGGGATTTTAACCGCTTATTGGAAGTACAGCAGAAAAGATATTCAGGCATAAAAAACACAGCCTTTTGAGTTCCTTTTCCTGTATGATAATCCATTTTACCACCGAAGTTCATAATTCTCCAGAAGAGATTTACCCTATGGCGTTCTTCATGGATCTTACATACTCACCTATGTAATCCGGCGCCTCTTTTCCATGCTTTTCCAAAAGCTTGATAATCGCGGAGCCTACAATGGCTCCATCCGAGATATCTGCCATTTCTTTGCCTGCTCAGGCGTGGAAATGCCGAATCCGATTGCACAGGGTACATCCGTATTTTTTCTTATCACTTTTACGATCGAATCCAAATCCGTCTTGATCTCACTTCTCACTCCTGTCACTCCGAGACTGGAAACGATATAAATGAAACCTTCCGCTTCTTTTGCGATCATTGCAATCCTGTTTTTAGAGGTTGGAGCAATTAAAGATATCAGATCCACACCATACTGACTGCAGATCGGATGAAATTCTTCTTTTTCCTCAAATGGCAGATCAGGAAGAATCAATCCGTCAATCTCAATCTCTCGACACGCAGAAATAAACTTTTTTGCACCGTAAGAGAAAACTACATTTGCATAAGTCATAAAAACCATTGGCACTGTTACATCTTTCCGCAGCTCTTTTACGAATGCAAATATTTTATCCGTAGTGATCCCTCCATTTAATGCTCTTAAATTTGCACCCTGAATGACGGAACCTTCTGCGGTAGGATCAGAGAACGGTATGCCAAGTTCGATGAGATCTGCACCATTCTCTGCGGCAGCCCGGACAGCTCTGGCTGTTGTTTCCAGATCCGGATCGCCGCAAGTAATAAAGGCGATAAAAGCCTTTCCTTTTTCAAATGCTTTTTTAATGTTACTCATAAATATCCTCCCTCTGTAACGGGCAATCGCGGCGCAGTCTTTATCACCTCTGCCTGAAATCGTAATCACAATGATTTTATTCGGATCCATTGCCGGTGCAATCTTCATCGCGTGAGCAACTGCATGCGCCGATTCGATTGCCGGAATAATGCCTTCCGTCTTTGCAAGATATTCAAATGCATTTACTGCCTCATCATCCGTGACCGGCACATATTCGGCTCTTCCGATGTCATGCAGATAAGAGTGTTCAGGACCTACCCCGGGATAATCCAGGCCGGCGGAAATGGAGTAAACAGGAGCGATCTGACCGTACTGATCCTGGCAAAAGTAAGACTTCATTCCATGAAAAATACCAAGTCTGCCGGTTGCAATCGTGGCTGCTGTTTCCAATGTATCAACGCCCCTTCCTGCCGCTTCACAGCCGATCAGTCTGACATTCTCATCTTCAATAAAGTGATAAAAACTGCCAATCGCATTGGAACCACCGCCTACACAGGCTATCACCGCATCCGGCAATCTTCCTTCTTTGACAAGCATCTGATCTTTGATTTCTTTGGAGATCACTGCCTGAAAATCACGCACGATCGTCGGAAACGGATGCGGTCCCATGACTGAGCCGAGACAATAATGCGTATCTGAAATACGGGACGTCCATTCACGCATTGCTTCAGAAACCGCATCTTTCAGAGTTGCCGTCCCTGTTTTAACCGGAATCACATCTGCTCCGAGCAGTCTCATACGATATACATTTAGCGCCTGGCGAACGGTATCTTCTTCGCCCATAAACACCACGCACTCCATCCCCATAAGGCTGCAGCAGTTGCAGTTGCAACACCATGCTGACCTGCTCCGGTTTCAGCGATCAGCCTTGTTTTTCCCATCTTTTTTGCAAGCAGAGCCTGCCCCAGTACGTTGTTGATTTTATGCGCACCGGTATGATTGAGATCCTCACGTTTGAGATATATTTTGGCGCCGCCAAGGTCTTTGGTCATTTTCTCTGCATAGTACAATCTGGATGGTCTGCCTGCGTATTCATTCAAAAGTTCTGTAAGCTCCCGGTTAAATTCGGGATCGTTTTTATAGTTGTTATATGCTTCTTCCAGTTCAATCACTGCATTCATCAATGTTTCGGGAATATACTGTCCACCGTGAATCCCGAAGCGTCCGTTTGGATTCGTCATAATCGTTCTTCCTTTCTGACAGCGGCAACAAATGCCGCCATTTTCGTTTTATCTTTCAGCCCATCTGTCTCAATGCCTGAACTGACATCGACCGCATACGGTTTAATTGTCTCACCGCATTTTCTACATTATCAATGGAAAGCCCGCCAGCGAGGAAATACGGTCTTTGTATGTTTTGTATCTTCTTCCAGTCAAATACAGTTCCTGTCCCTTCGCCGGAATCAAGCAAAATATAATCTGCTAAGCAGGATTCAGCATCTGTAATATCTTCTGACTTTTTTATACAAAAAGCCTTGATGATCGGTTTATCCGTAAGCGCCCTCAGTTGATTGATCTCATTTTCATCTTCAACGCCATGAAGTTGGGCAATATCAATAATTCCTTTATTTAAGAGAGCCGCAATCCGTTCAGGCACTTCATTTACAAATACCCCAACTGCTTGAATGTCAGGATCAAGCAGTTTTTTTAATTCTGCTGCTTCTTCAGGCATTACATATCGTCTGCTTTTCGGTGCAAACACAAAACCAATATATTCTGGTTTCAATTCATTGGCTGCATCTATATCACAAGGACGAAACAACCCACAGAGCTTCATTTTTGTCATAGCACACCTCTCAATTCGGCAAGCTTGGCTGCTTTATTCTCTGCTCTCATAAGTGTTTCTCCAATTAAAACAGCATCCGCACCGATCTCACAGAGTTTTCTTACATCTTCGGCACTGCTTACACCACTTTCAGAAACAAACAGTACATCCGGCGGGATTAGCTTTCTGAATCTGCGGCTATGGCCGGTGTCCACCGAGAAATCTTTGAGATTGCGATTGTTGACTCCTATCATACGTACACCGGCATTTAATGCCATTCTCACTTCACACTCATCGTGTGCTTCCACCAAAGCGGAAAGTCCCAGCTCATCGCAAATACTGATATATTCTTTTATTTGTTTCTCACTCAATATAGAGCAGATCAAAAGCACCGCTGATGCGCCTAACACCTTTGCCTCGTAGATCATGTACTCATCCACCGTAAAGTCCTTGCGCAGACAGGGAACAGAAACAGCGTCGGCAATTTTTTCAGATACTCGTCACTTCCAAGAAACCATTTTGGTTCGGTCAGTACCGAAATACAGTCTGCCCCTGCCACTTCATAGTCCTTTGCAATCTGCAGATATGGAAACTCCTGAGCAATGATCCCTTTGGATGGAGAGGCTTTTTTGCACTCGCAGATAAAAGAAAGTCCTGGTTTTTTGATTGCTTTTTCAAATGTAAAATTTCCTTTCGGCAGGGATAACGCCTGCTGTTTCAACTCTTCAAGTGATATTCTTAACTTTGCCTGCCCAGTGCGTTCTCGGGCGCAGCCGGCAAGCTGATCTAAAATCGTCATACTCACACCTCCGAACGGTTGCTGACTTCAATGAGCTTATTCAGTGTTTCCAGTGCCTTGCCCGAGTCAATGATTTCTGCGGCAAGTGCGATACCCTCTTTCATACTGTCTGATTTTCCACCAATGTAAAGTGCCGCGCCGGCATTTAAAAGCACAGCATTTCTCTTGTAACCTCTTTCTCCATTTAGAATGGCAAGGGTAATTTTTGCGTTTTCTTCAGGCGCACCACCCTTCAAATCTTCTTTCGTACATCTTTCGAACCCGAAATCTTCCGGTGTGATCACTGAAGATTTGAACCAGCCGTCTCGAATCTCACATATCGTGGTTGGTGCGCTCATGGAGATTTCGTCCAGCTTATCCTGCCCATACACAACCATCCCGCGCCTGATACCAAGCTGAATCAATACCTGTGCCAATGGTTCCACAAGATACTCGTCATACACACCGAGAAGCTGCATAGAAGGTGTCCCCGGATTGGTAAGAGGGCCGAGGATGTTGAACACCGTACGGAATCCCAACTCCTTGCGGATTGCTCCCACATGTTTCATTGAAGTATGATATTTCTGTGCGAAGAAAAAACACATTCCCACTTCATCCAAAAGTTCCAGGCACCTCTCAGGCTCTGCTGAATGTTTACGCCGAGGGCTTCCAGACAATCTGCCGTTCCGCATTGTGAGGATGCTGCACGGTTTCCATGTTTGGCCACTTTCATACCTCCTGCAGCGGCAACCAGAGCTGATGTAGTGGAAATATTGAAGCTGTGCGCATTATCACCACCGGTTCCTACAATTTCAAAAAGATCCATTCCTGTTTCGACCTTCATGGCATGCGCTCTCATAGCGGCCGCACATCCGGCAATTTCATCGGTTGTTTCTGCTCTGGCACTTTTGGTTGACAAAGCTGCAAGAAATGCAGCGTTCTGCGTCGCAGTTGTTTCACCGCTCATGATTTCATTCATAACAGAATATGCCTCATCGTAAGTGAGGTCTTCTTTATTGACGATTTTTACAATGGCTTCTTTGATCATGACTCATATCTCCTTTATAAAATTTCTAAGCATTTGCTTTCCATCCGGTGTCATTATGGATTCGGGATGAAATTGTACCCCGTAGATCGGATATTCTTTATGCTGCACTGCCATTACCTCTCCGTCCGCAGTGAAAGCGGTGATTTTCAGACATTCGGAAATTGTGTCGGCATCTGCTGCAAGAGAATGATACCTGGCAACGGGAGCAGTTTCAGGACAACCCACAAACAACGGACAATTTATGTCAAATTTGACATCCGATTGTTTTCCATGCATTCGTTCTTTTGCGTAAGTAATGGTTGAACCAAATGCCGCACATATTGCCTGATGTCCGAGACAAACACCGAGAATCGGAATTTCCTTCCCGAGTATTTTTACGGCTTCAACAATTATGCCTGCATCTTCAGGTCTGCCCGGACCGGGAGACAGAATCATGCGGTCAGGTGTTAGTTCTTTTATCTCATCAACTGTCATTTCATCGTTACGGATGACTTTGATATCCGGATCTATTTCACCAATGAGCTGGTAGAGATTATAAGAAAAGCTGTCATAATTATCGATAAGTAAGATCATAATTCTGCCTCCTGTGCAAGTTTCAACGCTTTCAGCGAGGATCTGGCTTTGTTGATGCATTCTTCATACCCCTTTTCAGGTACGGAATCTGCCACGATCCCGGCTCCGCTTCTAACAAAAACCTTCCCGTTTTTCTTGTAGGCGATACGAATCGCAATACAGGTGTCCATATTTCCTGTGAAGTCGATGTATCCAATGGCGCCGCCATAGATTCCCCGCTTGTTGTTTTCAAGTTCTCCGATAAGCTGACAAGCCCGGATCTTCGGTGCACCGGAAAGTGTTCCGGCAGGCAATACCGCTTCAATGGCATCAAGTGCATCGTGTTTCTCTGTTATTTCACCCCGTACAGTAGAGCCAATGTGCATAACATGGGAGAATCGTTCAACAGAATGCAGTTTTTCCACCTGAACGGTGCCAAACTTACTGATTTTACCAAGATCGTTTCTGCCAAGGTCAACCAGCATATTATGTTCGGCCAGCTCCTTTTCATCTGCAAGCAGCTCTGTTTCCAGTGCTTTATCTTCCTCATCGTTTTTTCCTCTCGGTCTGGTACCAGCGAGAGGAAAGGTGTGAAGTACACCATTTTCCAGCTTTACCAGGGTCTCAGGCGAAGCGCCTGCAACCTCGACATCCGTTCCTGAAAAATAGAACATATAAGGAGACGGATTGATCGTTCGGAGAACACGGTAGGTATTGAGCAGGCTTCCTTCAAAGGGAGCAGACAGTCGGTTTGACAGCACAATTTGAAAGATGTTTCCCTCATGAATATGGTGTTTTGCCTTTTCCACCATGGCACAGAACTGTTCTTTGCCAAACAGCGATGTAACCTCTCCCAGAAGTTTTCCGCCTGGCTCCCCCCTCTTTTCTCCATTTCTAAGAAGTTCAATCAGTCGCTTCAGTTCCATAACTGCTTTATTATATCTGACCTCAACATCATCAAGCGACATATTGACAATAAGAACGATTTTTTGCCTGAGATGATCAAAAGCGATGACCTTATCAAAAAGCATCAGATCAACATCCTTAAAATCCTCTGTGTCTTTGGCGTCGCATTTCACTGTTGGTTCACTGTAACCAAGATAGTCATATGAAAAATATCCGACAAGACCTCCCGTAAATGGCGGAAGATAATCAAAGCGCGGGCTTTTATAATCTGCAAGGATCTGCCGCAGATAGTCGGACGGATGTTCGGTTTTTAATTTCAGATTTCCGATTTTCATTTCACCATCTACGCAAGTAATTTCCATCTTTGGATCAAAGCCGAGGAATGTATAACGTCCCCAGGTTTCGTTCGCCTGGGCGGATTCCAGCATATAACAGTGAGTCGATACATTTTTCAGTATCTTTATGATTTCGATGGGGGTTGTGAAATCGGAAAGTATTTCGCAGCTGACCGGCAGCACATTGTAGTTTACATCTGAAGCAATCTCTCTGACTTCAGCTAACGTTGGAAGAATTTTCATTACCTGCACCTCCAAATTGATAACATTACATTAATTTCGGTTACGATCAAGATTCTTATTTAAATTCTATATCCGGCGCACAAAAGCACCGCCAATATCTCGTCAACAGCATATTGCAACCTCCTTTTAAAAAAGCTCCTTTGACTAATATCTCTCGTCAAAGAAGCTTTATAAAAATAAAAAACGTCCCTGACAGAAGTATAGCCTCTGTCAAGGACGAATAGATGCATCTACAGTATGACTCTACCCGCGGTGCCACCTTGATTCACGGTATAACCCGTGCGCTTAGCAGGATACCAACATATCCCCGGCAACTGACGTATGCCCACACGTTGCAGAATACTCTGGGAAAAGATCCCATTTGACTGCACCCTCAGCGGTCCATTTGACAACTTGTTTCTTGCCTGATTCTCAGCACCTCAGACTCTCTGTAAAGGCATCATTGCCGTTATCTCCGCTTCAACGGTTTACTATGTTAAATTGTTTTGGGTTTTAGCACAAACGAAATAATGTGTCAATGATATTTTTTACGCTTGTTAGAGAAACCTTGTTAGAGAAATATTCTACGATAATGGTAAGCTTTTGCCTAACTTTCCTTTTCAACTATATCCATTATCTTCTTTCACTATAATTTTTCTAGTTATTCACTGCATGGCGCTTCGTTCATTAACGGCTTTGCCAGAGTTGCTTCCACCAAAGAGAAAGCAATAGGCGCTGCCGTTGGTGCTGTTGGTGGGCTTGTCTCTGGAATGAAACAGTCCTGATAAAAATCCCATAAATATTCCTTTCTGCCTCAAAGGGCGTATAAAATTCAAAGTTTTGTCATAAAACAATCTATGCAAATGCTTGCAATCGCAAGCAAAAGCGAATATAATAAAGAAAAAGGAGGCGATACTATGGCAAATACATCCGCTGTTTATGCAAGAATAGATACCAATCTCAAGGATAATGCTGAGAGCATTCTTTCTCAGCTTGGCATTTCTCCATCCAGTGCAATTCAGATGCTTTATAGCCAGATTGTACTGAAGAAGGGTATGCCATTTGAATTGAAACTTCCTTCTTCTAAGCCATTAGCTGTTGGTGCAATGACCAGAGAACAGCTTGATGCAGAACTCCAAAAGGGTGTTGATTCCATCAAAGCAGGAAAGGTATATTCTGCAGATGAAATCGATGCGGCACTTGCAAAGGAATTTGGCATATGACGGATAGCTATAAGGTCGGCTATTCTGTAGATGCACTTGACGATTTACGTGAAATCTATTCGTACATTGCGAATGAACTCCTGGCTCCGGAGACTGCTACTTCTCAGCTGGGCCGCATACGAAAAGAGATTCGTTCATTGGATTTCATGCCAGCTCGTTATGCGTTAGTTGACTGGGAGCTTGGCATTCGATGAAAATGCATCAGCTTCCGGTAGATAACTTTATTGTGTATTATCTTGTTGATGACGAGAAAAGGGCAGTTACAGTAGCTCGAATATTCTACGGTGGCCGTGATATTGAAGGAATCATAAATTCAAATAAATAAACAGTAATGGAGCTTTTTGTATAAAAAGCAAGGGCTCCATTTTCATATGAACAAAATTCCTCTATGCACATCTTGGCCATCCATATGCGTCAATCTTCTTTATGCCTTATTATTCATACAACTTGCAAAATACTTTTATACCTTCTGCAAATCCGTTCCTAATTTCGGCAAATTATTTAAACTTACCATTCCAATGTCTGTAATTGCTGTACCGCCAATTGACGAAGCAACTCCATTCTCTCCCTTTGTTCCTTCCCCTGATTAATCAAAACCGCATTATAACTTTCCAGATTTGCAAGCACCAGTAATTGATTCAGAGTTGCTGCATCCCGCATATTTCCATTCAACGTTGGATTTTCATCTTTCCATTGCTTTGCCGTCTTGCCAAATAAAACAACATTCAACATATCTGCTTCATTAGCATAGGTATACGCCACCTGTGCAGGCGTTAATTCTGGCGGAATCAGTTTTTCTTTAATTGCATCTGTATGTATCTTGTAATTCAACTTAGAAATCTCTCTATTTAAATTCCAATTCAAAGACAACCGACTGTTCTCGTCTGTTTTTAAACGCCTATAGTCCTTCATAATATATAACTGGAACTCCGGAGAAATCCAAGTTGCAAAGGACATAGCAATATCGCTATGGGCATATGTTCCTCCGTAGCGTCCTGCTTTTGAAACAATACCAATGGCATTCATCTGTGTAATCCACTTTGTCGGTGTCATGACAAAACGATTTAATCCCGCCTCATTTTTAACCGCCTCGAATTGCACACGGTTAAACTCTGGATTGTGCAATTCT